>VIDP01036187.1_pt1 | contig 10269 bp, 7 predicted proteins | sample 5025131 | NCBI WGS metagenome assembly VIDP01 (sample SAMN11853144, study PRJNA449069) | gut metagenome | isolation source: stool from male vole | host: Microtus ochrogaster | place: USA:Florida | collected 2017
AAGATCAACATAAAAAGACGCCAACTACTGAAATTGTAATCGGCGTCTTAGGCGCTTCAGGATGGGCTTGAACCAACGACCCCCTGATTAACAGTCAGGTGCTCTAACCAACTGAGCTACTGAAGCAGTAGTGTATGTATTTTTGCGCTTCAAGATGGGCTTGAACCAACGACCCCCTGCCAAAATAGACACGGTCAGTCTGGTGCTCTAACCAACTGGAGCTAATTTTGCGCTTCAGGATGGGCTTGAACCAACGACCCCCTGATTAACAGTCAGGTGCTCTAACCAACTGAGCTACTGAAGCTTAAATTTACTAATCTCTCTGTGCGCTTCAGGATGGGCTTGAACCAACGACCCCCTGATTAACAGTCAGGTGCTCTAACCAACTGAGCTACTGAAGCGTTTTTTGAATCGCCCCTCCGGGCTTTTGCGCTGCAAAATTAAGAGGTTTTATCGGAATATGCAACAACCAACGGCAAAAAAGTTATCAAAAATATATATTTTATTCATTTTTTGATTCTTTTAGCCACATAGTTGTCATATTATTAGCTAATTTCGTAGTGTGGTTTCAAGGCGTCAGAATTTCGCCCCACTTTTTCAATCTTTACCAAAGGATATATCAATGAGGAAACTTTTTTACAGCGTGGCGGTGCTTATTTGCGCCGCTCTATGCGTAGAGGGCGCTACAAGGAGCAAAAAGAACGCGGTGGCGCGCAATATGGATATTTTCACCTCCGTATTCAAGGAGATGCAGACTTTTTATGTTGACAGCATCGATGCCGACAAGGCTGTGACTACCGCTATCAACGCCATGCTCGCAGAGCTTGACCCGTATACGGTGTATATGCCGAAAAGCGAACAGGAGGAGTTCAAGACCATGACTACCGGCGAGTTTGGCGGCATAGGCTCCTATATCATGCAGCGCAACGGCAATGTCTACCTTTCCGGTCCCCAGAAAGGCACTCCGGCAAACAACTCGGGGCTCCGTGCCGGCGACCTCATTGTTGCAATTGACGGAGATACAATGCTTGGCAAGACAAGCACTTTTGTGACCGAGCGGCTTAAAGGCACTCCAGGCACATCGCTCCATCTGCAGGTGAAGCGTCCATACGTTGCCGACTCCATTCTCGAAATTGACCTTACCCGCGCAAAAATCAAAATACCGTCGGTGCCATACTACGGGGTAGAACGCGGCAACATAGGATACATCGCACTCACCGGTTTCAGCGAATCGACTGCTGAAGAGATGAAGAAAGCGGTTACTGAACTGACCGAAAACAAGGATGTGAAAGCATTGGTGCTTGACCTGCGCGGCAATGTAGGCGGACTGCTTGAAAGCGCGGTGAGCGTAGTGAGCAATTTTGTGCCGAAAGGCACCCAGGTGCTCAGCACCAAAGGCAAGGGGCTGCTTAATGAAAAGGTGTACAAAACGACCAATGCGCCTGTCAACACAACCATGCCGCTGATTGTGCTCATCGACGGCGAAACGGCATCATCTTCTGAAATCACCGCCGGTGCGCTTCAGGACCTTGACCGCGCGGTAATTGTCGGCAACCGTTCATACGGCAAGGGACTCGTGCAGACAACACGCGACCTCCCCTACGAAGGGTTGCTGAAAGTGACCATGGCTAAGTATTACACACCCAGCGGTCGACTCATCCAGGCAATAGACTACAGCCACCGTAACCCAGACGGCACAGTCAGCCGCATACCGGACAGCCTTACAAACACATTCACCACCGCGCACGGCAGGATTGTACGTGACGGAGGAGGCATTACTCCGGATGTTGAGGTGAAATACGAACCGCTCAGCAGAATCACATATAATATTATGCGCGACTTCTGGGCATTTGACTTTGCCAACAAATATTATGCAACCCATCCGCAGGCTCCCGATTTCGATACCTTCACTGTCACCGACTCTTTGTATAATGAGTTCAAGGCATTTATCGACCCGAAGAAATTCGAGTATGACCGAGTGTGCGAAACCATGCTCGGCAGGCTGCGCGAAGTAGCAAAAACCGAAGGGTATGACGGTGACAGCCTCAGCGCCCAGTTTGATGTGCTTGAGGCAATGCTGCGCCGACCTCTTGACAAGGACCTCGATTCACAGCGCGGCGCAATTGAGCCGATAATAATGCGTGAAATCATGGAGCGGTATTATTTTGACCCGGGAAGAATAAGGATGGGATTGCGGACAGACGCAGGTCTTGATTCGGCAATACAAGTCATAGAGACTCCGGGACGCTATGAGTCAATACTCAAACCCACAAAATCCGGCAAATGAATTTAGATGAAATATCCGCGCGCTTCCTTTCGGGGGCGCGCGGCAAAGCATTTGACAAGGCGCTAAAATCATCTGCACCTATTATAAATTTCTATTCGCTTGCCGGCTCTTCTGCCGCAATGGCAATAAGCAGAATCAATGAGAAAGCGCCAGTTGTTGTCATAGCAGATTCGATGGATGATGCCGGGTATATATTCCATGACATTACCCGCATTGCCGGCGAGGAAAGCGCCGCTTTTTTCCCAAGCGCGTACAAGCGTGACATTAAATACGGGCAAATCGACCCTCCGTCACAGATTCTGCGCACTGAAGCCCTTAACCGCTGGCATGATGACCACAAGCTGAGGTTTGTGGTTACATACCCGGAGGCAATAGCTGAAAAGGTTGCTTCCAGAAAAGTAATCGGCGACCATACCATACGCTTGAAGAAAGGCGCGACCACAGATTTGCCTAAAACGGTAAAATGGTTGCGTGAAAACGGATTTACCGAAGTGGACTATGTTTACGAGCCGGGGCATTTCGCAAACCGCGGCTCTATCCTTGACATATACGGTTACAGCAACGAACTCCCCTACCGTGTGGACTTTTTCGGCGACGAGATAGATTCCATCCGATTGTTCAATACTGAAACGCAGCTATCAGAACAGAAACTTGAGGAGGTTGCCATCACCTCCAATGTGGCAAACGCCTCGGCTGGAGAATCTATACTTGATTTCATCGATGCCGGGACCCTCCTTGCCGTCCGGGATGCTGAGTACACTCTAAGCAGAATCACCGCGATTGCCAAGGAAACATTCAGCGACAGCGCCCTTATTGCCGATGAAGGTGACAAAAACGCGATGAAAAATATCGTTGACCCGGATGCCTTCGCTTCAGGATTCAACAATTTCAGGCGAATAGAATTTACCTCTGCGGCACAGCCTCCGTCACCGGCAAAGGTCTCATTGGATTTCAAATGCTCTCCGCAGGCAATCTACCACAAGAATTTTGACCTTATCAGTGAATCATTCACCCGGTTGCTGAAAGAGGATTACAGGCTATACATTTTAAGCGACAGCGAAAAACAGTTTGAACGCCTGAAAGCTATTTTTGCCGACAGGGGAGATAAAATAGACTTTATACCGGTGCATGGCACAATCCATGAAGGATTTGTGGACCACCTCCAAAAAATTGCCGTGCTCACCGACCATCAGATTTTTGACCGCTTCCACAAATACAACCTGAAGAGCGACCGCGCACGCTCCGGCAAGCTCGCTTTGTCGCTCAAAGAGTTGAGCGCTATTGAACCGGGCGACTATATTGTGCATATAGACCACGGCGTAGGCAAATTCGCCGGGCTACTGCGCACAAATGTTAACGGGCGCACCCAGGAGATGATAAAACTCACCTACGCAAATAACGATACTATTTTTGTGTCGATCCACGCGCTCCACAAACTTGCCAAATACCGTGGCAAAGAGGGGGTAGAGCCTAAAATCAACAAACTCGGCAGCGGCGCATGGAACAAAGTCAAGGAGCGCACAAAATCGAAACTCAAGGATATTGCCCGTGACCTTATCAAGCTATACGCCGCACGTAAACAGGAAAAAGGATTCGGATTCAGCCCGGATTCATACATGCAGCAAGAGCTCGAGGCTTCTTTCATATACGAAGACACCCCGGACCAGCTGACTACCACACAGGCGGTGAAAGCCGACATGGAGAGCGACAAGCCAATGGACAGGCTGATTTGCGGTGATGTAGGTTTCGGGAAAACCGAGATAGCAATCCGTGCCGCATTCAAGGCGGCTGCGGACAGCAAACAGACAGCCGTGCTTGTGCCGACAACCGTGCTTGCATACCAACACTTCAATACTTTCAAGAACAGGCTTAAAGATTTTCCGGTAAGGGTGGATTACATTTCACGCGCACGAACGCCAAAGCAAGTCAAGCAGATTCTTGCCGACCTTGCAGAAGGAAAAATCGACATACTTATTGGCACACACAAGCTTATCGGATCCTCTGTGAAGTTCAAGGACCTGGGGCTTTTAGTTGTTGACGAGGAGCAGAAATTCGGAGTTGCCGTGAAAGAGAAGCTGAAACAGATGAAGACCAATGTCGACACTCTTACAATGAGCGCCACACCGATTCCACGCACATTGCAATTCTCGCTCATGGGCGCACGCGACCTCTCGGCTATCACCACACCGCCGACCAACCGGTATCCTATCGTCACATCAGTGAACGCGCTGAACGATGACATCATTTCCGAGGCAATAAATTTCGAGCTATCACGCAACGGTCAGGTATTCATTGTCAATCCAAGGATTGAAGGGTTGCATGAACTTGAAGCGATGGTAAAGCGCCTTGTTCCCGATGCCCGCACTATTGTCGGACACGGGCAGATGCCACCGGAAAAACTGGAGAAGGCTATAATTGATTTTGCAAACCATGATTACGACATACTTCTCGCAACCACGATAATCGAGAGCGGCATTGATATGCCAAACGTAAACACAATAATTATCAACAACGCGCAGAATTTCGGGCTAAGCGAGCTGCACCAGTTGAGAGGACGTGTCGGCAGAAGCAGCCGAAAGGCATTCTGCTACCTTCTTGTCCCACCCCACATACCTTTGTCGCCTACAGCACGCCGACGCTTGCAGGCAATAGAAAGTTTCAGCGATCTCGGCAGCGGAATCCATATTGCCATGCAGGACCTTGACATCAGAGGCGCCGGCAATCTTCTTGGAGCGGAGCAAAGCGGATTTATCGCCGACCTCGGCTATGAAACCTACCAGAAGATATTGCAGGAAGCTGTGACGGAATTGCGCACTGAGGAATTTGCCGGCGAACCGACCCAGAATCCTGAGGAGGAACAGGACTTTGTTGCCGATTGCGTAATTGAGAGCGACATGGAGCTTCTTCTTCCTGCCCATTATGTGCCTCAGGAAAGCGAGCGCATTGCCTTGTACCAGGAACTCGACAGCATTGAGCGTGAGCTTGACCTTCAGGCTTTCCGGACAAGGCTTTTGGACCGATTCGGCAAAATACCGCCGGAAACCGCCGAACTTCTACGCATTCCCCGATTAAGGCGGCTTGCACGCAAACTCGGCATAGAAAAAGTTGTCCTAAAGCAGGGCAAGATGTACATTTACTTTGTGGATGACAACAACAAGGCATACTACCAGTCACCTATGTTCGGACGAATCCTGCACTACCTCCAGGACAATCCACGTCGCTGCCAAATCAGGGAGAAAAACGGCAGGCGCAGTTTTTCTATCGACAATGTAAAAAGAGTCGAGGACGCTGTAGCCATCCTCGACTCTATCCATTCGCTTCCCGCGCTGTAAAAGGCGCGGAAGCATTTATTTTTCACGCATGAACACGTTAATCGGTGTTCCAGTAAAATCCCAGTTTGCGCGTATTTTATTCTCAAGATACCTCCTGTAAGGCTCTTTAACCCACTGCGGCAAATTACAGAAGAATATGAATGTAGGCACCTGTGCCCCTTTGAGCATGGTGATATACTTAATCTTCACATACTTGCCCTTGTTTGCAGGTGGCGGATAAGCGGCAATTGCTTCCTGCATCACTGTATTTAGCTGTGATGTAGGCACAGTGCGCTTACGGTTCTGGTAAACCTGCACCGCTGTTTCAAGCACCTTGAAAATTCTCTGTTTGGTTACTGCCGAAGTAAATATGATAGGGAAATCCACAAACGGAGCGAAGCGCTCACGGATAGCATTTTCAAAATGCCGGATTGCTTCCTGGGATTTATTTTCAACGAGGTCCCATTTGTTCACGCACACAACCAGACCTTTCTTGTTTCTCTGAATCAGTGAGAAAATGTTTGTATCCTGCCCTTCAATTCCTCGGGTGGCATCAATCATGAGGATACATACATCACTGGCTTCGATTGCACGGATAGAACGGATAACAGAATAATATTCTATGTCCTCGTTGACTTTCGCTTTCTTACGTATACCCGCAGTATCTACAAGGTAGAAATCGAAACCGAATTTATTGTAACGGGTATAGATGCTGTCGCGGGTAGTGCCGGCTATATCTGTTACAATATGACGTTCCTCTCCGATAAATGCGTTAACTATCGATGATTTACCGGCATTAGGACGTCCAACAATAGCAAACTTGGGGATATCATCCAGTCCCTCATCATCATCCTCCTTTTCAGGCAGTTTCTTAACCACTTCATCAAGAAGGTCACCTGTGCCGAACCCATTGACCGCACTGACAGGGTAAGGTTCACCAAGCCCAAGGCTATAAAACTCAGGTACATTGTACAGCCATTCATTTGAATCGACCTTGTTTGCCACAAGTATTACAGGTTTCTTTGAACGACGGAGAATCTCAGCTACGCGGTCGTCCAAATCGGTGACACCATTCATCGCGTCAACAACAAAAAGGATTTCATCCGCCTGCTCGATTGCAACATGAACCTGCTTGTTTATCTCTTCTTCAAAAATGTCATCGGAATTGACAACCCAACCACCGGTATCTACAATGGAAAATTCCTTACCGTTCCAGTCGACTTTGCCATACTGACGGTCGCGGGTTGTTCCCGCCGTATCATCCACAATAGCACTGCGGCTTTGCGTGAGACGGTTGAACAGGGTTGATTTGCCCACATTCGGTCGACCAACAATTGCAACAAGTTGTCCCATATATTTCGCTTAAGTTAAATTAATGCTACAAAGTTAATTATTTCCGCCCGATAAATCATTCTATGTATCCGAATGAGCGGAGTTTATTATCCCTGTTACGCCAGTTGGGCTCTACTTTCACGAATAACTCAAGGTAAACGCGCTTGCCAAAGAAAGTTTCGATATCTTTTCGCGCTTCAGTGCCAACCTTTTTGAGTTTTGAGCCTGCCTTGCCTATAAGAATTCCTTTCTGGCTGTCTCTTTCAACATAAATCACCGCCATGATATGGATAGCGCCCTCTTTTTCATCGAATTTCTCAACAATTACCTCTGCGGAGTAAGGAACCTCCTTATCGTAGTTAAGTAGAATCTTCTCACGGATAATCTCAGTTACAAAGAATCGTGCCGGCTTGTCGGTTAGAGCATCTTTGCCAAAATATGGGTCGCTCTCCGGAAGCAGCTCCACTATACGCGCCATAATATTGGACACGTTGAAGTGCTCCTTAGCAGATGTGGGGAATATCTCCGCATTAGGCAGGAGTGATTTCCACTTTTCAACAATAATCTCAAGGTCACCCTGGTTTTTCAGAAGATCAATCTTGTTTATCACCAGTAGAACAGGAACTTTTTCTTTTGCTACTTTGGCAAGGAAATCAGCATTCTTTGTGGGATCCTCAACCACGTCTGTAACATAAAGGAGAATATCGGCATCTGTCAGCGCACCCTCAGAGTAACCGAGCATGCTCTCCTGCAGTTTATATTTAGGTGAAAGCACTCCGGGAGTGTCTGAAAAAACAATCTGGTACTCAGGAGTATTAACAATTCCCATAATGCGGTGACGGGTTGTCTGCGCCTTAGATGTGATGATACTTACCCTCTCCCCTACAAGGTCGTTCATGAGGGTTGATTTACCAACGTTCGGATTTCCAACGATATTTACAAATCCTGCTTTATGATTTTCTGCCATAATATCTGTATTTTTTATATGATTCTATAATAAAACAAAAATAGCACCCTAAAAGATGCTATTTTTGTCCTATTTTTTTCAGAAGTGTGGTCGGAATGCTATCAAAGATCCCAGATGAGGTACATTGCACCCCATGTGAATCCGGCGCCGAAAGCTGTGAGAATCAACTTGTCGCCTTTTTTCAGCTTTGATTTGTATTCATCAAGGCAGAGGGGAATTGATGCAGCACTGGTATTGCCGTAATGCTCGATATTTACAAGCACTTTTTCATGTGCGATACCTGCACGCTGGCTCACAGCCTCAATGATACGGAGATTTGCCTGATGAGGAATAAGATAGTCAACTTCCTCCATTGTAAGGTTATTGCGCTTCGCAATGTCAAGGCTGCTCTCAAGCATATCTGTTACGGCATGCTTGTAAACATATCTTCCATCCTGGAAAATATAGTGGTCGCCGGCATCCACAGTTTCATGTGATGCGGGGAGCACTGAACCACCAGCCCTCATAAGCAGATGATCCCTTCCATCGCCGTCAACATGGAATACAGCGTCAATCACTCCGGTATTTTCCTCAGTTGGCTCAACAAGCACAGCAGCGGCACCGTCACCAAACAAAGGACAAGTGCTCCTGTCTGAGTAGTTTACCATAGAGGACATTTTTTCAGCAGCCACTACAATGACTTTCTTGCGAAGCCCTGCCTTAACATAGGCAGACGCATCTTCAAGCGCAACAATGAATCCGGCACAAGCAGCCTGGATGTCATAGGCATACGCATTTTTGAGACCGCAATCATGGCAAATGACGCTTCCGGTAGAGGGGAAACGGTAGTCAGGATTTGATGTAGCGCAAATAAGCAGTTCCACTTCTTCTGGAGCAGTGCCTGTTGAAGCAAGAAGCTTTTCTACAGCCTTAGCCCCGAGGAATGATGAACCAGCTCCCTCCTGCTTGAGAATCCTACGCTCCTTGATGCCAACGCGTGTGGTAATCCACTCGTCATTGGTGTCCACCATTTTAGAAAGCATCTCATTGTCGAGTACATCATCGGGCACATAAGAAGCTATGCCAGATATTCTCGCGTGTAGCATATTTCTATCTGTTTGTTATACGTTAATGCAAAAATCTCCCAAAGCGGCAAAGCCAAAACATTCGGGAGAAGTTTATTTCAATAACATCGCCCCTCTTACAGGGAACGAGTCTGCGTCATTAAACGGCAGCGGGCTTTTCGATAGCTATTTTGCCACGGTAGTAGCCACATTCGCCACAAACAGTGTGGTAGATATGCCATGCTCCGCAATGGGGGCAAAGTGCAAGAGTGGGGGCAACGGCCTTGTCGTGTGTGCGACGCTTCGCTGTGCGGGTCTTTGATTGTTTTCGTTTAGGATGTGCCATTGTTTTATAATTCTATAGTTTTTATATTCTAATCAGTCGTTTGAATCATTATTTCCAGCAATGTTTTTAAGCGCGTCCCATCTTGGGTCAGTACGCGGCTCCACTGCATCGTCCATAGAGTCCATCTCCTCAATAAGCTGGTTCTGGAGATCAGCATCTTCGTCAGAAATGCCGCCGGCACGGTGCTTTTTCAGCATCGCACTCATCTGGCGGTTGCACTTGCCAAGAGGATGAACATGCTTGATAGGTATAGTCAACGCCACAGTATCATAAATCATGTAAGCAACATTAAGATAGTTGTCGCTTTCCGGTATTACGAGGAGGTCATCAGAATCATCGTTATAATCCTCGCCATACTTGACATTGATATGATATGTGGTGTCAATCGGATATTCCAGATCGTCAAGGCATCTGTCACATATAAGGGTGACAATACCTTCAACAGCAAAATCCAGAGAATAAATATCACCTTTATACTCAACTGTGAGCGCCACATTTAAATCCGCATCATGGATGTCCTCGCTCTCCATATTGGTGAAGAACGTTTTGCCAAGATGATACTCAAACGCATGAGTGCCATGTGACATTGTTTTAAGCGGCAATTTGTATTCAGTAAACTTTCCCACAGTGGATTTTATTTAAAAAACTTTGCAAAGATAGGTATTATCCTTGGACTCTCAAAACTTCCGGATATTTTACTCTCCAGCCTGAAGTTCGGCACGCTTGAGATACTTTTCAATATCCATGCCATTTGTACCTGCAAACTGAGGATATTCGTCAAGTATTTCCTTATAAAGCGCAGCTTCTGCCTTGTAGTTTTTAAGTTCACGCTGCACAGTTGCCTCTTTCATAAGGAAGATAGGAGTGTAATAAGGATTGTTGTCGGAAATTTTTGCAGCCTTGCGGAAGCAGCTGACTGCCTTGTCATATTCCTTGAGGTTCCCATAGCAGTCACCCATAAGAGACTCGCGTGAATCCACAAT
>VIDP01072345.1_pt1 | contig 10266 bp, 9 predicted proteins | sample 5025131 | NCBI WGS metagenome assembly VIDP01 (sample SAMN11853144, study PRJNA449069) | gut metagenome | isolation source: stool from male vole | host: Microtus ochrogaster | place: USA:Florida | collected 2017
AAGCGCGAAATGATTGCCGAAATAGCCGCAACACTGGCATTTTCGGCAAGTCAGAACAACGATAAGATTGGCGTTATCTTCTTTTCATCGAAAATTGAAAAGTTCATACCCCCGAAAAAGGGTATGCGCCATATATTGTTCATTATCCGCGAATTGCTCGACTTTACGCCCGACGAAAAGGGTACCGACATCGGCGTTGCGTTGCGCTATTTGAGCGATGCCATTAAAAAACGGTGCACGGCATTCCTGATTTCGGATTTCATTGACGATTCCGACTACTATCAGCCAATGTCGATTGCCGCCCGCAAACATGACCTCACGGCAATTCAGGTTTATGACCGCCGCGACACCGACCTGCCCGACGTAGGCCTGATTCGCGTTGCCGACCTTGAAGGTGAGGGCGAATGTTGGGTCGACACCTCGTCGAAAGCGGTTCGCAAAGCCTACGGCAAATGGTGGTACAACCGCCAGCAGGCCATGACCGACACCCTTAACCGCTGCCGGGTTGATTCAACCAGCGTTGCAACCAACGAAGATTACGTTAAAGCCCTGATGTCTCTATTCCGCCAGCGCGGTTTAAGATAAACTATGAAGAAACTTTTAGCATTAACCGCTTTTGCCGCAATCAGCGGCGCAGCATGGGCCGGCCCGGTTCAGGTTTCGGCCACTGTTGATTCGGTCGACGTTATGCAGGGTGCCCTGCGCAAGGTCGACCTTGAGGTTTTGCAGCCGCGCGCCCTGGTTGCCCGCTGGCTCACCGACCCTGTTGACTCCGCCCACAGGATTGTTGAAATTCAGCCCGGAGTTGAAATCAATTGGTCGAGCCCGGTCGACACCACCGATTTGGGCAACGACCGCCTGCAGCTGCGCCGAACCGTGCTGGTTCAGCCCTGGGATTCCGGCGAAGTCGTTATCAACAACCTGGCAATAGTTTCGGGAATCGATACTTTCCGCTCCAACCCCATAGTGCTCAAAGTCTACACCGCCGACGTCGACACCATGACCACCGTGCACGACATGATGCCCTACGCGGTTCAGAAGCGCCATTTCTGGGACTGGGTGCCCGACTGGCTCTATAACTACTGGTGGGCATGTCTGCTCGGCCTCTTGGCTATTGCCGGCGGGGTTGCCGCCTATATTATTCGCCGCAAGGGTGGTCTGGGTCAGATGCTCGCCACTCCGGCCAAGCCCGTTCCGCCCTACGAAAAGGCCATTACACAGCTCAATATACTGCGCACCCGCCAACTCTGCGAAAAGGGCCGGGAAAAGGAATACTACACCGAGCTCACCGAAATTCTGCGTCAGTATCTCGAAGGCCGTTTCGGCATCAACGCTATGGAAATGACAACTCCGCAGATCAAGCGTGCGGTTTATGCCACCGTGCCTGAAAAGTCGGCATCGGCTATGATGAACGAAATCCTCGAAATGGCCGACTACGTTAAGTTCGCCCGCCTGCGCCCGCTGCCCGAAGACAATGCCCGTGCATTCTCGCAGGCCATGCAGTTTGTTGAGAACACCAAACCCCAGCCGGTTGAAGAAACCGACGGAAAGGAGGCCGCGAAATGAACGTAGAGTTTATGCACCCCCACGCCTTGTGGCTGCTCCTGCTGCTGATTCCGCTGATTGCCTGGTATGTTATGCGCCGCCATAAGGAGCCCGCGCTGCAAATGTCGTCGATTCGAGCCTTTGCGGGAGTGAGCGGCGGCTGGCGCTCGTGGATGCGCCATGCGCTTTTTGCCATGCGTTGCGCCGCAATTGCCTGCCTGATAGTGGTTATTGCGCGTCCGCAGACCCACGATAGCTGGAACAAAACCAATGTTGAAGGCACCGACATTGTCTTGGTAATGGATATTTCGGGCTCGATGCAGGCCGCCGACCTCGGCCGCCAGAACCGCCTGGAAGTGGCCAAGAAAGTTGCCTCGCAGTTTGTCAACGGTCGCCAGAACGACAATATGGGCCTTGTGCTCTTTGCCGGCGAGAGCTTCTCGGCAGTGCCGCTGACCAGCGACCGCGCCATGCTCGCTAACTATATCGGCGGCGTGAAAACCGGCCTGATTTCGGCCGACGGCACCGCTATTGGCGACGGCATCGCATCGGCCATAAACCGCATTAAAGACGGTCAGGCCGTCAGCAAGAGCATAATCCTGATTACCGACGGCACCAACAACGCCGGCGTCGTTGCTCCGGAAACCGCTGCCGAAATCGCCAAAGACCTTGGTGTTAAGATATATACCATCGGCGTTGGCGCCGCACAGGCTGAGCAGGCCGTTGCCTATAAGGATGAAAACGGCAACGTTTTGGGCATGTTCATGACCTCGCCCGTCGATGCGCAGTCGCTCGGACAGATTGCCCGCATGACCGGCGGCAAATATTTCGAAGCTACGTCGGCATCGGCCCTGAGCGATGTGTTTGCCGAAATCGATGCTCTGGAAAAAACCGAGTTCGACGTGCGCAACTTCTCGCACACCGAAGATGACTATATGCTGTGGGCATGGCTCGCCTTCGGCTTCTTTACTCTCCAGCTTCTGCTGAAGCTAACCGTTACCCGTTCAATACCTTGAGAACTATGGTAAATTTTGTTAATCCTCAACTCCTTTGGCTGCTTGGCGCAGTTTTGGTGTTTGCGCTGCTGTTCTGGCGCATGCGCTTTTTGCGTCGCCGCCGCCTTTCGCGCTTCGGCAATCCCGAGGTTCTGAGCTCGCTGATGCCCGACGTGTCGAAATATCTCCCTACGCTCAAAATCGTTATTTCGCTGATTGCCGTTGCCTCGATGGTTGTTATGCTCGCGCGTCCGCGCACCAAAGGCAAGGTGACCGAAGAGGAAGTCAGCGGCATCGAAATCATGATTGCGCTCGACGTTTCCAACTCGATGCTCGCGTCGTCGACCGACGACCCGCGCGGCGTTTCGCGTCTGCAGCGCGCCAAACACGTTTTGAACTCGCTGATCGGCAAACTCGACAACGACCGCGTCGGCCTCATCGTCTTTGCCGGCGATGCGTTCACCCAGCTGCCCCTTACCCCCGACTTCGTTTCGGCCAAGCTCTATCTCAACGAAATTTCAACCGGCATGGTCGAAAATCAGGGCACTGACATTGGCGCGGCCATTCAGGTTGCCATGAACTCGTTCAGCGGAATGAAAGACGTTGAACGCGCAATAATCGTTATTACCGATGCCGAAGATCAGATTGGCGACGGCGTTTCGGTTGCCCGCGCCGCTAAGGAGGAGGGCATCGAGGTTGACGTCATAGGTCTCGGTTCGGGCAAGGGAGCGCAGATTCCCCTCGACCGCAGCTATACCAACTGGCTGAAAGATGAAAACGGCCAGGTTGTTACAACCTATCTCAACGAGCCGTTGGCCCAGGAGATTGCTGCAGCCGGCGGTGGTGTATATATCAACGGTGCATCGGCCTCGGCGCTCAACGACCTGGTGCAGCGCCTGGATGAAATCAAGAAAACGAATTTCGAAAAAATTAACTATACGGCTTCCGACGAACAGTTCCCGCTGTTTGCCTGGCTCGCTTTGATAATGATTATTATAGATTGCATATTCTCGAACCGCAAAATCGGCTTCCTGCGCAAATATAACTTCTTTAGCCGCGGAGCCGCGGTTGCAATTCTGGCTCTGTGTGGCGGCATAGCTTCCGCCCAGGCTCCGATGGCGCCGGCCCTGCAGTTCCCCGACAATTCACAGCGCCCCGAGCGCAAATATATCCGCGACGGCAACGACCAGTTCCGCCAGGGCCACTACCGCGAGGCCGAAATCCTCTATGCGCGCGCCCTGAGCGTAAACCCAACCTCCGAAGTCGGGCTCTATAACCAGGCTCTGACCCGGCTGCACTTGGCCGGCGATCAGGCGGAATCCAATGCCGAACTGCAGCAAAACGCTATTCAGACCCTGCAGCAGCTGGTCAAGGCCCAGACTCCGCAGGTTGCGGAATATGCCGCCTATAACCTCGGCAATGTTGCCTACGGTCAACAGCAGCTGCAGCAGGCATTGCAGTCCTATAAGCAGGCGCTCCGCGTGAATCCGGCAAATGAGCTCGCCCGCGAGAATTACCGCTTTATTGAAAAGCAGTTGCAGAATCAAGATCAAAACCAGGATCAGAACCAAGACCAGAATCAGGACCAGAACCAGGACCAGCAGCAACAACAGCAGCAGAACCAGGATCAGGACCAGAATCAGGACAAGCAGAACCAAGATCAGCAACAGAATCAAGACCGGCAGCAACAGCAGCAGGAACAAAATATTAGCCAAAGCAACCGCGACCAGATTCTCAACGCCGTTGAGAAAAAAGACGCCGCAGCCCGCGCCCGCGCCAAGGGTGACCCCTCAAAGGGCGGTGGCCGACGTCAGCATGGCCGCAACTGGTAATTGAAAAACTATGGCACTCCGCAGATTATTCATCTCCATTATCGTAGCCGTGGCAACCGTAGCCGCGGCCATGGCGCAGACTTCCGTCGAAATTTCGCTGCCACGCAATCCTCGCGTTGGCCAGCGTTTCACCATCGCCGTTACCGTCAATAATCCCGACGGCAATGTTCAGCCCCCGAAGGCATTGACCCTCAGCGGTTGCTCGTTTGTAGGCGGCCCCGGCACATCGACGTCGTCGTCCGTGTCGATTATCAACGGCCGCATGCAGCGCTCCGAAACCAAATCATATACCTTTACCTATCTTGCCGATGAGGAGGGTACGGTGAAGGTTCCGGCAGTAACCGTGACCGTCAACGGCAAGCAATACTCAACCCAACCGGGCCAGTTTACCGTTTCGGCAGGTCAGCCCGCGCAGCAGGGTGGGGGCGGCGCTTCGGCATCGCGTCCGGCTCCGGGAGGGAACTTTGAGATTGGCCCCGATGAACTGTTTATGCGCGTTGTGGTTTCGCAATCAAGCGCCTACGAGCAGCAGGCCGTTGAGGCTTCAATCAAGCTCTATTCCTCGAACCAGCAGGTCGAAGGCCTGACAACTTCGGCGTTGCCCACATTCGACGGCTGCCTGATCGAGAGCCTCGGAATGCCCCAGAATATCGAATGGCACTCGGAAAACGTCGGCGGTCGCCAGATGTATTCAGCCGTTGTTTACCGCGCGTTGCTCTACCCGCAGCGTGCCGGCACAATTACCCTCAACGGCGGCGAATACACCGCGCGTGCCTATCGCCAGACCTATGTTCAGGACTTTTTCGGCTACCGACCCTCGATGGAGAGCCGCGATGTGAAGCTCAAACCGCGTTCAACAACACTGACCGTCAAGGCTCTGCCCGAACCGAAGCCCGCAGGCTTCAACGGAGCCGTGGGCAAGTTCCGCGCTTCGTCGAAGTTGGTTGGCAACTCGTTTAAAACCAACGATGCCGCCTCGATTATCTACACCATTGAAGGCACCGGCAATATTAAGTTCCTCAATGTGCCCGCGGTCGACTTCCCTTCGGAATTTGAGGTTTACGAGCCTTCGGTCGATAATTCAGCACGCGTATCGGGCTCGAACATGACCGGCACCGAAACCGTTGAATACACCTTCGTGCCTCAGTCGGTGGGCAAATTCACCATCGGCGGCTTTGACTTCAGCTATTTCGACCCGTCGAGCGGACAATATGTAACCATTCCGGTCGAAGGCTACGAAATTGACGTTAAGAAAGGTGCCAACGTAAGCGCCACTGCCGTTAGCGGCAAGCAAGATATTAAGGCGAAAAACACCGACATCCACCATATCCGCCCCAATGCCTCGGCCCCGGCAGCGCGCGCAGGCTTTATGTCGCAGTCGGCCATCTATTGGTCGCTTTACCCGCTGCTTCTGGTTGTTGCCGGCGCAATTATGTTCGTAATGTGGCGCAGCCGCAACGCCGATCCCGAAGCCCGCAAGCTCCGCCAGGCCGGCAAAGTTGCACGCCGCCGCCTCAACAAGGCCGGCAAGCTCCTGCGCGCCAAGAATCTCGACGGCTTCTATGCCGAGCTGCTTCGTGCCATGCAGAGCTACCTTTCCGACAAACTCGGCCTGCCCGCCTCGCAGCTCAGCCGCGACTCTATTTCGGAGGCTCTTGTCCGCCGCGGTGCGTCGCCCGAGCTTATAAGCAATCTGTACTCGTTGCTCAACGATTGCGAGATGGCGCGCTACACCCCGCAGACATCCGGCGCCGCCGACCAGTCGTTTGCCGCCGCGCGCGAAGTCATCAACTCTATTGAAGATTTAAAATGAAGAAACTTGCCATAATTATACTGACTGCCGCTTGCAGTGCGTTCGGGCTCCGTGCGGGCATTATAGAACGTGCCGATTCGGCCTATCTTGCCGATGATTTCCTGAATGCCGCCGCGCTCTACGAAGCATCTATCGACTCCCTCGGGCCCTCGGCCGACCGATATTATAACCTCGGCAACGCATATTATCGCGCCGGATTGTCGGGCATGGCCATTGTCAGCTACGAGCGCGCTCTGCGCCTCGACCCCACCAATGCCGACATTCTCGACAATCTCGAATTTGTCAACTCCAAAACCGTTGACCGCATCGAGCCTCAGGCCGGACTGATCGGCGGCACGGTCGACAACATTGCCGGCCGCATGCACCCCGACGCCTGGGCCTGGATTGCCATGGGTGCGTTCGTGCTCGCCCTGGCCGGAGTGCTGGTTTATTTCTTCAGCTCGGCCGTTATGTTGCGCAAAACCGGCTTTTTCGGTGCCGGCGCTCTGCTGATAGTTTGCCTGTTAGCCAATATTCTTGCCGTGCGTTCCGCCCACAGGGTTGCCGGAGGCGACACCGCCGTGGTTACCGCTCCGTCGGTTATTCTGTCAACCACGCCCCGCACGCCCAAAGACCGCACCGAGGAGGCCCTGCTGCTCCACGAAGGCACCAAGGTTACCATTCTCGACTCCATTGTCGGAGCCGATAAAACCTGGTATGACGTTCGCATCGACTCCGAGCACCGCGCGTGGATTCCGTCGGACGCCATAGAAATTATCTAACTTACAGTGATTTATGGTTGATATGTTGTAAAACATAAAAACTACTTGCTCATTTATTTTGTCAGGTCGGATTTTATCCCTAACTTTACGCTATATAATTAACCCCCTTTACTTAAAATATCCGTTATCATGAGCAAGACCATCACATTCAACGAGCTCCGTCAACTCAAGGATTCCCTGCCCGACGGCTCCATGCACCGTATCGCCGATAAACTCAACATAACCGTTCAGACCGTACGCAACTATTTCGGCGGCAGCAATTACGAATTCGGTAAAAACCACGGCGTTCACATCGAACCCGGCCCCGACGGCGGCATCGTTGTTCTCGACGATACTACCATTTACGACATGGCTCTGGAAATCCTCGCTGAAGAAAAGAAGTAAAAAGAAACTTTTAAGCGGAGGTGTTCGGAGCCTCCGCTTTTTTTGACTATATCAGTGGATAACGATAGACTTATAACAATTGCTATACACACGTTCGACAAGGCTGCGCAGCTGCGCGACCTGCTTGAACGCGAAGGCGTTGCGGCCACCCTCCAGAACGTTAACCTTTCGTCGCCCGTGCTATCGGCCGGAGTGAGGGTAAGAATCAACGAAAGCGATCTGCCGCTGGCGTTGAGGGTAATTGAAAATCCCGAGATTTTTGCGCGTTCCGAAGGGGCGGTTACTGCCGACGATAACCGAGCCATACTCGTGCCGGTCGACTTTACCGACAAGTCGATAGCCGCGGCCCGCATGGCCTTGCGCATGGCCGCCGAAACAGGCATCGCCGACAGGGTGGTTTTGTTGCATGCCTTTCTCGTGCCTCGCGGCAATCCGCTGATGAACCTGAGCAATTCGCTCACCCTCGATTCCGCAACTTCCGATGCCGGCTCGGTGGAGGTTTCAGTGGAACTGGCTCAGGCTGCCGGAGCGGGCATGCGCAAGCTCGCCAACTCCTTGCGCGCCGAAATCAAGCGTGGCCAGCTCCCGGCCGTACGGTTCACTACCGTTATTCTTCAGGGCCTGCCTGAGGAGGCCATAGGTCAATACGTTAAGGAGCACAGCGAAGTAAGGCTGCTGATTATGGGCTCGCGCGCCGTGGCAAAAAAGGCTCTCGACCTGGCCGGCAGCATTACCGCAGAGGTGCTTAACAGCTGCCGCATCGAGGCACTGACGCTGCCCGAAGATTCTAAGTTGACCGACCTGTCGACAGTTAACCGCATTGCCCTGCTGTCGCATCTTGAGCAAGAAGACTTTTTGGTGCTCGATGCCCTGAGCCGGCTGTTGCCTAAGGAGGCCGAGCCTGAAATCAAGGTGATATGTATGCCTAACGACCGCTACTCAATGTCGACCAACGATGCTGCCCGCCGTGCGCTGCTGGAATATTGCCGGGTGCACTTCCCGCGCTATCGGTTCTCGGTTGTTCAGCACAATAAATCGTCGCGTCGCCTTGAGCTTGAGGATGCCCAGTTGGTGGTTTTGCCCTCACGTCGTAAAAACATTCTTGCCCGGTTGTTCAATCCCGGAGCCGCTCATCGCCTTCTCTTCCAGGTCGACCTCCCTCTACTCGTAGTTCCTGTTTAAACTTATTCTTTGAGTGTTACGATAAAGATGCCGCTCTTGCCGGCAGCTTTTTCTTCGTCGGTGAGCATTTCGTATGCCGATCCGTCTTTCAATACGCTGAACATTTCAATCTTTGAAGCCTCGGGGAGGGCTGCCTTAAATTCTTTGAAATCGCTATAGCGGGTGTCGCCGATGAAGTAAACCAAACCGTCGGTCGGGCCGAAGGAGCCCAAGCCGGGTATATCGTTGTCGGTTGTGTAGTACTTAACCTTACTCGAAGAGTTGCGCTGGCGCGGCAAGATTTTTTCGGTAGTCGGTTTCAGCTCCTGAACGTAGACTTTATCAATGTTGCTGTTGTAGGCAAATTTTTCAACGATAGTAGAATCGGGATTGAGTGTGAACCGAATCACCACGTCGCCTTTGTTGCCCCATTCGCATTTTTCAACTATGGTGCTGTCGTTGATGATTTGCCATTCGCCTTTCTGAACCTCGTTTATGTCGTAAACGCGCACGCCATTTTCGCGACTTCTGAGTCTCGACTCTGTAACGCTGAATTTGCCGTCGGGGGCGTATGTTTTTTCAAACGCATTGTTAACGCTGCTCGCGGGTTCGCCGTTTTCAGTTGTAATTTGCCATTTGCCAATGAGAACATCGGGAGTGGCGGCGTGGCATACGGGAGCAAGAATTCCGGCCAAAGCAAAAGCCGCAGTAATGAACTTTTTCATATCAAAAAAATTTAGGGGTTAATAACTCAACGGCAAATATACTCTTTATAAATTGGCTTTACAAGAGTTAAGTTGCAGAATTATAATATTTTAACTAAATGTGGGGGGGGGTAATTAACACCTATTAACTTTTACGGGGCGGATGTTGCGCTACTTCAGGCGGAACATCCAGGCGGCGGTGATGTCGATGGAGTTGTTGCGCGAGGCGCCGAATGTGTCGCCGCGTTGGCTGGAAAACACGTTGGCGATGCCGAAATAATAGCGTGCTTCGAGCATAAAGGAATATTTGCGGCGCAAACGTAACTCGATGCCTGCGCCTCCGGTAATGCCGTAGTCGAGTTTGCGGTAGACCGGCAGGTCGAGTTGCTCGGTGCGTCGGTTTGTGGGGAAGCCGCTGACTTCCGACGGATTCCGGTGGTTGAAGTTCGAGGTTATCTTGTCTTGCAGCATAAAGCTGACCGATGGACCGAGGTTGACGAACCCGCGAAATTTCTCGCTTCCGAAATAAATGTGGGTCATGACCGGTAGCTGAACGTAGGTAAACTGCCGCCGATATTTAAATTCGGGGTTGTCTTCAAATTTTTCTGCCCAACCGCGTTGAACTATCTTTAGGTCAGCCATAAGGCCGAAATATTTTTCCTCGGTATAGCGCATCGTAATGCCGGCAATTATGCCTGGAGTCATAGACTGGCGCACCGAGGGCTGCCAGGCCATGTTAGACATTGTTCCGCCGCCCCTTACGCCGATGGCAAAGTCGGGCGAGTAGTAGCGTTGAGCCGCGGCCCCAAGGGCGCTCAAAGCCATTAAACCGATAAGTAGCAGTCGCCTCACAGCGTTTCGGCGGTTATGCGTCCGTCGGCGCCAAAGGTTATGAAATAGAGAGCCGTGTTAACGTCGCCTCCGTTCTTGACCTCGCTTATTGTAAATGCGTTCTGCAGGCCGCGATAGGGAGTTTCGAGGCCATTGGTTGCGGTGCTCACAATCCAGGCCATGGTGTCGAAGCCCAAAAGCATGGTGTCGGGGAACGATGGAGTGGGTTCCGTTCCGAAC
>VIDP01380411.1_pt1 | contig 10248 bp, 4 predicted proteins | sample 5025131 | NCBI WGS metagenome assembly VIDP01 (sample SAMN11853144, study PRJNA449069) | gut metagenome | isolation source: stool from male vole | host: Microtus ochrogaster | place: USA:Florida | collected 2017
TCGCCTTGCCAGGGTCGCCGCGAGCCATAGGCTCTAACACCAAAACAAACTTAGACTATATAATTTAGACTATATTGGTTAGAATGGGATTAGGGGGTCAGGGAGTCGAGGGGTTGGGGGTAATTTGGCCTTTTACTATGAAGACTTCGCGGGGGTTGTCGGCGTTGGTGCGGACGCGTAGGGCCTTGCGGAAGGAGCCGGGTGTGCGGCCTTTACCGTTGAAGCGGATCTTGATTCTGCCTTTTTCGCCCGGCATAACTTCCTCAGCGGAATATGAGGGGACTGTGCAGCCACATTCTGAAAATATTCTTAGGATTTGGAGTGGGGCGTCGCCGGTGTTGGTGAAGCCCATGATGGCTTCACCAACGGAGTCTACCGGGATCTTTCCCATGTCGAGGTAGGTGGAATCCAGGCTGAGATGGGGAGTGTCGGCGGACGCTATTAGAGGAATGAGTAAGAGTATTGATATTATTGCTTTTTTCATTACCTTCACCTTTTTTTGGTTCTTCTGAAATTTAGAAGAATTTGGATATATTTTGATGGGAGGCACAACGCGGATCGCTCGCTTCGCTGCTTTTTTTCGCCGATGGCGGCGGATCGGGCGCGGATTTTTATAATAATTGCTTCAGTGTGGACGTACGCGACTTGGTCTTCCGCACGCGGAGTCGAACTGGGCTACGCTTCGCTCGCTAATGCGGAAGCCCTACTCGATCTGAGGGACTACTTTATTTGGATTTTTGGGGTTTGGCGATCTTTTGGGGTGGTGATTTCAACTACGAAGATGCCGGAATCCAATGGAAGGGTGATGATGTTGTCGGTTGCCGTGGCGGACTTGACGAGGCGGCCAAGGGTGTCGTAGACATTTACTTGCAGATGGCCGGTGTTGGCGTAGTCTACGGCGGTCAGCACTCCCCCACTCACTTTCCAGTCGATACCTGACATCATACCTTCCTCTGCCATACCATATGTCAGGAAGAATCTTCCGGCCGCTGCTCCTTCCACAGCCACCTCCATTCCTTCCTCCACGGGAGTCAGAGAATGGTCGGACTTATCAAGCAGATAAAGACCATCAATGCAATCCACTCCCTCAAAACGGAGTATGGTCTCCGTGTCCTCATCCGCTATCACGCCGATCTCCGTGCCTTCCGCATCCTCCACAGAATTGATGCTGAGGGCCATCCCATTGCCGACCGTGTAGACGATTGAAGGGATATCCATATCGCGGTTGTCGATGGCCTCTACATTCCATTTGGAACTATCATTGACACCCAACAGAGCAGCAGAGGAGGTCAAACCGTCGCTTTCAGCCACGATGCGAAGCATCGAGCCGGCATTGCCGCGAGTTGTCTCAGTCAGATATTCACCCTCATGACCGGAGCGGTTGTCGTAACGGCGCATCATAGACTCATCATAGATCAATGTCACGCTCTCTTCGGCTTCCTTCGTCTTCACAAAGAAACCCTGCATAGGAGCGATAACAGTCGGATCCTCCGCCCATTCGCTGTCGGTAGGACCAGCAGCGATGAAATCAGAGCCATCTATTCCTCCGGCAATCTGAACGGATTTGGTGACAACCCAATACTTCTGCTCCAGTTGACCGCTATTTTTTTCAAGGAACTTCGCAATATCCATGTGAGTCATGAATGGATTACCGACGAGGAAATACTCGCACTTTCCGGCAGAAGTCAATGTCAGAGTGCCATTGGAAGCATTTAGTTTATATTGTGCATCACTGCGGTCAATGTTTGTGGAATGACCTGACTTAGAGCCATCCTTATTCCAGTATAAGTAGTTTGTATCGGATTTAGGGAGACGGAAAAGCACTTTTCCATCATCTCCAGGCTTGTTTTTAGTCATACGAGAGATATCGGTTTTGATAGAGAAACCGACGCCACCGCCATACTGTTCCTTGACATCATTGTAGACATGGCTCCAGAAGGTTTTGACAGCCACATTTCTTGCGCCTGCCACCTCCTGCTTGCTGGCATCCAGTTCATAGACATTTGCCACGCTCTTGTCCCAGCCTCGTTGGAAAACGGCGGGTTTGAAGCGGTCGTTATTCTTCCGAGAATTATCAAAAGTGATATCCTGATAAAGTTCAGTTTCTTGGCGAGCGCCGTCAGATGGGAGATAGAAATCACCGGCATAAACCTCCTTTAGAGGAGAAGAGACTGTGTACCAACGTGAGTGGTCGAGTTCCATATCGACCCATGCCTTTTCATAGACGAGTGACTGTTGGTTCATTATAGTTCCGCCCGGTTTGAAGTGAATCTCATTGCAAGTGTTGGCATACCATGGACGGCAACCGACCTCAGCAGATTCGCGACGGTTTGAGTCATCAAACTCGAACGCCGCCATATCGTAATGGATAAGTGGAGTTACTTTCCCGACACCCTCTTCACCCGGGTCATCATCTTGCAACGAGTTAGAACCCTTTTCGGGGTTGGAAGGCCAGATGTATTTCTTGTTTGAATCATACTCGTCCTTAACTTCTTTGGTTTGTGACATTTCGTACATGAATGGGGCTTCCATACCTTTTTCCACAATTACATTAGTGAAGTCGAGGGGAACGAAAGCTTTGGTGTTGGGGTTGACTACTTGAGCAGTTCCTCTATAACCATCATTAAGATAATGTGCGAGAGTATTTCTACGCATATCGTTTATCTGCAAGTCATTTTTCCCAACACGACGCCAGTTACTGTCATCGTTCCAGTTGAGGTTGTTGTCTCCTGTCCATGCTAAATATCGAGGCACCACCTTTATAGTGAATACATCCTGTCCGGAGCAGACGGAATCGTTAGGTGTCACTCCAACTTCCTCATATTGGAAACGGAATTTATACATATATCCTTCCTTAAAATTGAAAGAATTGTCAAATTCCAGTTGAACATACTGCTTGGACTCATCTTGATTGGTCTTTGCGACAATGCTCTTAATCTCACCTACCCAAAACAGAGTACCGATTTCAATTGAATCCTTATACAAGGTTCCGAGATCCTTATATTCCGGGTCGTTGGTCTGCACAAGAACAACCGCACCTTCCTTTTCAACAGTGCTTACTTCTTTATCTTTGCCAACAAAAGTATGGGTCTCCTCCTTTGTCACTTTCAATTCTTTAGACTTATTATCCGAAGATAGTGTCAGTCTGATAGGGAGATCTAATCGTCTTGATGAGGATGATGATCCTGTGAGATTGGATTTGAGTTGGTCAATTCCAATTCTTAAAGGCACATCGGTTAGGTCATCAGGATAATCAATACCTGACAAGCCATGCATTAAAAGAGGACTCTTAGCATCAACAGTAATGGGAATAGGAGTCGGCGTCGAGCAAACCAGTTTCGACGAATCACCCTTATATGAACCAAGCGGAACACAAGCTATAGGCAGAACGGTCACATAGTGGGTGAACGGTTTACCGTCCTCTCCCATTCTTGCAGGGGGCATAACAAACGAAGACTTATAAAGAACAAGTTTTGCAATTGAGTTGTTACCTTCAGGTTTTGAAGCCTTCTTAAGAAGGTCGAGCATCCACTGTTCAAATTTTTCACCTTCAATCAGATTGTCATCAGTTTTGAGAGTATCAAGTGATACTTCATCTTCATATCTCAGGCGCATTGCCGTAAGAGCACGAAACAAGGTATGCGTATCATCGCCGTCAGTATACCGGTCAAGTTCCTCCCTTGAACCATAAAACCAATCAAAATATACGTTTTTCTCAAGGTCAAATGGTTCGCCATCATCATCAAGACCGGTTAAGTTCACTTGAATCACAGGACTTTGATTCTCACAAATCGAAATATTTTCTACATCAGCAATAATTTTACCGTCGATTTTAGTTATTATTGGAGGTTTGATATATGCAACACAAGTGTTTGCGCAAGGGTCAGATAAATTGAAGAAAGCATACTCTTGTCCCTCTTGCGGAACATCATTATCGCCAAGAGCAGATTTGAAAATCACATAGTAATGCTTGTTGGCGAGAAGTTTACCGGAAGAGATCTCACTTTCAAATACGATCATACGCTGTCCTGACTCTTTAGTTTGAGAGTAGGCCTGACCGAATTCAATATCCTCATCATCCTCGTGATATCCGGTATTCATACTATAATTACCATTAAATGATATCTTTCCAAATGTCCTGTCATCTTTAAATGTCCCGTCCTCTTCATCTAATGTATTATAATTGAATGTTATGATAGAGGAGTTAAATGCTTCCTCCATACTCTTTTTCTCTTGATAATAAAGTTTATCGAACAACTCCTTATCAAGATAAGTGTAATAGACATCCAGATCATCAGTTTCATCACCAATGCTTTCACGCTTTCCGGCAATTTCAAGAAGTGTTTCAAAAGGAGACCCAAGCAGCATCCTCATCCTTTCATCTCTACATGCAGGCGATAATTGTTGGGCTTCTACTGAAGGCGGTTCAACATAAGCTCTAATGTTATCTATTGCATAGTCTGCACCTGCAGAACTCTTTGCATTATTGTCAAGTTCGAGTTCATAGTGGTCCACATCATCAGAAGTGATTCCAACTGATGAAAATTCTGCAAGACGAGGTACAAAAGAGTAATATACATTAAGCCATTCTCCTGTTTTTTTTACTTGGCCTGTGATAAAAGAATGAAGCACAACTCTGTCGCCACCTTTCAACCCGGAAGTTGGATGGCTATTTTCATAACCGTCAGCTAACACAGCAACGAAATTAAACGATAGATTAGCCTTTTCTGTGTCTTTGGAGAATTCTGCTAACCATGCCGATACATGAATCGTACTACCTTGACATAAATCGTTTATAGTTAATCGGGCTGTAACACCAGGATCGGAAGCAGCATTAACATAATAAAAATATCCTTGTTTTATCTTATCGTCACTCCCAGCTCTTGTTTGATTGTTTTTATATAAACGCATCGAATCATAATACGATCTATCATATAGACCAGGATAATCACCCGGCATATTATTAGTCCATGCTTGGGCCGCTAACATGTAAGGAGTACAATCTGAATGAGTTGCAAGCATATACATATTATAGTCCTGCCTCAAATTATATCCGAAGGAATAGTTTGATTGATCCCAAGGTACTGGCCATTTAAAATATGAACTTTCTTTTCCATTTGGTGTAGGTGTGGATGGTGTATAGTTGCCTTTATCATAGTTGATATAGGCAATTAACTTATTTTTCAACGCATCATTTCCTTTCATCTCATTGATCTTGATGTATTCATCAAAATCAATATAAGTATTTGGTTGTTTATTTTCACCTCCATAATTTTCATTTAAATACTCTACGCGAGCATTCTCATACATATTATCACTACTGTAAAGTTCACTTTCAGTAAGCATGGTACCACCTTTGGGAGGAAGAGCAATAATATTATATTCCATTATAACCAAATCCTGATCGCTTCCCATTATTTTTATACGGTTACCATCAACATCAAGACCTACTATTTGAACTATATAATGGCCTTCCTTCATTCCACCATGATACAACATTCTGTTATAACGTTGATTAGTAGAATTGCAGCCATCTAATACATCATACTTTATTCCATTAATCTCTCTTATACCTCTACCATAAAAATCAGCCCCAAACGAAAATCCTTGCTCTCCCGATAGTAATTTACGTGTATCCCCATCAAATACTTTTATAGCCATCCCAAAAACTCTACCATACTCATTATCAGAAATCTTGTAATAGTAGTTAGAATGAGGTTTGCTATTACTACCACAAATAGGAGCTGGAAAATCAAGACGAATTTGAAAGGGCACATTAGATCTTGTACTTACCCTCTTTTGATTGCGACGGATATAATTGTTGTTGTTATCAATGCTCGCTGAAATTTCATCAGCAAATTGCTTGCCATCACGAATACGGAAAATATGTCGGAAAGCAATGGCTGGTTCCATAATCTTGACCTTATCACCTTCTTCAGTTATTTGGCTGACAGGGTCAAATCTTTGGCTGAAATCAGCTGCAATAATATATTCCTTTTCTCCATTTAAAGGAAGAGATTGGAATAAAGAGTTATCATAAGGATTACGAGGACAGAAGAAGGTGGCCATTGTTCCTGGAAGACGGTCTCCGTTACCTCTTAATTTTTCATAACCCTTAAATTTTTTTATATTGGGAGAATCTAAATCTTTCCATTCAGTGAGTTCTGTGGGTTTTATAATGTCTATAGTATACGTAAAAGGAGAAAAACATATATCTGAAGAATCAAGATTGCCATAACAATTAGCGAACTTAAAAGTGTATACACCTGAATTATTGTTATTTATCTTTTTCTCAACAATCCTATCTCCACCAGAAAGACCATTATTGGTTTCGATAACAGAAACGACACTCCCACAATTATAAGTACGTACATAGGCCTCTCCTTCGGAATTAACAGAAGAAACATTACAATCAAACACAATATTTTTTAATGTGCTAGTATTTGTGGCATCTCGAATCGTCATACTTCCAACAATGGCACCACTAGTACCATTATAAGTTAAAGAACCTCCTAAATATATATTTTTAAAATCCAACTTATGATTACCTTCATCCCATCCACATAAACCGAATAAAATGCCTGTATCTCCTGCTCCTTGAATAGAAGCCTCTGATTTCAAAGAGTGAATAGTGATGTCTCCGCCATAAAAACGGCCAATGATTCCGGCATTTCCGGTTCCTCTAATTTTACAAGATGAATCCAGAACCAAATTTAAAATTTTAATTCCTTGACCGCCCCATGCAACTAAACCGACATTACTTCTATTTCTATTGATATTAAGATCTTTAATTACAAATCCATTTCCATTTATACACCCTTTAAAACAATCCCAGTCTTTATGCTCATAAAGCATAGGAACATCTTTACCCTTGAAGGATATATGATCTAGTAACTCAATATAGGCGTTTGATTGATTGCCCTCATTAATTTTTTTTACAGCCTCAATATATTCGTCAGCTGTAGATACGCGGTATATTGGAGAGTACCCATTAGAATAGTCTCCAATATACATGCTTGGTGTCTCAAAATTTGACCATCCAAGTTTTTCAATCATTCCGCTTGTAACTAGATTTCTCCTTCTTTGCAATATATTCCAACACTCATCGTAAGGATCAATATCATCATCTCCAAAGCAATTTTGAAATCTTAGATTTCCCTTACACAAAACACCCTGCCCATCAATTGTAATGGGATCAGTGTTTTGACCATGTCTTATATATACTTTATTGGGGTATCCGACATTTTCTCTACCGGTAAGTTCACAATCTACTATTATATTTTTAAACTTGGAAATTCCAGTAGTAACCCACAATCCTGCAATAAGAGCAGCATTAAAACTGTTATTAATATTTGTCTCGGGATTACCAATTATTCCTCCGATATAGCAGTCCTCAACACTTATTGAAGTTTCCTTACTTGTATCACCACAATAGCCCAAAATTCCGCCTGCATTTTGCTCATTCGATTTTCTAACTCCATATACCCAGGCCTCCGTTTTTATATTCCTAATACTAAGATTACCGAAATTATGTCTACCAACTATTCCACCAACTCTATACGAGCCAATGAACTTACACGTATTATCAAGAACAAGGTTTTCAATCAACACATTTCCTTCTGTAACACCGATGAATCCTACTCCTGCAGAGTCAGGGTAATTATATATCAAATTTTTAATTGTATGTCCATTCCCATTAAGAGTACCCTTAAATGGACGATATAAACCTAACATAGGTATATCAGTTCTACCTCCAAAATCAAGATCCTTTACAATTTCAATATAAGCGTCTCTATATTGACTATCCTTATCATTGATTTCATTTGCTAATTCAATATATTCTTCTACAGTGGAAATTTTATATTCCTTACTACAATTCATTCCTTTACCTCCAAAGAAGCCATATGAATCAGTCACTTGTACTTTTTCAGGATTGCTCAAAAAATCAAGAAGATCATATTTTTCGTTCCAAGGAGTTTCATATTGTATTCTTCCTCCAGTTTTGTAATCATACCAATGTGAAAAATTTTCCTGAAATTGATTAATTGCTGGATTAGGCAAATCATAATATGGGTATAGAGGAATTACATCTCCCGGCATTGCATATAATATATGCTCTACTGTATGGGCAGGTTGGCGTTTTTGTCCTGATGCTAATGGATATGCAGAAGTATTGCTATCCAACAATTTATAGTCTGGAAAATCAATATTTATACCAAGTGATTTTAGAGTAGCTTCATCAGTAGATGTAACTTCTTCCCAACCTGAAGGTCTATTTGGTTCATCAAAAACTCCTCGCGTGTTAACGAATTCCACTCCTTCTAAATCGGTTAATCTATCCGTTCTGAGATGAAATCTGTCTTCCCATGTATCCGAATATGGAGAGTCGTGCGGAATTTTAAGCACATCGAAACTATTAAGAGCTGTTTCTCTCAATTTATTAGACCTTGCTGAATAAGTAAGATCATTATTAGTCTCTAATGTGAAAAATCTTAGATACGATATTTTAATTCCATTCATATAACTTGGAAGATGATTCCAAATATCTTTAATATGTATTCTGGAAGAGTATTCTTCTGTTGAGTATCCTCTAAATTGAAAGTATACTTTAAATATATAATCATTAATGTAGTGTAATTGACCATCTGTGTATGTAAACCAAACCTGAACTCCCATTGCTGTTGGTTGTGCTTGGTTAATATTAGTCAAATAACTATCCTGTGGTGTAGTTCTTCGAAGATAAACCACAAGATCATCTTCATCATTTTGAGATAATCCTTCCCCTTTAAGTTCTACAGTAATGTAGTTAGGATCAGCGGCTGTTTTTCCTGCTAGAGGTCCGCAATAGTAAATAGCAGATAATCCAGGACCTTCTGAAGAACCACTTAGACTAGAGAGAGGGAATTGTGGAGCTTCATATCTTGCACCTATTCTTTGTACGATTGAGGTGGGATGCTTGCTGAAGGCGGCTTGCATCTGGAGGGGGAATAATAGGGATAAGATTAGGAGGGCTCGCAATAGGAGGTTGCGAGTATGGGAGGGGATGTTGGGATTATTGGGGATTAAAGAGGGGTTGGGGTTCATATTTTGGGGTGGTTAGGTTACTTTTTCACTTTGTGGGGCGCATGCGGAGCAAGCTTGATTACGTTCTGGACGCTGGGGGACGCGCACGGAGTGCGCTTGCTACTTTATTTGACTTTTGGGGGCGCATGCGGAGCATGCTTGATTACGTTGGGCTACTCTTGGAGGATGTAGAGGGTCCGGGCGTAGGTCTGGGTGCCTATTTTTACTTTTATCTCTACTTTGGCTTTGCCTTTCGTGCCAGAGAGTGTTCCTTTTATTTCGTCTGGGAGGGAGATGGCTGTTTCCTCTTTTTTAGGACTTCCATTTGAGGTGAATATGTTGTCGCCACTGATGTCTCCAACTTCAATTGAATATTTGCTTGGGGCGAGATGGGAGCCGGCCAGTTTGTCAATGACTTTGGGGACTATTGCAAATTCACCTTCGGTGCCGAATGTGAAGATTTGGGAGCCGTCTGGGTCGGTGGTGGAGAGGACGGCGGGATAACCGCCAATTGGGGGATAGAAGATGGCTTCGACTTCTACGTCATATTGAGAGAGCGTGATTGGTATCTTAATCCAGTCGTTGCGGTTGATGTAGGTGTGGATGTCTTTTGTGATGTTGTATTGCTGGGTCTCCGCTGTGCCATTGCCATGTCTGACTTTGATGCCTACGGTGAAGGCCTCATCGTTGTCTCTATTGGAAACTGTCTCTTTCATGTAGAACTTCAAAGACTCTACTCCCCCACTTTTGCTAACTGTGAAATTTTCCGCAGTAATGTTTAAGGGAGCATAAGTGGCTCCTTGCAATGGAGCATATGATTCATATCCAAGATGGGTATAGCCGATGCCATTGGAGTTTCTTGGGAATAATGATACTGGTGAAGTTGTGACAGGATCAAACGAGACTTCAGTGACAGTGATGATGCTGTCTGTGGGATTCTTGAATTGGAACTCCACTTTTGCAACCATCCTCACTACTTCGATAGAGAAATTCTCTTCGATGGTGTTTTTTACTTCGATATTTCTGAGGAAACCTGTCATCGGTATTGGTTTTGTGATATCCCGGTTATTGAGTTCGGATTCCCATATTTCTTCATCTATGTCGGTGAGGGAAATCTTATCTCCCACGGTAAAAGAGAGACCGGTTGCTGTTTGCAAATCATCGGTTGATATGTTGGCGAAGGCA
>VIDP01551218.1_pt1 | contig 10234 bp, 10 predicted proteins | sample 5025131 | NCBI WGS metagenome assembly VIDP01 (sample SAMN11853144, study PRJNA449069) | gut metagenome | isolation source: stool from male vole | host: Microtus ochrogaster | place: USA:Florida | collected 2017
CTGCTTACTGTTTAAAAAGGAACTCGGCATAAATTTAGCTTATCCTTTCACCATTTTCGCATTAGCAGGCGCGCAGCTTTTAATCTTCGGCGTTCTGTACTACACCGACCTTGGCAAAAACTCAAGAAAGCCTTCTTCAGCGCTTTATATGACCGCTTGCATAGTTGTCACCGTAGTAATTCTGTTCATTATATTTTTAGTATCATTGCTTACCGGTATTAACTTCTCTTCTGCAGGCAACGTTTTTGCAAAATTGGTTATTCCCTGCATAGTCGCGCTCAATATTCCACTGTTCGGACTGTGCTTCTATCTTTTAAGCAAATAATATGAAAATTCTTATAATAGTAAAATCAAAGCACAACGATAACACGTTAAAGATTGCCGAAGCGATGTCAGAGGCAGCTCCCGTTACGGTTGCCACTTTAGAAAACGCACAGCTTTACAATCTTAACGAATACGATATCGTTGGCTACGGCAGCGGAATTTACTTCGGAAAACACGATAAAGAACTTTTAAAATTTGTTGAAAGTCTTGGTAACGACAAATCTTACTGCTTCGTATTTTCCACAAGCGGCTCTAAAAATTTTGAAAAGAACAACGCCTGTCTCATAAAACTTCTGGAAAGCAAAAATAAAGTCGTGCTTGACTCGTTCGGATGTCTAGGTTTTGATAAATTTTTTATCTTCGCAATTTGCGGCGGTATAAACAAAACCCATCCGGATATAAACGACTTTGAGTCAGCGCAAAACTTTATCTCACGCCTTCCTGAAAAATACAACCAAGCTAAACACCATTAATAAACAGCCGCCCTTTTCGGGCGGCTGTACTTTTTAAAAAAATATCCCCTGCGGATGCAGGGGACTTTTTAATTATTTTGCAAATTCGCTTGCTCTGAATTCCCTTATTACGTTTACTTTTATCTGACCGGGATATTCAAGTTCTTTTTCAATTTTCTTTGCAATGTCTTTTGCAAGGAACATTGTTTGCGCGTCATCAATCTGCTCGGGCTTAACGATTACGCGTACCTCTCTACCGGCTTGAATCGCATAGCACTTGTCCACTCCCTTGAAGTCGCTTGCAATCGCTTCAAGCTTTTCAAGACGCTTAACGTAGTTCGTACCCGTTTCTCTTCTTGCGCCGGGTCTTGCGCCCGAAATCGCGTCAGCAGCCGCCACAAGCACCGCTTCAATCGTTTTAGGCTCTACATCGCCGTGGTGAGCCGCAATCGCGTTAATAACGTTATTGCTCTCTCTGTACTTCTTCGCGAGGTCGGCGCCTATCTGAATATGCGTGCCTTCCTGCTCGTGGTCAACCGCTTTACCTATATCGTGTAAAAGTCCCGCGCGCTTTGCAAGCGTTACGTCCATTCCGAGTTCGGACGCCATCAAACCTGCAAGCTGCGCAACTTCGATAGAGTGTTTATATACGTTCTGACCGTAGCTGGTTCTGTATTTAAGTCTGCCGATAAGTTTAATAATTTCGGGATGAAGTCCGAAAATTCCGACGTCGAACATTGCGCTTTCGCCGGCGGCTTTAATTTCGGCATCCATTTCCTTTTTGACCTTTTCAACCGTTTCTTCAATTCTTGCCGGATGAATTCTGCCGTCCGCAATCAGTCTTTCAAGCGAAAGTCTTGCAATCTCACGCCTTACGGGGTCAAATCCCGATAAAATTACAACTTCGGGCGTATCGTCGATAATAAGCTCGATACCCGTAGCGTTTTCTATGGCGCGGATATTTCTGCCCTCTCTGCCGATAAGTCTTGCTTTCATATCGTCGCTGGGAAGCTGTACGACCGATACCGTAATTTCCGACGCGTGGTCGGCGGCGCAACGCTGAATAGCAAGGGATATAATTTTCTTTGCCTCGTTACTCGCCTCTTCTTTTGCGGTCTGTTCGATATTTCTGACTTGCAGCGCAACGTCATGGCGTGTTTCATCTAAAATCTCGTTAGCGAGAATTTGTTTTGCTTCGTCTTTAGTGAGCTGCGCAACCTTTTCAAGCTCCTGCACCATAAGCTCGTGCTGGTGATTGATTTTATCCTGAGTTTTTTTAACTTCAAGCTCTTTGTTTGCAAGCTCTTTCATCTGCCGGTCAAGTTCTTCGTTCTTCTTGGTGAGAGCTTCTTCCTTTTTGTCAATGGAATCTTCTTTTTGTAAAAGTCGCTGTTCCTGCTTTTGCAGTTCCGCTTTCTTTTCTCTGCTCTCTCTTTCGAATTCGTTCCTTAATTGCAGCTCCTGTTCCTTTGCTTCTAATATTGCTTCCTTTTTCAAGGCCTTACATTCAAGTGAAGCGTCGTCAATCATCTTTTTGGTTCTTTTCTGAACTTCACCCAATCTCTTTTCCGTCTGTTTTCTGTTAACAAAAATGCCGACGAAAATTCCAATACCCAGCGCAACCAAGATACCGGCTGAAAGCCCTGCGGCTACACCGATAAGTGCTGGACTTGCAAGAAACAGGCTGCTTAATAAATTTGCGTTCATTAATGCCTCCTGATGTTAAATTTTAAATATATACGAACCCCTTTCGGGTAGGTTTATATCCTTATATATTGTACAACAGACTTAATGAAATGTCAATTTAATAGAATGAATACTTTACATAATATATAAAAAATAGTTACAGCGGCTGTTTTTGTTTAATCTCCGCTAAAACTTCGCCTATGTCGGCATTGATACATATCGAACGCTTTTCAATTTGCGGCGGACAACTTGCCTCGCCATAGTTAATGCATGCGTAAACCGCATTCCGATTTTGCAGAGTAAACCGCCAAAAAGGATATTTGATTATCACCGGCGTATTACCGCCGACGCCGAGTTCAAGAAACAGTATTTTTTTACCATTGTGGCGTTCTAAAAAACTCTCATAGCGCTCGCAAGCCGAATACCACCCCTCGTCCTGCACGAATTTATCGTCCGCCCGTAAGTTCATAGTCATAGGCTTTCCGCAGACAGGACAGCAAGGAATTAGCTCCGACGGAATTTTCATATCTTTCTGCTCTGCGACCATACGGTGGATCAGTTCTTCGTTATCGTAAGTTTTATTATGGCACGGCGCGGAACATTGAAACAGTCCGTAGTCGCCCTGCGTGTAAAAAAGCTGCTGTTTATCAAATCTAGCTTTCTGAAAGCAATGGTCCACGTTGGTAGTTATAACGAAATAGTCCTTATCCTTTACAAGGTCGTAAAGTTCGTCATATACGGGCTTGGGCGGATCCTGGTAACGGTTTATAAGAATATACCTGGACCAGTACGCCCAATGCTCTTCAGGAGTGGTATACGGATAAAAACCGCCCGTGTACATATCGTGGAAATTGTATTTCTCCTCAAAATCGTGAAAGTTCTCCTGAAACCGCTTGCCCGAATATATAAAACCTGCCGACGTGGAAAGTCCGGCTCCTGCGCCGATAATTACGGCGTCCGCGTTATCCAAAGCTTTTTTAAGTTCATTTATCTGCTCCAAGTAATCTTGAGTAAATCTCATAATCGTACTCCTTAAAGACATTAAAAATCACTTTAATTCTGCTCTGCGTTTGCCGCTTATATTCCGTAACAGTCTGAACGGCAATCTGCGCTGCGCTCTCGTTAGGGAAATGGAATTCACCCGTAGAAATACAGCAAAACGCAATACTTTGCAAACCGCTTTTAGCCGCAAGAGCAAGGCATGAGCGGTAACAGTCGGCAAGCTGTTCTTCGTGCTTTTCTGTAAGTTCGCCGTAAACTATCGGACCGACGGTGTGCAGAACGTATTTACAAGGCAAGTTGTAAGCCTTGGTAATTTTTGCCCGCCCAGGACACTAATATATCGTTTGGGCTTTCATTCACCCCGCGCAATCCTACCGCAGTTGAACGCCTGCAAAGGTATGAATAGCGTTATCTATACAGCAGTGATTCGGGCAAAAACAACCTAATAATTCAGAGTTTGCCGCATTCACTATTCCGTCGCATCTGAGGGTTGTAATATCGCCTTGCCAAAGGTATATATCCGGAGCAACGGGCGAAAGTTCTGCAATTTCCGTTATACCTTTAAGCCGTAACTGTTCCTTTAGATATTCGTCCTGAATTTGCAAAAACTCTTTACTTGCCGCCTTTGGCATACGAACGTTTACCAGCGCGCGGAATAATTTAAATTTTTCGTTATCTGCTATATCCGGCGAGCTTTCGCCGCGCTCTGCGCAAAGAATATCAATTAAGCGGTCTAATTTGTCCATAATTCTACTCTATTATTTTGCGCCTGTTCAGATTGACAGGTTTTGCGTGAGGCTGCTCGCCGTCAATATAACCCAATATTACAAAACAGCGGGCAATATAATTTTCGGGAACACCCCATTCTTTTAAAAGCGTATTGCCGTAATCGCTGTCAAAGGTTTCTTCTCCGCGTGCGATAATGCAAGACGATATACCGAGTTCGGTTGCCTGCAAAACCATATTTTCGGCAGCGCAAAAAGCGTCGGGGATACTATACAAAAAGTTTCTTTGCGCAAACACGATACAGACAGACGGAGCGCCGTAAAAACCGCTTTTGATATTCGGGTTATCAATTATGCTAGGCTGTTCTTTTGAAACGTACGAGCCTTCAAGCTGCCCTCTGTCAAAACGCGCAAGATTTAGTTTACCTATAATTTCAGTAAGTTCCTTATTACGGATACCCGCGATAACCGTTCCCTGTCTTCCGCCCGCATTCGGGGCGCATAAGCCGGCTTCGATTATCTTTTCCAAATGCTCTTTGGGTATTTGTTCGTCCGTATATTTGCGGATGGACCGGCGTTTTTTAATAATCTCCAAAAGTTCCATTATTTAATCTCCTTCCAACATTGAGGATCGGCATCGTACATATTGTGTGTGTAACCGTAAGTAACGGACGGACACCCTCTGCACACTCCTTTGAGTTCGCATTTGCTGCATTTTGTAAATTTATCGTACCGGCGGTAAGCGTTCATATTCTCACCGCTCCAAATGTCATATAAATTGCTTTCGTTTATATTTCCGACCTTACTCTCCATTCGGCGGCAAGCGTATATATCGCCGTTTGGTAAAACCGTGATATGATTTCTTCCGCAGTTACAACCGTCCGAAATTTTATCGCAATCGGGTAATTTCAGCAAGCCTTTCTCGTAGAGAAACAAACTCCATAAATGGTCTTTTAACTGAAACGTAGTCTTTGAGTTTTTATGCCGTTCGTACTTTTCCCAACAGGCTTGTAAAAACTCTCTATATTCAAGAGGCGGAATATGAATGTCTTTATCGTAAGCTTTATCTGTACTTGTAGGACAATATCTACCTACTGCAAACACGTCCACGCCGAGTTCGTCAACAAGATCTATAAGAGCAGGAATCTCGCGCATATTCGTCTTCGATACCGTACTCATGACGGCGCACCACATACCCGAACGCTTTATAGTTTTTATCGCTTCAAGAGTAATTCGGAAAGACCCCGGTTTACGGAACATATCGTGCGTTTGTTCCAAGCCGTCCAAAGACAGTTGATATTTCACGCAACCGCAGTCCTTCATGCGTTTGCAAACTTCGTCCGTTAAATGGAACGGATTGCCCATAATGCAAAAGCGCGTTCCGTCTGCCTTAAAAATTTCTAAAAGTTCCCAAAAGTTCGGGTGCAAGATAGGGTCGCCGCCCGTCAGATAAATATACGGCGTTCTCTCCAAACGATAGCAAAACTCTTTGATTTGCGCGTACGTTCTTTTGAGTTCTTCAAGCGGCGTTGTTACAAGACACGGATGCCCTTCCGAAAAGATATAACAATGCTTGCAGCGTTGGTCGCAAACGTCTGTAATATGCCATTGTATTGCAAAATACGGATTCATAATTCCACCTTTAATTTTGTATTTTCGGATAGATATTCCCGCAAGACTTACTCACGGGAATACTTCCCGTAAGGACTTATTTGTCCTGTGTTCCGCAAGCGGGCGCGGGGTCTTTCGTACCGCAAGCAGTACCGAAAATTTCGTTTGCTGTCATCACCGTTACCTCCTCTCTATATTTCAACCAGTTACGATTGATAATTATATTATATTGAAAAGACTTATTCTGTACAAGACAGTTACTTTTTTATATCCCTGTAAAAGATTTGTAACCTGGTTTCATTTTTGAACTATTGACTTTTATTGTGTTTCTTGATATACTTAAAGAAAAAAGGAGCGATGCAAAAATGCTGACGAAAGACGAGTTACCCGAATGTCCCGTTGCCACGACAGTACAACTTATAGGCAATAAATGGAAATTACTTATTATACGCAACTTGTTATCCGCGCCGCAACGGTTTACGGAATTCCCTAAAACAATTCCAGGTATAAGCAAAAAAGTTTTAACCGATAATCTCCGCGCTTTGGAAGACGACGGATTAATTAACAGAGAAATATTTGCGGAGGTACCGCCGCGCGTCGTGTACTCCCTCACCGACCTCGGCAAAACGCTGAAACCAATACTCGACGCCATGATGAATTGGGGCATTGACTATAAAAACAGCAGTACTTGATTTCAAGTACTGCTTAATTTTTATTTAAGGCTGTCAAGCCAAACTTTTGCAACCGCATCTGACGGCATACGCCAGTCGCCGCGCGGCGACAGCGAAACAGAACCCACCTTAACGCCGTCCGGAACGCACGAGCGTTTGAACTGGTGTCTGAAAAATCTTTCGTAAAAGCTTTTCAGCCATTTTTTTATAGTCTTCTCGTCAAACGATCCTTTAAAAGTTTTATTTGCAATATAGAGAAGCTTATCTGGTTCGTATCCCCACCGCACCGCGTAATACAGGAAAAAGTCGTGTAAGATATACGGTCCTACGATATCTTCCGTCTTTTGCGCGATATTGCCGTTTTTATCGGGTGGCAAAAGCTCGGGGCTTATTTCGGTATCAAGTATACTTTTAAGCACCTTTTCCGCCTCTCCGCCGAGTTTCTCCGCCTCATAACGAATAAGGTGTTTAACAAGCGTTTTAGGTACCGAGCAGTTTACGCCGTACATTGAAATGTGGTCGCCAGCGTAAGTTGCCCAGCCTAACGCAAACTCGCTTAAATCGCCGGTGCCGAGAACTATCCCGTTCAAGTCGTTTGCCAAATCCATCAGCACCATAGTACGCATACGCGCTTGCGCGTTTTCGTAAGTCACATTGCGGTTATCTGGATCGTGTCCTATATCCATAAAATGCTTTTCAACGCTTTCGGATATGGGAATAATTTTTGCCGTCGCGCCAATCGCCTCAATTAATTTTAGTGAATTATCTTTCGTTTTACCTGTCGTTCCGAAACAGGGCATCGTAACGGCAATTATATCTTTCCTGTCTTTTTTCAAACCCTTAAACGCCCTGCATGCAACAAGCAATGCAAGCGCAGAATCAAGACCGCCCGAAATGCCTATTAAAACGGTTTTGGAATTTGTATGCTTTAATCTCTTCTCCAGCCCCTTTTGCTGAATTGTGAGAATTAATTCGCTTCTTTCGCTCAACCCATCTTTGGGAACGAACGGCGTTTGCGAAAAGCTACGGGTAAGTTCGCCGTTCTGCTGAATAGTTGCAAACGGAACGATACTATATTCACCGTTTTTTGCCACATTCTCGCTTCCCGTTCTTCTGCGCTCGGAAGAAAGAGTATCAACATCGATTTCGCTGTATAAAAGTCCGTTTTTAAACAACTTACTTTCGGCAAGTATAGCTCCGTTTTCAGCGATTATATTGTGACCGGAAAACGTCATATCGGTCGAGCTTTCACCTTCTCCCGCATCACAGTAAACGTATCCGCAGACCAATTTTGCCGACTGCATTCCAACTAAATTGCGTCTATACTCCGCTTTACCTACCGTTTCGTCACTGCAAGACAAATTGACGATAATATTCGCGCCAGCTTGAGCGTGATTTATTGAAGGCGATTGCGCCGCCCACAAGTCTTCACATATTTCTACGGCCACGGTAAAATTACGGCAGTTTAAAGCCTTAAATATGATATTCCTTCCAAAATAAGCACTTTGCCACGCGTACTGTATAAAAACGTTATCGGGCAAAGGTTGTGAAAAGTTTCTTTTTTCGTAAAATTCTCCGTAGTTCGGTAGGTAAGTTTTAGGCGCGATACCCAAAATTTTTCCGTCTGAAATTGCTACAGCACAGTTATAAAGACTGCCGCTATATTCTACCGGCGTGCCGACGAATACAAGTGTCTTTATGCCTGCTGTCGCTTCACAAATTTCCCTTACAGCTTTTTCGCATGCTTTTATAAGAGCGGGCTGATTAAACAAATCGCCGCAGGTATACCCGCAAACACAAAGCTCGGGGAACACGGTGAGTTGACTTCCGTTATCCGCGCTTACCTTTATCGCTTCGATAATTTTTTTTGTATTGAATTCAACGTCCGCAACTCTCGTTTCGGGAGTTGCGGCGCAGACTTTTATAAAACCGAATTGCATTTAGTCCTTCTTGGAAAGAGCAGCTTTATGCGCTTCTCTGATTTTGGCATCGATTTCAGCCCTGATTTCAGGATTTTCTTTAATGTAATCCCTCATCTTTTCTCGACCCTGCGCGATCTTTTCATCATTGTAATAGTAGAAAGCGCCGCTCTTTGTAATTATATTATACTCAACGCCGAGGTCGATTAAACAGCCTTCTTGCGAAATTCCTTCACCGTATATAATGTCAAATTCCGCAACCTTGAAAGGAGGCGCAACTTTGTTTTTAACGACTTTGCACTTCGTGCGGTTGCCTATAATATCGCCGTCGCCTTTAATCGCGTCGGCTTTTCTTATATCAAGGCGCACGGTCGCAAAATATTTGAGCGCCTTACCTCCGGGCGTTGTTTCGGGATTGCCGAACATTACACCGACTTTTTCACGCAGCTGGTTTATGAATATTACGCAGGTCTTACTACGATTTGTAATAGCCGTCAGTTTTCTCAAAGCCTGCGACATAAGTCTTGCAAGAAGGCCGACGTGCGCGTCACCCATATCGCCCTCTATTTCCGCTTTAGGCGTAAGAGCCGCGACGGAGTCTATAACTATGACATCGACCGCGCTTGAACGCACGAGCGATTCGCATATATCGAGTGCCTGTTCGCCTGTATCGGGCTGCGACAGATATAACTCGTTAGTATCAACGCCCAATGCGTGAGCGTACTGCGCGTCCAACGCGTGTTCCGCGTCGATAAACGCGGCAACGCCGCCCATCTTCTGACATTCTGCAATTATATGAAGCGCAACGGTAGTTTTACCGGAAGATTCGGGGCCGTAAATCTCCAAAATTCTTCCGCGCGGTACGCCGCCTACGCCGAGCGCCAGATCAAGCGAAAGGCAGCCCGTGGGAATGTATTCGAGGTCTGTGTTGACCTTATAGTCACCCAACTTCATAATTGCGCCCTTGCCGTACTGCTTTTCAATCATTGCAACGGTTGAGTTCAGTGCTTTAAGTTTTTCTTCGTTCATATTTATCTCCTGAATTATTTTAGCGTTTTATATGCAAGGAACAACGCAAGATTTATTGCCGTATTGGTAACGTTATCCCTGTCGCCTTTTAAGTTGTATTTATAGACCGAAACTGTATCGTGAACGCCCACCGCTATATAAACCAGTCCCACGGGCTTTAACGTGTTGTCCGATTTAGGTCCCGCAATTCCCGTAGTTGCGATACATATATCGCAGTTGCCGCCGTTTAAAAGCCCTTCCGCCATTTCATACGCCGTCTGCTCGGAAACTGCGCCGTATTGCTTTAACGTTATTTCGCTTACGCCCAGTCTTTCCGATTTTGCCTCGTTTGAATAAGTGTTCAGCCCTTCAAAATAAACTTCGCTTACTCCGGGAATTTCAACTAATTTTTTACCTAAACCACCGCCCGTAAACGATTCCGCAACGCTTATTTTCAACCTGCGAAGCTGCAAAATCTGAAACAGTCTCTCCGCAAGCGATACATTTTCCATCGCGTAAATATATTCGTTTAAAACCTTGGTAACTTCGCGCGTAACGTCGTCCAAAAGCATTTTAGGCGTATTAGCGGAATAAACGATTTCAATGCTGCATTCGCCATATTTACCGTCAACGTTGAAATCTAAAGCGGGGCAAATCACCTTCGCCTTTTCCACCGCTTCGCTGATTTTTTTATGCGGCGCGCCAACAGTTTTTATATATAATTTATCGAACTTTATGCCGTACTTTTTGTCGAGAATTTTTTTAACGTCTTTAAGCCGAAGTCTGTTTTCGCAATCGGAATAAAAGGTAAATACGTTTGAATTGCCCGATTGCAA
>VIDP01109677.1_pt1 | contig 10216 bp, 8 predicted proteins | sample 5025131 | NCBI WGS metagenome assembly VIDP01 (sample SAMN11853144, study PRJNA449069) | gut metagenome | isolation source: stool from male vole | host: Microtus ochrogaster | place: USA:Florida | collected 2017
ATTTTAGCACAATATGTCGGCTGGGGAGGTCTTGCTGATGCCTTTGACGAAAGTAAAAGCGCATGGGCGGGGGAATATCAGGAATTGAAAAGCCTGTTATCGGATGCAGAATACGCTTCTGGCCTCTACCTGTGAGCCGGCTGTCTCCATAGCCTTGAGAAGCGAACCTTCAGTATAGTATTTAGGTGGCTGGGTAGTGCGCTTCATCAGCTTGGGTTTATGAGGTCCCGATTCTCCTTTGACAAAGACAGGGAGTTCCGAATTGTCATCCTCTCTTCCATCGGAGGCATCGTTCTTTCCGGTGGAAGCCTTTTCGGTGTCTTTGTCATACAGAGTCTTCCAACCGCGATTGAGTATTACCTTACCCGTGGCCTTAAATTTCACCTTTCCGACTTCCGCATTCACAGTAGTCTGCTCAAAAGTGCAGTCCGGATAAAAGACAGAGATAAACCTGACAGCGATAAGGTCGAAGATGCGTAATTCCATTTCCGAAAGACCGGAGGGTAAGGCTTGTCCGGTGGGAATTATCGCATGGTGGTCGGTGACCTTTGAATTGTCAAATACCTTTTTGCTTTTTTTCAGTTTGCTGCCTTTAAGAGGCTCTACCGCCTTTTGGTATTTTTTCAATCCGAGCAGAATTTGTCCGCATTTCGGATAGATATCTTCAGTAAGATAGGTGGTATCCACGCGGGGATATGTCGCCACCTTTTTCTCATACAGTGATTGGATGGTCTTAAGGGTCTCATCAGCGCCATATCCGAATTTCTTATTAGCTTCCACCTGTAATGAGGTAAGGTCGAATAGTTTCGGTGGGGCTTCGGTACCTTTCTTTTTAGAAATATCGGTGATGGTGAGAGGTAAATCCTTTATCTTCTCAATCTCTTTCATTCCCTTCTCTTGGGTGTCAAAGGGCTTGAGTGAGGAGGAGAATATGACATCTCGATATAACGTTTTCAATTCCCAACTATCTTTGGGGACGAAATTTTCAATTTCGGCCTGTCTTTTGACCACCAGTGCAAGCGTGGGAGTCTGCACACGGCCGATGGAGAGCATTTTGCGGTCAGCGCCATATTTCATGGAATACAACCGAGTGGCGTTGATGCCTAATATCCAGTCACCGATGGCCCGACATAACCCTGCTTCATACAGAGGCTTCAATTCAATGTCCGGGCGCAACTGATTAAAGCCCTCTCGGATGGCATCATCGGTAAGAGAGGATATCCAAAGGCGCTTGACGGGTATATGACATCCCGCTTTCTGCATTACCCATCGCTGGATAAGTTCACCTTCTTGTCCGGCGTCACCGCAGTTGATAATCTCATCGGCATGCTCGATAAGAGTTTTTATAACGCCAAACTGATGCTCGATACCTCTGTCCGGTATCAGTTTGATGCCGAATCTTGGAGGAATCATGGGCAATTGTCCGAGCGACCACCTTTTCCATTGGGGATTGTAGTCGGCCGGTTCCTTCAGCTCACACAGGTGTCCGAAAGTCCATGTTACGCAATATCCGTTGCCTTCATAATAACCGTCTTTACGAGCGTTAGCCCCTAAAATTTTAGCTATATCACCGGCGACACTTGGTTTCTCCGTTATGCAGACTATCATTTTATATCAGAAATATCAAAGAGCGGCTTTTTTCGCTTCATTCCATATCTCATCCATCTCGGCAAGGGTCATGGATTTGAGATCGCGTCCTTGCTCTTTTACCTTTTTCTCAAGGTAATTGAAGCGATTGATAAATTTACGATTCGTCTTTTCAAGAGCATTTTCCGGGTCAACCCCATAAAGACGGGCAGCATTGACTACGGCAAAGAGCAAATCACCGAATTCGGCAGTTATCTTCTCTTTGTCACCTTTGGTAATTTCCTCTCTTACTTCCTGTATCTCTTCTGCGACTTTATCCCAAACTTGCTGAGGCTCTTCCCAGTCAAATCCTACATTACGAGCTTTTTCCTGAATACGGTTGGCTTTAATAAGAGCCGGTAGCGCTGCGGGCACTCCTCCCAATACTGTTTTATTTCCGTCCTTTTCTTTGAGTTTGAGTTGCTCCCAGTTTTCAAGCACTTCATCAGTGGAATTTACCTTTACTTCACCGAAGACGTGAGGGTGACGGAAAATCAGTTTGTCGCAAAGCGCATTGCAGACGTCAGCAATGTCAAATTGCTGTTTCTCATCGGCTATCTTTGAATAGAAGGCGATATGAAGCAGAACATCACCGAGTTCTTTCTTAATGTTCTGAGTATCATCTGATGCGAGGGCATCGGCGAGTTCAAAAGTTTCCTCTATTGTGTTAGGTCTTAATGACTCATTTGTCTGTTTTCGGTCCCAGGGACATTTAATCCTGAGTTCGTCCAACACATCGAGCATTCTTCCGAATGCCTCAAGTTTTTGCTCACGTGTATGCATGTTGTCTTTGTTTTATCATAGCAAAATTACAAAATAATTCCTTAACTTCCGAATTATTTATTTTGTATGATAAAAACACTATTATGAGGTCGGTGATTTTAAATAAATTGATTATCTTTGCATTTATGTATTCTTGGAGTCCCTGAGTATAATTTATACTTTGAAGGAAATCCCGGAAAGCAGAATAAAAAACGCGGACGAGGGGATGAAATATGAATAGAATATTTGACCATTCGGAAATAGAGCGGTTGCGTAGACTCCTTGAGGAGAGTCAGCATATAATCCTGACCTGCCATGTGCGGCCGGATGGTGATGCCATAGGCTCCACATTGGGACTGATGCATTTGTTGCGGCAGTCAGGTAAAGAGGTGAATGTGGTGATTCCGGATCAAGCGCCGAAGTCGCTATCCTTTTTGCCCGGTTTTAATTCACTCTGCGTATTCTCACGTCATGAAGATTACTGCAAGCGCCTCATTGATGATTCCGATCTGATCATCTGTTGTGATTTTAATAAATTGTCGCGTCAGGACAGACTTGGCCCGGTAATTGGCGCTTCGGAAAGCAAAAAAATTCTTATTGACCATCATCTCGCGCCGGATGATTTCTGCGATTTGACTTTCTCATATCCGGAAATGTCATCTACATGCGAATTGGTATTCAGGCTTATAGCAGCATTGGGTCTTTACGTTGACATGTCTCTGTCATCAGCCACATGCCTCCTTACCGGAATCATCACGGATACCCGCAATTTTGAGGTGAATTGCAATAATCCTGAGATATACGAGGTGCTGATGAAATTACTCGAAAAGGGTTGTGACAAGATTAAGATTGTTAAGCTGGCTCTCAATACTCACACGTTGACCAGTGTCAGACTTCGTGCTTATGCCATGAGTGAAAAGATGGAGATATTCGAAAAGCACCATGTCTCTGTCCTTACGCTGAATAAAGAGGAATTGACGCGGTTTGGCTACGAGAGAGGTGACACGGAGGGTCTGGTAAATGAGCCGTTGACTATCCGAGGAATGATTGCTTCCTTTTTCCTTAGAGAGGATGACGACTGTATTAAAATATCGGCTCGCAGCATAGACTCTTATCCGGTGTCGAAAGTTTGTGAGGATTTGTATGGCGGAGGTGGCCATCTTCAAGCTGCCGGCGGAGAATATCATGGCTCGCTGGAGGATTGTCGCCGCATACTGGTCGAGGCTTTAGGAGATTATGATAAGTATCTTCCCGGTAATGTAGAGAAAATATAGGTCTCTAAAAAACAGTAAAATGAAAATGAATAAAAGTATCAATATATTATTCTTAAGTGTAATCGCAGCGCTCACGTTTTCGAGTTGCAGTAAGTCTGAGAGTTATTCAGAGCTATTGCGTGACGAGGAGCGTGCAGTCAACTGGTATCTGGCACAACAGAATGTGGAAGTTGCCGTGCCGAGCGACTCAATATTTGAAGTAGGAGAAAATGCTCCGTTCTATAGAATGGACAATGACGGTACAATCTATATGCAGGTAGTGCGTGCCGGAAGTAAGGAAAATCGTCCCGTTGCCGGTGAAAAGATATATTTTCGTTTCATGCGTCAGAACATAAAGCTGATGTATGAAGGCACTCCCGAAAAGCCGTATGGCAATGCCGATAATATGGCGAGTGCTGTAGGACCAACGTATTTCTTCTATGGCAATACCGTATATCCCACAACAGTGCAATTCGGAAAAGGAGTGCAGCTTCCGATGGAATATCTGGGTTTCGATTCAGAGGTAAATCTCGTGCTGAAATCATATTCCGGATTTGTGGATGAGCAGGCAGCATGCCAGCCATATCTCTATAATATAAAATACTATAAAGCAGAATATTAAATTAAGATCATGTCATTAATAAAGTCAATATCAGGAATAAGAGGCACCATTGGGGGTCGTTCAGGCGACGGTCTTGGCGGTGTGGATATAGTAAAATTTACAGCGGCATACGCAGAATTTATACTTCGCTCTTCCGACAGGAAGGCGCGTACGATAGTAGTGGGACGCGATGCCCGTATTTCGGGAGAGATGGTGTCTCATCTTGTGTGCGGCACTCTCATGGCCATGGGTCTTGACGTGATCAATATAGGCCTCGCCACTACGCCAACTACCGAACTTGCCGTCACAGGTGAGAAAGCAGATGGGGGTATCATAATCACCGCAAGCCATAACCCCATACAATGGAATGCACTCAAGCTCCTCAATGCTCGCGGAGAGTTTCTCTCAGACGCGGAGGGAAAAGAGGTGATCGGCATTGCGGAAAATGAAGACTTCTCATTTGCTGATGTCTTAGACTTAGGAAAAGAATATAAGGACGAGACCTGGAACAGAAAGCATATTGAAGCCGTACTTGCCTTACCGCTCGTTGACTGCGATGCTATCGCAGCTGCCAACTTTACCGTAGCCGTAGATGCTGTCAATTCTGTAGGTGGTGTGGTAATTCCGGAATTGCTTAAAGCATTGGGCGTCAAGAAGGTCATAGAACTCAATTGTGAGCCTACAGGCCGCTTTGCCCATACACCGGAGCCTATTCCCGAGAATCTTACTCAAATATCCGACTTGATGGCTCACTCAGACGCGGACTGTGGTATTGTAGTGGATCCGGATGTAGACCGTCTGGCGCTGGTGATGGAAAACGGAGAGATGTTTGTTGAGGAATACACTCTCGTATCTGTAGCTGACTATGTGCTCTCCAATACTCCCGGGGCCACTGTCTCTAATCTCAGCAGTTCGCGTGCTTTGAGAGACGTCACTCGCAAACACGGATGTGAGTATAATGCTGCTGCAGTGGGAGAGGTTAACGTAGTTGAGAAGATGAAGTCTACCGGGGCAATCATTGGTGGTGAAGGAAATGGCGGCGTTATCTATCCTGAATTGCATTACGGACGAGATGCACTTGTAGGAGTAGCGCTCTTTCTGACATTGCTTGCAAAGTCGGGTAAGAAAATGACAGAACTCAAAGCCGGTTATCCTCAGTATGCAATAGCCAAAAACAAGATTACGCTGACACCCTCAACGGATGTTGATGCCATTCTGAAGGCCGTAAAAGAGCATTTTAAGGATGAACAGATCTGCGATATTGATGGCGTGAAGATTGACTTTGATGATTCATGGGTGCATCTCCGTAAGTCAAACACCGAGCCTATCATACGTATTTACAGTGAAGCCTCTACTATGGAAGAGGCAGATAAATTAGCAGAGAGTATTAAGCAAATCATATCAACATTATAAGAGCGTAAATTGCCTACTTGACTTATGTTAAAGAAATTCTTCCTTAACTTTCTATCTTCTTTCGCTGCCGTATGGGTGGCATTGGGATTGTTCTTTCTCACAGCAATTATTGTGGTAATCGCCCTGATAGGCAAAATGGGGATGAATGATGCAAGCGTTGAGAAGCTCAAAAGGCATAGTATAATGACCCACGTAATGTATGGCGAAATAGAAGAGACGTCAGGACCTGTAGAGCTGGATTATATGAAGCTTGTCACCGGTGATATAGAGCGCCCTCAGACTCTTGACGTGCTCGTATCTGCGATACGCGAGGCAGCGGATAATAAAAACGTGGATATGATATATCTTAAATGTAAAGATGTGGCAGCCGCTCCCGCTACACTCAATGCCCTTCGCGACGAACTTCAAAAGTTCAGGAAGAGTGGTAAGAAGATATATGCTTATGGTGACAATTACTCCCTGGGTACATACTATGTGGCTTCTGTAGCTGACAAAGTATATGTCAATCCGGAGGGCAGCATTTCTATCAAAGGCCTGGGAGGCACTACCCTGTTTATGAAAGATCTCTTTGACAAACTCGGTGTGACTTTTGAGGTAGTCAAGGTTGGTACTTTCAAGTCAGCGGTTGAGCCATATATTTTAAACGAAATGAGTGAGCCGGCGCGTGCACAGCTTGACACGCTTTACGGTGATATGTGGAAATATATCTGCAACGGTATTGGCGAACAGCGTAAGATTGCCGCCACGCAAATTGACACGCTGATCAATAAGGAACACTTAATGTTGCAAAACGGTAGTTATGACGTAAAATGCAAGTTGGCCGATGAAGCAGTCTATGAGCGTCAGATGGATGAAATCCTGGCAAAAGCGATAGATGTGGATAAGAAGGACCTTAATTTTGTATCTCCGGCTCCGCTTGCAGCGATGTCCAATGCCATGAATTCCTTCGGAGCAAAGCGGCAGATTGCAGTGCTGTATGCAACGGGAGAAATAGCCGAGGGCACATCAAACGGTATCAAATGCGAAGCTCTTGTGCCGGTAATTGTGGAGTTGGCCGATGATGATAATGTAAAAGGTATGGTGCTTCGTGTCAACTCACCCGGTGGTTCTGTATTCGGCAGCGAACAGATAGGAGAAGCATTGGATTACTTTAAATCGACAGGCAAACCTCTCGCTGTGTCAATGGGCGACTATGCTGCCTCCGGTGGTTACTGGATATCATGCGGAGCAGACAGAATCTTTGCCGACCCGCTTACAATCACCGGTTCAATAGGTATCTTCGGCCTTATTCCCAATATTGAAGAGTTAGCTCACAATATCGGTGTTAATCCACAGACTGTAAGCACAAACCCGTCTGCAAATTTCCCCTCTTTCTTTACAAAAATGACCCCGGAGCAGCATGCTGCCATGCAAAAATATATCGAAGAAGGATATGACAGATTTATCGATAGAGTGGCAAAGGGCAGAAAGATGAGTCCTGAGAAGGTGCGTCAAATCGCTGAAGGACGTGTATGGACAGCCCCGACTGCTCTAAAGATAGGCTTGATAGATGAATTGGGCCAACTGGAGGATGCCTGCGAGTGGGTAAAAGAGAAGGTAAGCTCTGAAAAGAAACTTGATATAGTAATTTATCCTCGTTTTGAACCGGGCTTTCTCGAGATGCTCCAGTCTGCGGGACAGTCGGCAATGATGAAAATGCTTTCGGACAATATCATGAAGATGTCGGCGGATGCTGTGCTGGGACAAATGGCTGTCAACGTGTTGACTCGCAAACCCGCTCAAGCAAGAATGGTGAATATCAGTTTCTCTTATTAATATAAAGGCTGCATATTAGTAAGATTTCTGTTAATGATTAAGATATGAATGTGATTAAGTAAGGACTGTTAAAGAGTTGGATTGTGAAGAGTACCATAAATAAAATACTTACAGGCGTTCTGACCCCGATGTCGTGGCTGTATGGCACGGCAATGTGGGTCAGAAACAAGCTGTTTGACTCCGGCATACTCCATGAGGTGGAGTATAATGTGCCGGTGATAGGAGTGGGTAATCTCACAATCGGGGGTACCGGAAAGACACCTCATGTAGAGTATATCATAGACGGTCTCTGCGATACGTATAAGGTAGGAGTCTTAAGCAGAGGATACAAACGTAAGACTCGCGGCTTTATTCTTGCCAATCACCGAAGCACTCCGGAGAGTATCGGCGATGAGCCATGGCAGATATATAATAAATTCTCTTCCAAAATCAAGGTGGCTGTATGCGAAAGTCGACGAAAGGGTATAGAGGAGTTGACACGTCTTTTCCCGGATCTTGACGTGATAATACTTGACGATTCATTCCAGCATCGATGGGTGAAGCCGTCAGCATCAATTTGTCTGATGGAATACGGACGTCCGATATACAACGATAAGCTCCTGCCTTTGGGTAGACTGAGAGAAAGCTCTTTTGAGATCAATAGGGCGGATATGGTAATCGTCACCAAGTGTCCGGACAATGCCTCGCAACTTGAATTGCGTATCGTAGCCAATGAGCTCAATCTTATGAAATTTCAGAAGTTATACTTCTCAAGATATCATTATTGTGGGCTTAAACCGGTGTACCCGGATGAAAACCCGTATTCCGGTTCGCTTGAGGCTCTAAGTGCTGATGACGCTGTGTTATTGCTCACCGGCATTGCTCATCCGCGTTATTTTGTGAGACACTTCAGGGAATATCCTTTTACCAAAAGAGTGATGCACTTCCCGGATCATCACAATTTCTCCAGAAAGGATATTGCTGACATTGAAGATAAGTTCAGGAAAATGAAAGGGGAACACAAGATTATTGTGACTACCGAGAAGGATGCAGTGCGTTTGGCGCACAATCCTTATTTCCCCAACGACCTGAAACCCTTCATATTCTTTCAGCCGATAAAAGTGAATATGATAGAGGGACTTTTCGACCATGACAACGACCTGATACCCGATTTAAAAGAGGTAATAGAGAGTCAAAAGAGTCAAAATCCCGCTTCATATAATTAATATTTGGTTATACTTTCAGTAACGACTGATATAGTAAAGATTAAAAGATTATTCATCTTAAATTTAATATACAATGGAAAAATCAATGCTTGAAGTAATTCGCGAGACAGCATCGTATATCAGTTCTCAAGTCGGTGAACTGCCCAAGGTGGCCGTAATTCTTGGAACGGGTCTCGGAGATCTTGTAAATCATATCGAAATTAAGAAGGAACTGGACTATCATACTATTCCCAACTTCCCTGTTTCAACAGTAGAGGGCCACAGCGGCAAACTGATCTTCGGCAATCTCGGAGGTAAATATATCATGGCTATGCAGGGTCGCTTCCATTATTATGAAGGCTACGACATGAAGCAGGTGACCTTCCCGGTGCGTGTGATGCATGAACTTGGAGTAGAAACTCTCTTTGTAAGCAATGCCGCCGGCGGTATGAACAAGGAATTCAAGGTAGGTGATGTAATGATCATTACAGATCACATCAATCTATTCCCTGAAAATCCACTGCGCGGTAAGAATTATGAAGAGCTCGGTCCTCGTTTCCCGGCAATGACAGAAGCTTATTCTCACGAACTTATCAATCTGGCAGATCAAATTGCCGCTAAAGATGATATCCGCTTGATGCATGGAGTATATGTTGGCACAGCCGGTCCGACATTCGAGACCCCCGCTGAGTATGAGTATTTCAGAATCATAGGTGGTGACGCTGTCGGTATGTCTACAGTGCCCGAGGTTATTGTGGCCAATCACGCCGGCATGAAGGTATTCGGCGTTTCGGTTATTACTGATTTGGGTGGAAAGGATATTAAGGATGTGCCGACTCATGAGGAGGTGCAGAAAGCTGCAGTAAAGGCTCAGCCCGTTATGACGCATATCATCAAGGAAATGCTTTCCAAAATTTAAACTTATCTCAATAGATATAACATCGGTATTTTAACCATATGAATAAATAACGTCTTCCGAGCTGAATGGTGAACCTCGGAAGACGTTTTCGCATTTATATAATAATGAAATAAGTTAAACAGACGAATCATAAGAAATAATAAGAATCATAAGAAATAATAAGAAATGAGTGAAGAAACCAAGACTGTGCCCAATAGCACTCCGGAAACGGAAATATCTTCAATAGGAGAATTCGGTCTTATCGACAAGATAACTGATGGTCTGAAAAATGTCAACGAGACAACAAAACTGGGTGTAGGCGATGATGCAGCCATCATATCTGCAGAAGACAGAGATATTCTCGTGACAACAGATCTGTTGCTCGAAGGAATACATTTTGATTTACGATATGTGCCCCTAAAACATCTCGGCTATAAATCTGCGGTTGTAAATTTCAGCGACATATATGCGATGAATGGCAGGCCGGAACAGATAACGGTCAGCATAGGCGTGTCAAGCAGATTTACAGTCGAACATATAGAGGAATTATATGCCGGCATTCGATTGGACTGTGAGGCCAATGGAGTAGATGTGGTAGGTGGTGATACATCGGCCTCAGTCACGTGTGTCGCTATCTCAATCACATGTATCGGGCGAGTGGATA
>VIDP01035736.1_pt1 | contig 10210 bp, 18 predicted proteins | sample 5025131 | NCBI WGS metagenome assembly VIDP01 (sample SAMN11853144, study PRJNA449069) | gut metagenome | isolation source: stool from male vole | host: Microtus ochrogaster | place: USA:Florida | collected 2017
GAAGGCTGTCGTTGTCGGCACCAAGAAGGAGATCCGCCGTCCCGACGGTTCAAACATCCGCTTCGACGACAATGCCTGCGTGCTCCTCAACAATGCCGGCGAACTCCGTGGCACCCGTATCTTCGGCCCCGTTGCCCGCGAGCTCCGCGCTACCAACATGAAAATCGTCTCCCTCGCCCCAGAGGTACTTTAATCCCAATATCCCCCTTACGTCAATATGAGCAAGTTACATATCAAGAAGGGCGACACTGTCTATGTCCTCTCAGGCGACGACCGCGGCCAGAAAGGCCGTGTGCTTAAGGTCGAAGTGGCCAAGCAGCGCGCCATTGTCGAGGGTGTCAATATCTGTGTGAAGGCAACCAATCCCTCCGCTCAGCATCCTCAGGGCGGCCTCATCAAGAAAGAAGCCCCCATCCACATCTCCAATCTTGCCCTCATCGATCCGAAGACCGGCAAGCCCACCCGCGTGGGCCGTCGCAAGGATGCCGAAGGCAAGTCAGTACGTTACGCTAAAAAATCCGGAGAAGTTATTAAGTAATGAGCACCACAACCCTTAAGAAAGACTATACAGAGCGCATCGTTCCCGCTCTCGAGAAGGAGTTTGGCTACACCACCGTTATGCAGGTGCCCGAACTTAAGAAGATCGTCATCAACCAGGGTCTTGGCGAAGCCACCCAGGATAAGAAGATCATCGAGACTGCCATCAACGAGCTGACTGCCATCACCGGTCAGAAAGCTGTAGCGACTCTGTCGCGCAAGGACATCTCGAACTTCAAGGTCCGCAAGAAAATGCCTATCGGCGTGATGGTAACCCTCCGCCGCGAGCGCATGTACGAGTTCCTCGAGCGTCTGATCCGCGTGGCTCTGCCCCGTATCCGCGACTTCAAGGGCATCGAAGGCAAGCTCGATGGCCGCGGCAACTACACTCTGGGCATCACCGAGCAGATCATCTTCCCCGAGATCAACATCGACAGCATCTCGAAGCTCCTCGGCATGAACATCACCTTCGTGACCTCGGCCAAGACCGACGAAGAAGGCTACGCACTCCTCCGCGAGTTTGGCCTCCCGTTCAAGAACGCCAAGAAGTAATAACACCCTGTCAACACTCTTTATATAGAATATGGCTAAAGAATCAATGAAGGCCCGCGAGGTGAAGCGCGCCAAGCTCGTTGCCAAGTATGCCGCCAAGAAAGCAGCCCTCAAGGCCGAAGGCGACTATGAAGCACTCCAGAGCCTGCCCAAAAATGCCTCCGCCGTGCGTCTCCACAACCGCTGCACCATCACCGGTCGTCCGAAAGGCTACATGCGTCAGTTCGGTCTGTCGCGTATCCAGTTCCGCGAGATGGCTTCGGCCGGCCTCATCCCCGGCGTGAAGAAGGCCAGCTGGTAATCCCGCCGCAGCAACGGAGCGCAGCTGCCATCACTGTTGCAGTCAGTCCGGCCAGTCGCCGGCTCATAATAGGTCTCATACCGGCCGCCGCAGGCAGGGATCACCCTCCTTGCCTCGCGGTCGGCGGGCGTGAAGCCGGAGCTCCCTGCCCGATCCCTCCCGTCTCTACCCCCTCTTGTCCTCCCACCCCCTCCTTTCCCGGCAAAGAAAGAATATACCGCATCATAGAGTATTAAATATTGTTCGGAAAAGCCGAATCAATTTAACCCCTAATCAAACAATGACAGATCCCATAGCAGATTATCTGACAAGATTGAGGAACGCCATCAAAGCCAACCACCGCGTGGTTGAGATCCCTGCCTCAAACTTGAAAAAAGAAATCACGAAGATTCTCTTCGAGCAAGGCTATATCCTTAACTACAAGTTTATCGACGGCGAGACCCCCGCAGGCGTCATCAAGATCGCCCTCAAGTATGATCCCGTCGACAAGGTCAACGCCATCAAAGACCTCAAGCGCGTGTCGCGTCCGGGTCTCCGCCAGTACACCGGCTACAAGGATATGCCCCGCGTCCTCAACGGCCTCGGCATCGCTATCCTCTCCACCTCACAGGGCGTCATGACCAACAAGAAAGCCCGCGACCTCAAGATCGGCGGCGAAGTGCTCTGCTACGTTTATTAATCCTTTAACCATCACCGAATATGTCACGTATAGGTAAAGCACCCATCGAAATACCCCAGGGCGTAACTGTAAAGGTCGACAACAACGTTGTGACAGTTAAAGGTCCCAAAGGCGAGCTCAAGCAGGCCGTCAATCCCGATCTGGACATCAAGATCGAAAACGACCACATCTACATCTCCCGTCCCACCGACGACCGCGAGCATCGTGCCCAGCACGGCCTCTATCGCGCTCTCATCCACAACATGGTCGTAGGCGTTTCAACCGGCTACCGCAAAGAAATGGAGTTGGTATGAGTAGGCTAAAGTGCCGCCGCCACCGGGCAGGTTCTCGAACTCTCGCTCGGCTACTCCCACGCCATATACATCAAGCTCCCGCCCGAAGTGAAAGTCGAGGCCAAGACGGAGCGTAACAAAAACCCTCTCATCATCTTGGAGAGCGACGACAAGCAGCTCCTCGGCCAGGTGTGCGCCAAGATACGTTCGCTGCGTAAGCCCGAACCCTACAAAGGCAAGGGTATCAAGTTTGTCGGCGAAGTTATCCGCCGCAAGTCAGGCAAGAGCGCAAGCGCTAAATAATTTCATCAACCTTACTGAGAATTTATTCTATCATGATCTCCAAGATACAACGTCGCAACAAAATCAAGGCCCGCATCCGCGGCAAGATCTCTGGCACCGCTGCACGTCCCCGCATGTCGGTTTTCCGCAGCAACAAGCAGATCTACGTACAGGTTATCGACGACCTCGCCGGCCAGACACTCGTGTCAGCCTCCTCCAAGGGCATAGACGAAGGCACCAAGACCGAAATAGCTGCCAAGGTTGGCGAAGCTATCGCTCAGAAGGCCCTCGCAGCCGGTATCACCGAAGTAGTATTCGACCGAAACGGCTATCTCTTCCATGGCCGTGTTAAATCACTCGCCGACGCAGCCCGTAACGGCGGTCTTAAATTCTAACATTTCACTCCATGGCAAAAAGAAATAATCGCGTTAAGTCAACTGCCGATCTCGATCTCAAGGACCGCCTCGTAGCTATCAACCGTGTCACCAAGGTGACCAAGGGCGGCCGCGCTTTCACCTTCGCCGCTATCGTTGTCGTAGGCAACGAAGACGGTGTAGTGGGCTGGGGTCTCGGTAAAGCCAACGAAGTTCAGGCCGCCATCGCCAAGGGCGTCGAGGCTGCCAAGAAGAATCTCATCCGCGTGCCCGTCCACAAGGGCACTATCCCCCACGAGCAGGTTGCCAAGTTCGGCGGCTCGCGCATCATCCTCAAGCCGGCCTCTCACGGTACCGGTGTGAAGGCCGGTGGCGCTATGCGTGCCGTGCTCGAGAGCGTGGGCATCACCGACGTTCTTGCCAAGAGCAAGGGCTCGTCCAACCCCCACAACCTCGTTAAGGCCACCATCGCCGCTCTCGACGAGATGCGTTCGCCCGCCATCGTGGCCCAGAACCGCGGTATCTCCGTCGACAAGGTGTTCAACGGCTGATCTTCGCCAGCAATATCATATCCTTAAAAATCTCATTCACCCATATATATATGGCACAGATCAAGATTACACAGACCAAGAGCCGCATCAACGCTCCTGCCATCCAGAAGCGCACCCTCGATGCCCTTGGCCTCAAGAAAATGAACCACACCGTGGTCAAGGAGGATACTCCCTCCGTGATGGGTATGGTCAAGGCCGTTCATCATCTCGTAACTGTAGAGAAGGCCTGATAGGGCCTGTCGGCTTAAATCATTTTTCTCCTCTCTCCTCCCTTTCTATTTATCAACCATAATTTATAGACTGAAATAATGGAACTCAATACCATACGTCCGGCTGTTGGATCTGTCACACGCTCTACCCGTATCGGCCGCGGCCCCGGCTCCGGCAAGGGAGGCACATCCACACGTGGTCACAAGGGTGCCAAGAGCCGTTCGGGCTATAGCCGCAAGATCGGCTTCGAAGGCGGTCAGATGCCTCTTCAGCGCCGTCTTCCCAAGTTCGGTTTCAAGAACCCCAACCGTGTTGAATACAAAGCCCTCAATATCTCCGATATCGAAAATCTCGCAGCTGCCCGCAACCTCGAGAAGATCGGCCTGGACGATCTCCGCGCCGCCGGCCTGATCTCGCGCAAGCAGCTTGTCAAGATCCTTGCCAACGGCACCATCACCCGCGCCGTTGCTGTTGAAGCCAACGCTTTCTCCAAAGCTGCCGAAGAAGCCATTGTTAAGGCAGGTGGCTCCATCAACAAAATAGGCTGACTCAGATGAGATTTATCGAGACAATAAAAAATATCTGGACAATCGATGAGCTCAGGAACCGCATCGGCATCACGCTGCTGCTTGTCCTGGTCTACCGCCTCGGTTGCTACGTCGTCCTCCCCGGCATCAGTCCGGCCGATCTCGACGCTCTTAGCAACTTCACCAACAAGAGCGGTCTGATGCAGCTCCTCGATATGTTCTCGGGCGGTGCCTTCTCTCAGGCATCGATCTTCGCCCTCGGTATCATGCCATATATCACGGCCTCGATCGTGATACAGCTTCTCGGCATGGTGCTCCCTTCTTTCCAGAAGATGCAACGCGAAGGTGAGAGCGGCCGCCAGAAACTTAACCAATATACCCGCTACCTCACCGTCCTGATCCTTCTGCTTCAGGGCCCAGCCTTCCTGGTCAACATACGCATCCAGGTGGCAGCAGCAGGCGGCGCTTCAGAAATGGGTTTCTGGACCATCGCTTACCTTACCGTGATCCTTGCTGCCGGCTCCATGTTCATCATGTGGCTCGGTGAGCGCATCACCGACCGCGGTATAGGCAACGGTATCTCGTTCATCATCCTCGTGGGTATCATTGCCCGTCTGCCTCAGGCTCTCAGCTTCGAGTTCATGTCGCGCCTTCCCGGCTCGACCGGCTCGCAGGGCGGTCTGATCATGTTTGTGGTCGAGCTCATCCTGCTCTTTGCCGTTACGGTAGGTGCAGTGCTTCTCGTCCAGGGCACCCGCAAGGTACCTGTGCAGTATGCCAAGCGCATGGTCGGCAACCGTCAGTATGGCGGCGCCCGTCAGTATATCCCTCTCAAGGTCAATGCTGCCGGTGTGATGCCCATCATCTTCGCTCAGGCCATCATGTTTATTCCGATCACTCTTGCCGGTTTCAGCACCAGCTCGACAAGCGGTTTCGTTGCAGCATTCTCCGATATCAACGGTTTCTGGTACAACTTCGTCTACTTTATCCTTATCGTAGCGTTTACCTACTTCTACACCGCTGTTACCGTCCGCCCCAACGACATCGCTGAAAACATCAAGAACAACAACGGCTTCATTCCCGGCGTCAAGCCCGGCAAGAAGACCGCCGAGTATCTTGACTCGATCCTGTCGCGCATCACGCTCCCCGGTTCGATCTTCCTCGGAATCGTGGCTATCCTCCCTGCCTTCGCACGCTTCTTCGGCGTAAGCCAGAATTTCGCGCAGTTCTTCGGCGGCACATCACTCCTGATTCTCGTCGGTGTAGTGCTCGACACTCTCCAGCAGATCGAGAGCCATCTGATGATGCACCACTACGACTCGCTCATGCGCGACGGTAAAATCAAGGGCCGCACCACCGGCAACGTCTATTGATGCCTGCCGCTGAATATATGGCCAGTTTGAATCAATCTGTCTGTCATTGATCCGCGATGATATATCTCAAGACACCTGAGCAACTCGAGCTCATGCGCAACGCAGCCACCCTCGTGAGCCGCACACTTGGCGAGATAGCCAAGTGGGCGCTCCCGGGAGTGACCACCCGCAAAATCGACACTGTGGCCCGCGAGTTTATCCGCGACAACGGCGGCATTCCTGCCTGTCTGGGCTACGGCGGCTTTCCCGGCACTGTGTGTTGTGAGGTCAACGAGATTGTTGTCCACGGATTCCCGTCGCAGTATGAGCTGCGCGATGGCGATATCTTCGGTGCCGACACTGTTGTCGAGCTCGAAGGTTTCTGTGGCGATATGTGCTACACATTCCCCATCGGCGAAGTCGATCCCAAGACAATGGATCTCCTCCGCACGACCAAGGAGTCGCTCTATGTCGGTATCGAGGCCTGCCGCCCCGGCCACCGTATCGGCGACATCTCCAACGCTATCCAGACCTACTGCGAGCGCCGCGGCTACTCGATAGTCCGCGAGATGTGCGGCCACGGAATAGGAGCCAAGATGCACGAGGATCCCGAAGTGCCCAACTTCGGTCGCCGCGGCATCGGCCCCGTCATCCGCAACGGCATGTGCATCTGTATCGAGCCGATGGTCAACATGGGCTCGCGCAATGTAGTCATCGAACGCGACGGCTGGACATGCCGCACGCGCGACCGCCGTCCGTCGGCCCATTACGAACATACGCTGGCCATCCACGACGACGAGACCGAGGTGCTCACCACCTTCGACTATGTCGCCCAGGTGCTTGGCGACAGATTTATCTGACACTTAATATTCAGCTTCATTCATTCCGAAGATCCTATATGGCAAAACAAGCAGCAATAGAACAGGACGGAGTCATCGTCGAGGCCCTCAGCAACGCGATGTTCCGCGTCGAACTTGAAAACGGACACGAACTCACCGCTCATATCTCCGGCAAGATGCGTATGCACTACATCAAAATTCTTCCCGGCGACAAGGTGAGGGTAGAAATGTCGCCCTACGATCTCTCGAAGGGCCGCATAGCGTTCCGATACAAGTGACATAGACCTCTTCGACGCCTCCTAACTCACGACACAGCAATAACATAACGAAAAAATAGCATAATCATCATGAAAGTCAGAGCTTCAGTAAAAAAGCGCACCCCGGACTCGAAGATTGTCCGCCGCAAGGGCCGTCTTTACGTCATCAACAAGAAAAATCCTAAATATAAGCAGCGTCAAGGCTGAATTTTTACTACTTTTGCAAAAAAATTAGTCATCAAGTTTATATGGCAGTACGCATAGTGGGAGTTGACCTCCCCCAAAATAAGAGAGGTGAGATAGCCTTGACCTATATCTTCGGCATCGGTCGCAGCGCTGCAAAGAGCATCCTCGACAAGGCCGGAGTTAACCGCGACATCAAAGTCAAAGACTGGACCGACGATCAGGCCGCCAAGGTTCGCGAAGTGATCTCTGCCGAGCATAAGGTGGAGGGTGACCTCCGCAGCGAGATCCAGCTCAACATCAAGCGTCTCATGGATATCGGTTGCTACCGCGGCATCCGCCACCGCAACGGTCTTCCCGTCCGCGGTCAGAGCACCAAAAACAACGCCCGTACACGCAAGGGCCGCAAGAAAACAGTCGCCAACAAGAAGAAAGCTACAAAATAATATCACCAGTTTATGGCTAAAAAGACAGTCGCAGCTAAGAAGAGAAACGTTAAGGTCGACGCCAACGGTCAGCTTCACGTACACTCTTCCTTCAACAACATTATCGTGTGCCTGGCAAATTCAGAGGGTCAGGTCATCTCATGGTCCAGCGCAGGTAAGATGGGCTTCCGTGGCTCAAAGAAGAATACCCCCTACGCAGCCCAGATGGCCGCTCAGGATTGTGCCAAGACCGCTTTCGACCTTGGCCTCCGCAAGGTGAAGGCCTATGTAAAGGGTCCCGGCAACGGCCGCGAATCCGCCATCCGTACCATCCATGGCGCCGGTATCGAAGTGACCGAAATCATCGACGTTACTCCGCTGCCCCACAACGGTTGCCGTCCTCCCAAGCGCAGAAGAGTCTGATCTTTCCCGCCGACCGGATCAGATGTCAGGAGTCCGGATCCGGGTGGAGGATTCTCATATCGCGGGCTTGCCGCATGGCGCGGCAGGAGCATCCCAGGCGTCGCTCAAGCCGGCTCTATTGCCGGCGACGCCGCTCCGGCTAATTTTTTCGATCAACCAGCGCCAGCCCGAAAGCAGCGCATATATCAGTCTCTGATTATGCCGCGCCCCGATGAGGCACACTCTCCCCAACCCGCCGAAATGACTCCTCGCCCCATGTCCTCCGACGTCGAATAGACCATACTTTTCATCACCTCTCTATGGTCGCGGCTGCACGTCGCAGGCATCCGGGCAACATCCTGCCGGAATCTTCCGACACCTTTTCCCATCCACGGCAAGATCGTCGTTTCATCCATCCTCTCCCTCGTTTATCTTCCTTTACATAACTTCAGCACAAACCTACTTATCAATGGCAAGATATACCGGTCCTAAGACCAAGATCGCCCGCAAATTCGGCGAACCTATCTTCGGCCCCGACAAAGTCCTCTCCAAAAAGAACTTCCCCCCGGGCCAGCATGGCGCCAACAAGCGTCGCAAGACCTCCGAGTATGGTGTTCAGCTCCGTGAGAAGCAGAAAGCCAAATACACCTATGGTGTCCTCGAGCGCCAGTTCCACAATCTCTTCGAGAGAGCATCACGCATCAAGGGTATCACCGGTGAGATCCTTCTGCAGCTCCTCGAGAGCCGTCTCGACAATGTCGTATATCGTCTGGGTATCGCGAAGACCCGTGCGGCAGCCCGTCAGATCGTCCTCCACCGTCACATCACCGTCAACGGTCAGGTAGTTAATATCCCCTCATATCAGGTGCAGCCCGGCGATGTTGTCGGTGTCCGCGAAAAGGCCAAGTCTCTCGAGGTCATCGCCGATTCACTCGCAGGTTTCAACCACAGCAAGTATCCCTGGATCGAATGGGACGAGAGCGCCAAGGCAGGCAAGTTCCTTCATGTCCCCGCTCGCGAAGACATACCCGAGACCATCAAGGAGCAGCTCATCGTCGAGTTGTATTCTAAGTAATCTTAATTTCGATCCAAATGGCTATCTTAGCATTTCAAAAACCCGACAAGGTTATCATGCTTGAAGCCGACAACTCCTTCGGCAAGTTTGAATTCAAGCCCCTGGAGCCCGGCTACGGTATCACAATAGGCAATGCTCTCCGCCGCATCCTCCTCTCCTCCCTCGAGGGCTTTGCCATCTCGTCGATCCGCATCGACGGCGTCCTTCATGAGTTTGACACGATAGAGGGAGTGGTTGAAGATGTGACCAACATCATCCTTAACCTCAAGAAAGTTGATCTCAAGCAGGTTGTTGACGACGTTGACTTCGAGCGTGTCCTTATCAATGTATCCGGCAAGGAGGAGTTCCGCGCCGGCGACATAGGTAAGGCTCTTAGCGGGTTTGAGGTCCTCAACCCCGACCTTGTCATCTGTCATTTGGCTCCCGGAGCTTCTTTCTCAATTGAGCTTACTGTCAACAAAGGACGCGGATGGGTGCCTGCGGAGGAAAACCGCAATCCTTCCGATGATGTCAATGTTATTGCCATCGACTCGATCTACACTCCCATCAAGAATGTCAAGTATACCGTCGACAACTTCCGTGTAGACCAGAAGACTGACTACGACAAGCTCACTATCGAGATCACCACCAACGGCTCCATCCTTCCCAAAGAGGCACTCAAGGAAGCAGCAAAGATCCTGATCTACCACTTCATGCTCTTCTCCGACGAGAAGATCACCCTCGAGACCAACGAAGAAGACGGCACCGAGGAATTTGACGAGGAGGCACTCCACATGCGTCAGCTCCTGAAGACCAAGCTCGTCGACATGGATCTTTCTGTCCGCGCCCTCAACTGCCTCAAGAGCGCCGAGGTCGAGACTCTCGGCGAACTCGTCCGCTACAACAAGACCGACCTCCTGAAGTTCCGCAACTTCGGCCGCAAGTCGCTCACTGAGCTGGATGATCTTCTCTCTAATCTCAACCTCCAGTTTGGGATGGATATTTCACGATACAAACTCGATAACGACACCATCAAGCAATGAGACATAATAAAAAATTCAATCACCTCAGCCGCAAGAAGGCTCATCGCGACTCACTGCTCGCCAATATGACCATCGCCCTGATCATGCGCAAGCGCATCTTCACCACGCTGGCTAAGGCAAAGGCTCTCCGCGTGTATGCAGAGCCCCTCATCAACCGCGCAAAGGACGATTCGATGGCCAACCGTCGTCTTGTCTTCAGCCACCTCCAGAACAAGGAGGCTGTCACTGAGCTCTTCCGTGAGGTCGCTCAGAAGATCGCCGACCGTAACGGCGGCTACACCCGTATCCTCAAGACCGGTCACCGTCTCGGTGATAACGCCAAGACCTGCTTCATCGAGCTCGTAGACTACAACGAGGCTATGCTCAAGAC
>VIDP01140137.1_pt1 | contig 10174 bp, 7 predicted proteins | sample 5025131 | NCBI WGS metagenome assembly VIDP01 (sample SAMN11853144, study PRJNA449069) | gut metagenome | isolation source: stool from male vole | host: Microtus ochrogaster | place: USA:Florida | collected 2017
AAAAACGAAAAACTGAAGACAGAAAACAAATACTTCTTCACCGATGTAGCCGAACTTGACATTACTGACCCCAAAGCTGTAAAAAAGGCAGTCAAGGACAATGACATAACGGTCATTGTCAACTGTGCAGCTTACACAAACGTAGATAAGGCAGAAAGCGATTCGGACTTTGCAGAAATCCTTAATGCAAAGGCGGTCAGAAACCTTGCCGACGCAGTCAAAGACAACGATGGCACTTTGATTCATATCTCCACCGACTATGTCTTTGGTGGATCACTTGGCAACACACCTCGCACTGAAAACGAACCTGCCAATCCGACTGGTGTATATGGACTGACCAAACTCCATGGCGAGCAGCAAATTGAAGAGTCTGGAGTAAAGGCCCTAATCTTTCGCACAGCCTGGCTTTATTCAGAATACGGTAAGAATTTTGTCAAAACGATGCTCAATCTTACGGCAACCAAGCCTGAGCTCAAAGTAGTCTTCGACCAAGTGGGGACTCCGACTTACGCACAAGATCTTGCAGACACAATCTTTGAAATTATCGAAAGTGGCAAGATTGATGGCAATGAGGGAATCTACCACTATTCAAATGAGGGAGTCTGCTCATGGTATGACTTCACTAAGATGATTGCTGATATTGCCGGCAACAATGGATGCAATATCCAACCCTGTCACAGCGACGAGTTTCCCTCACCTGTCACGCGTCCTTCTTATTCCGTACTTGACAAAACTAAAGTCAAGGACACTTTCGGCATAACCGTTCCATATTGGACCGACTCACTGAAAAAATGTATCAACAATCTCTCTAACTAATTATGCATTACGCTTTCTGAATTATGAATTACAAAAGAAACATTCTCATCACTGGCGGCGCTGGCTTCATTGGAAGCCATGTCGTGCGACTTTTCGTCAACAAATATCCTGACTACAGGATCGTCAACCTCGATAAACTGACATACGCTGGCAACCTCGCCAATCTCAAGGACATTGAAGACAGACCAAACTACACTTTCGTGCGTGCAGACATCGCTGACCTCGATGAAATGCGACGCATCGTAAAGGAAAATGAAATAGACGGCATCATCCATCTCGCGGCTGAAAGCCATGTAGACCGTTCCATCAAAGACCCTTTCACCTTTGCCCGAACAAATGTGATGGGAACCCTCGCTCTCCTCCAAGCAGCCAAGGAATATTGGGAATCACTTCCTGAAAAATATGAAGGAAAGCTCTTCTACCACATCTCAACCGATGAAGTGTATGGAGCTCTTGAGTTGACTCATCCTGAAGGCGTACCAGCTCCTTTCACTACCAAGGCTTCCAGCGAGGATGACATGGCCTACGGCACTGAATTCTTCCTCGAGACTACCAAATACAATCCCCACTCCCCCTACTCCGCATCAAAGGCAAGCAGCGATCACTTCGTACGTGCATACCACGACACTTACGGCATGCCAACAATCGTGACAAACTGCTCTAACAACTATGGTCCTTACCAGTTCCCTGAGAAACTGATTCCTCTTTTCATCAACAACATCCGACACGGCAAACCACTTCCAGTCTATGGAAAGGGCGAAAACGTACGCGACTGGCTCTTCGTAGAAGACCATGCACGCGCCATCGACCTCATCTTTCATGAAGGAAAGATTGCCGACACCTACAATATCGGTGGCTTCAACGAGTGGAAGAACATCGACCTCATCAAAGTCATCATCAAGACCGTCGACCGGCTGCTCGGCAATCCCGAAGGACAGTCAGAGAAGCTAATCACCTTCGTCACCGACCGCCTTGGTCACGATATGCGCTATGCCATCGACAGCCGCAAGCTCCAGTCGGAACTTGGTTGGGAACCAAGCCTCCAGTTTGAGGAAGGGATTGAGAAGACCGTCCGCTGGTATCTCGACAACCAGGAATGGATGGACAATATCACTTCCGGAGACTACGAACGCTATTACGACGATATGTACAAGAATCGCTAAATAACTCAACTTTCGCTTGTGAAAGTTGAAGGTTATGCGGTTATAAGGCTATAATTACAGCGAAAAGCGGAGCGCAACGATGAGTTGTGCTCCGCTTTTGTTATATACTTTATCCCTCAGCTCAATGCTTTGGTGAGATATATGAATTGCTCTACTGATAATCGCTCGGGACGCTCCTTCAAGATCGGATCTTCAAGAAGGGGACTCCCTGGAGAGATCATTCCAGACAGCGAGTTGCGAAGAGTCTTGCGGCGCTGGCCGAATGCTGTCTTCACTACAGTCTTGAATTTCTTCTCATCCACACCTAATTCAGTGCGGGAATTGCGCGTAAGCCTCAATACTCCACTCTTTACTTTAGGAGGCGGAGAGAAGACATCCGGCTCCACTGTAAACAGATACTCACAATCATACCACGCCTGAAGCAAGACCGACAGGATACCATAGACTTTCGAGCCGGGCCCCGAACAAATGCGCTCTGCTACTTCTTTCTGAAGCATCCCTGCAATCACAGGAATTTTATCCTTATATTCCAGTGCCCGGAAGAAAATCTGAGAAGAAATATTGTAAGGATAATTTCCTATCAGGGCAATCTCACCGGGGGCTATTTCATTGAGGTCAAGGCGTAGAAAATCACCCTCCTTCACCTTGATGCTCGGCTTGTGCTTAGCGAGATACTCCACGCTCTCATGGTCGATCTCAATAGCTGTCACATCTCGCCCGTCAGCCACGATAAAATCTGTCAATACTCCCATTCCTGGACCGATCTCGACTACAGGAAGAGTACCCCAAAGATTTCCTTTCTCAGGCCCACAAGCCTGAGAAAGTTCTTTTTCCGAGATAGTATTGGCTATTCTTTCAGCTGTATGCAAATCAGTAAGGAAATGCTGGCCCAGAGCCTTTTTTGCCTTTACTTCCATATTTTGCGTTGTTCGTAGCGCGTAGCGCGTGATGCGATTTCTTTCGCGCCACGCGATACGCATTACGCGATACGTTTTATTTAAGTCCTACTTTCTTGGCGATGTCGCTTGGGACAGCCGACTTATTGACCATAATGTCGAGAGTCTTTTCGAGGAAGTAGGGTTCTGAGACATAGATATAGCCATCATAAAGCTGATTGGTATCCCAAGAGTTCTTCACCTTATAGTAGCGGTTTCCTTCCTGATCAGTAGCCCAGCCTACGATCACCATGCCATGGTCGTCGGTAGTCTCGCGGTTTTCGAAAGTACGCTGGCGGTCTTCCTGTGTGATAGTGCGTTCTTTTACAGGGCCCTTGATATTATATTGCATTGCGTCGCGATCTGAATCTGAAAGCTGAGTCCAACGCGCTACTTCGGCATTGTCCATATCCTCCTTAGCTTTCTTCTCAGGAAGGAGTGCATAGCCCTTACGCCATTTGAAGCCTTTCTCGCTTACATCAGCTGCCCATGCTACAGTGTAGCCATTAGCAAGAGCATCGTCCACAATTTTCTTCATCTCTTCCATTGGCACATTGATGCTCTCCGACCATAACCAGTTGTCGGCAATCTCAAGAGCAAATGGTTTGTAGAAAGGATGATGTGTATAGCTTGTGAATGACACGTATTCTTCAGGCACAATCTTCATCTCCTTTGCGAACGACTTCGGAGTATAAGTCTTGCCCTTGTAAGTGAAAGTCTCCACTGCCGGGCCCATATAGGCATCGAGGATTCCAATAAATCCAGGAAGCCAAGCGGTAGTTAATTTCTTGTTGGGATTGCGGTTGATCGCATCAAGATAAGCCTTCAGAGCGGCCGCCATCTCATAGTGGGAATGCTTATCTTCGCCGTAATTAAGACCTGCATATACTTCTTCTGGAACTGCTCCATAATTGTCCATGGCATACACTACGTCGGCAAAAGAACCACCCTGGGCAAAATTAATATTCCCTCCAGTGCTGATATATTTCTTTGCTTTGTCGATGTAGCAATTTCTGACAGTCCACATCTCCGATAGATCGAGTTCCGGTCCGCCTTTACGCATCACGTCTTCCTCTACCATTGAGGTGCCGGAGAATGCCCAGCATGTGCCGGATTTATTCTGGTCCTTCACTGAAGTGGTCTTATTGACCTTTACATCCTTAAATTTAAAACCAGTAGAATCGGGAACTTCGATTTTTGGGTCAGCTTGAGCCGCCTGATACTTATCCATAAAGGTGGCCCCTGAATTAAATGCCACTACCGAAAGAGCAGCGAAAGTTAAAAAGAATTTCATATTTAAGTTAGTTTAAGTGTTTGATTGTTTATACGTTTAGATGTCCGTTTTGTTATTGCATGGAGGGAGCATTACTGAGTTTCTTGATCGAGGGCATTGCTATGCAGCATGCAGCAAATGTAGTCAGACAGCAAAGCATAACAAACCAGAAATAAATCTCAAAGGCATTTCCTCCACTGAATCCGCCAAGACCATAATCCGTAATCTTCTCAAATATCCACCCTGCCGCCATGCCAGGAAGCATAATTCCTGCCATCGAGAATGCTATGCAGAAGGCATAATGTGAGGTTTCTGATTCTCCTCGGGCAAAATAGATCATATACATCATGAGTGCAGTCAGTCCAAATCCATAACCGAATTGCTCAAAACCGACAGCCACACAAATCAATGAGAAATCTGCCAGAGGCCAGATAGCAAGAAGGCAATATACTACACAGGGTAGAGCCAATGAAGCTGCCATAGGCCATATCCAACGTCTTAATCCTCCGTGACCGATAGCAATACCACCCAACACTCCTCCGGCAAGAAGCGCTATCACTCCGACAGTGCCATTAGCAAACCCAATTTCTGTCAGCGACATTCCGAGTCCTCCATCAGCAAGCGGGGTTTTCATAAAAATAGCCACCATCTTTGCACACATTGCCTCCGGCAATCGGAAAAGAAGCATAAAGGCAATAGCCGCCGCAATGTATCTTTTCTTGAAAAAAGTGACAAATGTCATACAAAAATTCCTGATTATATCAGATGGCGTTGTGCCGGCTGCCGGACGATCGCCGGCAAGTTTTGGGAGTGCCTGCGTATGCCAAAGCCATATACCGAAGAAAACCATCATTAGGCTATAGAACACTATTGCCCACGCACCGGAAGGCTCCATTCCTCTGCTTTCAAGCCATCCGGCCAAAAGCGTCAGTCCTCCTTGCCCAAGTACAGTAGCAACCTTATAGAAGGTAGATCTGATTCCTACAAAATCAGCCTGTTGCTTTTCTGTCAAGGCAAGCATATAGAAGCCATCAGCAGCAATATCATGAGTGGCTGAAAAGAAAGCCATGCACGCAAATACGCTGAGCGTCGAGGCAAAGAAGAATGAAGTCGGGAGGAAAAGAGCCACTGCAAGCATGCAGAGGGTCATTAGCAATTCCATCGACAGAGTCCAGAGCCTTTTGGTAGAAAAGATATCGACAAAAGGGCTCCAAAACGGACGGATCATCCACGGAAGCGACAAAAGTCCTGTCCATGCTGTGATCTCAGGGATAGAGATCCCCATTTCGCAGTAGAACAAGACTGGAAGCGTATTGACTGCACAATAAGGGATTCCCTCAGCTATATATAGAGAGGGAATCCATTTCCATGGGGTATTGTGCAATCTATTCATTCTGTTATCTCTGATAATTTATCATTTATCATTGATAATTTATCATTGCTTAGGCGAGCGGGCAGCGGGGCTTTATCTGTTTGAAGAAATCGTTGCCCTTATTGTCTACGAGGATGAATGCAGGGAAGTTTTCAACTTCAATCTTCCAGATAGCTTCCATTCCGAGTTCAGGATATTCAAGAAGCTCGACGTTCTTGATAGAATTCTTGGCAAGGATAGCAGCAGGGCCACCGATGGAGCCAAGATAGAAGCCACCATGCTTCTTGCAAGCGTCAGTCACCTGCTGGGAGCGGTTGCCCTTTGCAATCATGATCATAGAGCCGCCGGCAGCCTGGAACTGATCAACGTATGAGTCCATACGCCCTGCAGTAGTCGGGCCAAATGAGCCTGAAGGAAGTCCTTCTGGTTTTTTTGCAGGACCTGCATAATATATTGGGTGCTCTTTCAGATAGTCGGGCATTGGTTCGCCGGCATCGAGACGTTCTTTAATCTTAGCATGGGCTATGTCGCGGCCCACTATGATAGTTCCCTTCAGTGAAAGACGGGTGGAAACAGGATACTTATTGAGGTCGGCAAGCACCTCTTCCATTGGGCGGTTGAGATCGATTTCGATCACTTCGCCTTCACCAGCCTGACGAAGTTCAACTGGGATCAGTTCACCGGGATTCTCGTCGAGTTTCTCAATCCAAAGGCCATCCTTATTGATCTTAGCCTTCACATTGCGGTCGGCAGAGCAGCTTACTCCCATACCTACAGGGCAAGAAGCACCATGACGGGGCAGACGGATCACACGCACATCGTGAGCGAAATATTTACCACCGAACTGTGCGCCAAGACCGATATTCTGGGCTGCTTCAAGAAGTTCCTTCTCGAGCTCAACGTCGCGGAATGCTCGGCCATATTCATTGCCTGTAGTAGGAAGGTTATCGAAATATTTCACAGACGCTTTCTTCACTACTTCGAGATTCTTTTCAGCGCTTGTGCCGCCAATTACGAATGCGATATGATAGGGCGGACACGCTGCAGTGCCGAGAGTCTTCATCTTTTCAATAAGGAAGGGCACAAGGGTCTTCTTGTTGAGGATAGCTTTTGTCTCCTGATAGAGATAAGTCTTGTTGGCCGAGCCGCCACCCTTTGCCACGAAGAGGAACTTGTATTCAGCTCCTTCTGTAGCATGGATGTCAATCTGGGCTGGAAGGTTGCAGCCGGTGTTGACCTCATCATACATTGTGAGAGGAGCATTCTGGGAGTAGCGGAGATTGTTTTCGGTATAAGTCTTGTAGACACCGAGAGAAATCTTTTCCTCATCATTGCATCCGGTCCATACTTGCTGACCCTTATAGGCAGCGCAGATAGAAGTGCCGGTATCCTGGCAGAAAGGAAGGACACCCTTGGAAGCGATTTCTGCATTTCGGAGCATAGTGAGAGCCACAAATTTGTCGTTTTCAGAAGCTTCCGGATCATGCAAGATCTTAGCCACCATCTCATTGTGCTCTCTGCGGAGCATGAAAGAGCAGTCGTGAGAAGCAACATTAGCGATAATAGTCAAAGCCTCGGGATCCACCACGAGCATCTCGTGGCCATTCCAATCCTCAGTCTTGACGTAGTCTTTAGTGATGAGCTTATATTCCGTTGTGTCCGGACCAAGCTCAAATGGTTCTTGATAATGGAAAGGTTTTGTTGCCATTGTCTTATATATTTGAGTTTTATATACTTATCGTTACAATTATTTGATAGTTAATCGTTGATCGTTGATCGCTAATCGTTGATCGTTCATCGTTGCATTGATCCAACTTCGAGAAGCGCACCTGTCACTGGATCAAACACCGCGAAAGATGGCTCTTTCTTATCAGTGAAAAGATTTGGATCAAGTCCGAATGTCATGCCAAGTTGCGACATCTGTATTTCCTTTGAGAAAAGAGTCTTTCCTACAGCTGAAATCGATACTTGTGCACTTCCTGGGATATTATAAATCACCGCATTTTTAGGAAGTTTCTTAGGTTCACCTTTTGCATCCACTGGTAGCGTAGCCTGATTGAGAGTTTCAATTTGGATGTAGACTGGATCGCCCGATAGATCATCAGCATCTACGAATCCCGCGAAATCCGACATCCTGAAAAGAATCTGCTTTGCGTCTCCATCCGGGACGAAAGTAAATTTGCGCGTTACAGTTTCTGATGACACGCTTCCTGTAAATGCAGCATTGAGAGCCGCTTCTTGCTCTCCGAGCGAAGCAAGCATCAATTCCATTTGCTTGCCATCTGCTGGCATTGCATCCGCTGTGCCACGAGTCAAAGCAAGCTTTGACTCTCTGACTTCCATAAGAGACTCTGCAAGGAGCTGCGCCTGCTTGGCAGAACTTTTGGAAGCCACGAAATCCTCATCTACAAAATCCAGATACTCGTTGCCTGTAGGCCATTTAGCCTTTTCTGAATTCTTTTTATTATCCTCCTTAGCAGCAGGGTCTACCTCTACTTCTTTATTGATTGCCAGAAGCATTCCATTTTGGTCGACTGTAATAGAAGTCAATGCTCCCGGGCGAAGCTGCATTAGATACTGGGTGCTTGCATCCGACACTCCGTATGGACGGACCTTCACGTCAGTAATCTGCCACTTTTCGAAATCTTCAGCTATAGCTTTATCAGTGCCGATTGATTTCTTGGCATACAAATAGTAGGGACCTTTCTTTCCTACCTGATGGGTAGCTGTCACTTCCACTTCCAAGGCAGTGGTCGGGAGAGAATACACCAAACCGTAGTCGTTGCTCTTCTCTGCTGTGAGCACCTTTGTAGACTGTGCCATAGCCGATGAAGCAATCATTACTCCCAATATGAATACTATCTTTCTCATATCATTTTTCCTATTAATCTAAAACCTGACAAGTTGTCAAATTGTCAAATTGACTTCATGTCAACATCAAATCTTCCGATCTATGACCTCCTTGATAGCTCTTCCAAGCCGGTCGGAAATATCCGAAGCAATCACTCCATATTCCCCTAATTCTTCTGAAGCAATATCGCCAGCTCTGCCATGCACAAAAACTCCAAGTGCGGCTGCATTTTCGGGCTGGATACCTTGAGCCAAGAATCCTGCAATCACTCCTGTCAACACATCTCCAGCGCCGGCTGTAGCCATACCAGCATTGCCGGTAGAGTTGAAATACACTATTTGGTTGCCACTTGGACGCACTATCATGGTGTGGTGGTTCTTCAAGACTATGACAATTTCATAGTGCTTAGCCACTTCAATGGCTTTTTTCAATCGAGCTTCTGAAGAAGGTTGGTCGCCAAACAGACGGTCGAATTCCCCAATATGAGGGGTGATGATAGTGCGCGGAGGCAGCATAGAAAGAAGAGCAGGACGCTTAACTATGCAATTTAGGGCATCCGCATCAAGCACCATCGGCGACTTGCAGGTCTTCAGGAGAGATTCAAGTGCATTGACAGTGAGATCGTTGGTGCCTATACCGGGCCCCACAGCTACAGCTTGATGCGTATGGTGGAGGCTCATATCGCTTATCACTCTTTCATTGCGGTCTGGCTCAAACATAGCTTCCGGGGCAGCGGTCTGCAAGATGGTGATGCCCGTGCGCGGCGCATGCACCGTCGCAAGGCCTGCTCCGCACTTCAGAGTAGCTCTCGCACAAAGCACAGCTGCCCCCATCATGCCCATACTTCCTGCAAATATCATCACTGAGCCATAGTCTCTTTTTGCCGTATAAGGGTTACGGACGCGCAAAAGCTTTCTGATGGTGCGGCTCTCTATAAGCAGCCACTCCGTGCGCATGCTTTTGAGGGCTTTCCTGTCAAGACCGATGTCAAGCACCACAAGCTCGCCGATAATATGGGCATGTTCTTGGAAAAAGAATGACAGCTTGGGAAATTGGAATGTCAGAGTGAGGTCGGCATGCACCATGTCGTGGAAGCGGGAATTGGCATTCCATTCCCCCGCCAATCCTGATGGGATGTCGATACTGATCACGAAAGCCCCCGAATCATTTATAAGATGAGCCACTGCGGCAAATCCTCCGGAGAGAGGATCTCTCAAGCCTACTCCAAAAAGGCCATCTATGATGACATCTTCTTGGGAAAGTTGAGGGGGGATAAAGGTAGTGGTGACCTCGGTGAATTTCACTTTCTCAGCAGCTTCGAAAAGCTTTGCTTTCTGGGCCTCACATTCTTCTGAAAGCTGCCCTCTCACATTGAAGAGATAAACTTCAATGTTTCCATATCCCATCTCAGCAAGAATTCGCGCTACCGCAAGAGCATCCCCACCATTATTGCCGGGGCCTGCGACTATCACAATACGCCGACTCGGCAGAAAGCGGGAGCTCACTTCTTTCGCCACTGCATTGGCAGCTCTCTCCATCAAAGTGAGGGAGTCGATGCCTTGAGCCTCACAAGTGGCTGCATCAAGGTCTTTTATATCTTTGGAACTGAAAATTTTCATATTCTTTCTTCAGGCCATTTATTTTCAAAATTCATAAAATTGCTTTTTCGACTACAAATTTAACCAAAAAAGCCGATTTTTCCAAAAAGGATAGTGCAAGATTCAAAAATATTAATTAAATTTGCATACTATTATTAGATAACCC
>VIDP01294718.1_pt1 | contig 10168 bp, 10 predicted proteins | sample 5025131 | NCBI WGS metagenome assembly VIDP01 (sample SAMN11853144, study PRJNA449069) | gut metagenome | isolation source: stool from male vole | host: Microtus ochrogaster | place: USA:Florida | collected 2017
CAAAAATAATACATATCCACTAATATCTTACTTCAAGAACTCGACCAAGGTTGAACGATTGGCAACAAGTCCTTTCTTCAGACTCTGTACATTATTACGCGCTCCGAGAAGTGAGGTATGTGTATGGTCATGATTAAAATATTCCATAGCCTTATCCTTACTGCCACACTTCTTGTCAAGATAGTCTGCGGAGATATGGTGAATGTCAACAACCTCCACATTATTCTCTTCTGCTATCTGTTTGCACCACTGCGGGATATAATTGTCATTGCGACGCTCTATATATTGCTTTCCCTTTTTCTCGTTGACCGGGTAGAACCTCCCTCGTATCTCCCCCTTACCATCGTGCCATTCATTACGCGGTGTAAAAGAAAGGATTATTGGTGTCGCCCCTTTTTCCTTACAGTCTTGTATCATCTTACGCAAATACCATCCGTATGAATAAACAACAAGATTCTTGCCGTTGCTCTTCAAACGATATACATGACTCGTATCTTTTGCACATGCTATGACTCCACGCTCCTTGTCCTTGTCTATGCCGCCAATATCGTTATGGCCGAACTGTATGAGCACATAATCACCAGGGCGCAGAGTCCGGTAAACCTCATCCCAACGGTCTTCAAGCAAGAATGTACGTGTTGAGCGTCCTGCTTTGGCCGCATTGATAAACGTACATTTTGACTCATCAAACACAGTATATGCCTGAGAGCCCCATCCCCACATACCATTGGGATTCTTGTCTTCATTCTTACCGGTAGAATCGCCACAAAGGAAAATACGAACCTTATTTTTCTTCTCTTCTGCTGTTTTTGTCTTGGCGATTACATTACCTTTCTTATCATAATTATTAGGTTCCCAAGCAAGTAGCTTATCTTCATAGTTTGGAAAAGCCTTTTCTTTGATAATATACTCTTTCAATTGCTGTACTTGTGGGTCGTCACACATTGCAAGTCCTTCTACTGCAGACTCTGCATTCATACGCGCACCAAAAGCTGATGAATGTATTTTGTCTAAATAAAAATGATAGTTCGTTTTCCACTTGCCATAACGTTCCAATTTTGTCGCAGATATATCATTAAGGTCTATCACCGGGACATTTAACTCCTTACCCAATGCAAATATTGCAGGCGTAAAGTCTGTAAGTTTACGTTGTATGCGATTTGTATCATTAGCTTCATAGGCATTACGTGGAGTTAAAGTGAGAAGTACCGGAATAGCTCCCTTGGCACGCACTTCATTAACAAAACGACGTGTGTAACCGCCAAATGTGTACACGGTGTCTTGACAGTGTTTAACCTTGTTATATACAATAATAGAATCATCGCCAAGTGCCAATTTCCCATTAGGACGATAACTTGAACGCGCACGAATGGAGTCTATCGGCCCGTTGTCATTGTGGCCAAGCTCTAAAAAGACATAATCACCGGCTTTTACTCCGCTAAGCGTACGTTGCCATAACTCTGGAGATTTATAGAATGTGCGTGGAGAAGTACCGCCAAGCGCATGGTTTTCTACTGTTATCTTGTTCTCGTCAAAATACTCATGGGCATAAAATCCCCATCCCCACTGACCATTATCACCATTGCCTCGCGTACCGGTGCGCATGGTTGAATTGCCGACAAGGAACAATACCGGATTTTGACCTTTACGTGAAGACCCAGGAACAGGTCTGGCTTGGTTTGCAATATCGATGGAATCAGCTGTCAAATCACGCACACCGTTTATATCCAGCCATATATCTCCCTGCTCTTGCTTACCCTGTCCCTTAGCCACTGTAGCAAAAAAAGATGAAGAAAGCAACATTGCTGTCATCACCAATAGATTTGTTTTCATATTATTAGTATATTAGTTAGTATTTATTATTATATTATTTTACAAAGAATGTACTCCATACGGTTAACATTGACTTCTTGCTGCCATACATGATTTCAGCTTTACGTGTGAAAGCACGATAGGCATTTCGCTCTTCTCGTGAACCAAGATGTTTCAAAATATTGCCTTCATTCACCTCAAACAATTCATCATTATAGAGCATATAGAACTTGTTAAGCATAGGCAACGGTTCTTGTTCGACATTTCTTGTACCCTCATTGTCTGCCACCCCCGAGGCTAAATCCTGAAAAGCGGGAGCTATATCCGCAATCATCATGGTGCTTTGACGATTTATCCGCACCAATTCATCATAACGGGGTTTATCTACAATCTCTGCAACATACAAACGACACAACTTGCCATTAACTGTATCTTCTGCAAGCACACTACACAAACGCCCATTAACATTATAATATGCAATACTATCCGGGAATACCACTTTGTTCACAGTACCTTCCTTGGCCTGTAGCTTCTTACCATAACTATCATACCACAACATCCGATTGGATACGTGTATGTTGGCTTGTGCCTTCAACATCTTGTTATTTGGACCGGTATATATAATTGCATTTTGAAACTGCTGATATACAAAAGGCCAACTGCTCACAGGCTGCCAGCGCGCATCTTGTGCAAAAGCAGGTGATAACACCAACAAGAATAAAAAGGTATGAAATAGTTGTTTCATAATTTTATGGCTGTTTTTTATTTGTAAGAAGAGCGTTTGAGTGTTATCAAAACTACTTCCCGAGGCATATTAAACCGGAAAGGGAAATTTCCCCCAAGCCCCGTTGACACACTCAATAAACGTTTCTGACGCAATTCGTCTGTATTGTTTGTATCACTATCATAATATTCTCCTCCCCACTCTTCATATACAACAGAAGCCGGAGACCATCCGAATATAGAAAACTGTGTACCATGAGTATGGCCACTAAGAGTTATATCAGGATGAAATACCGGCATGATATGTCTCTTCCATGCAGTAGGATCGTGAGAAAGCATAATACAAAAGGCAGGACGGGAGCCATGCTGTATGCGTTTATGCTTTATAGATAACCCGCTAAGAGCTTTATCAAGTTTACCATACTGTGGGAAAGGTGTTTTCCCCCAATTCTCTTCGCCTACGACAATAATAGAGTCTACATCGGTATTTCCTGTGTGAGATGTCTGTGCACGACGTATAATGCGATAATCATTATTTAAGAGTTCCCACCCGAACGAACGCTGCAAATTCTGTGTTTCACGTACCATTGCAGCACGCTGTCTATCCGGTATATCAATATATGAAGAATAGTCATGATTGCCCATAATACTTACGACTCCATCTTTAGCATGTAATGCCGAGAGAACATCGTTATGCGGTAGTAATTCGGCAGGAGAAAAATTCTCCAAATCACCCACGAAACAGATCAGATCCGGATGTAGAGGATTGATAGTATCTATAATTTTGCCTAACAATTGGTTATAAGGCCCAATAAAAGTTCCTGCATGTATATCAGAAATCTGTACAATACGATAACCATCAAATGCCTCTGGAACATCAGGACTGGCGTATACTATATTTCGTATACGTATCCGGCTGAAGCCTATAGTTATTCCCCAAAATATAATCCACACTATTAAACCACTTCCAATTAAACCTAACCAAGTACCGAACTTGGGAACAAAAGATAATAGCGAGAATACTATTTTGGTAATGCAACACAGTCCTAAAAGCAGCAAAAAAATATTAATGGTATTATATTCATACCCAATCCCTTTACCAAATGCAATAAAGTAAAACGCAAAACTGATAACAATTACGGTAGGAAACCACCAAATCCATCGCCACATTGATGAAATATTAATGTAGCGATGGAATATGTAAAGGTCACTCAATACCGCTAAAAAGATTAGTATTGCAGGTATGTAATATTTTACCACAATAGCTTTTAATTACTGAGCCTGCTGCTCCGGAGCAACCGGAGTTGCTGCATCTTTCTGTTCTGTTGCTCCAAATCCCTGTACATTATTTGGATTTGTTGTTGCCTGTTCTGTCGCAGCATTCTCAATAACAGAACCACCAACAGAAGCTGTCGGAGCAGCATAGGCACAGAAGATACTGATAACAACCATTGCACCTGCAAGTATCCATGTCATTTTCTCAATAAACTGTGTAGTTTGACGAACACCGGCAACAGAGTTGGCGCTTGAAAAGCCAGAAGCCAAACCACCACCTTTTGACTCTTGAATGAGTACGATACCAATCATCAACAGTGCTACCAATACGATAAGAATTACTAATAATGTGTACATTGTTTTTTTTGTTTTGTTTATATTTTATTATTTCGTTTTCTGATTTGCGATAAGTTTCTTCAAGAATCGCTTTTGATCTTCATAATATATACTTTTCTTTGTCGCCTTATTGTTTATTCTGTCCATAATGTCCAATGCCTTTACATAACGGCCTTGCTTAATATAGATTCCGGCAAGAGTCTCTGTAAGGTATTCTTCTTCCGGTTCTTTCTCACTATTATCCGCAATAGGCATTTCCGGTAGATATTCCGGTTCGTCCTGTAATGTAATGCGGCCATTTCCATTGTTAATAAAAGCGTCAATAAGTTCACCACCATTCATGGCTGTGTCGGCAAGAGAAACCTGAGCTGTATCTTCTGTTGAAGCTTCGTTTAACTCCGCAAAATCTGTTGCCAACAAGTATGCCACATAGTCCACGGTTGTATCTGCAGCAGTAGGTTTGCGTCTTTTTTCTCCTTTCGCTTCTCTTTTTGTTTCTTTACTGATCTTATCTTCATCAGCATCCTCGGGAACAGAACTCAGAAACGAATCTATTAATGACACAGTTCGCGATTCACCATTAATGGCAATTTGTGACGTTTTTCTATCAGCGACAACCGTAAAGCTCTGTGGTGATTTATGCTTAAGACGATAATGTGCAGCTTCCACCAAGTTAAACAAGATCCGTCTATCAGTAAAATATATAGCCGCACGCCTAAGTTCCTCATCAAAAGAATGGTCATGTAATATATACAGGTTCTTGATCATCAACAGTCTGGCTGGCTGATAATAGGGATACAAAGCAACCATCCTCCGCAACTCATAGAGAGTTTCACGGTTCAGATACTCCGGATGTTTTATCAACTCTTGTATGTTCACCTCTGTATATTATTTACTTTTACCAATTAGCTACCGTTGCATTGAATATTTGATCACAAATATCTTTACACATCTGTGTAACAAGTTCTTCCTGCACAGACGCCAAACTTTGGGTTGTCTCATACGATGCCGTAGCTGTAAACGACCTTTCAAAGTCATCCGAATGCTTGGCATTATTCGTAAAACGCACATTAACCGTCATAGACAATTCCGTTTGCGCGGAATATCCCTCTGCTGATACGGCCTTATTACGTTGTTGATATTGTGTAATCTCACCTTCAATCTTCAAATCGCCACCACGTTTTACCTGTATCAGCCGTGTTTGAGAGGCATAAATGTCCTTTAATCTATTATTGAACATAACCTGCATCGGCCCCCATACATACGTTGCACGTATCGGAAAATCATTAATCTGAATGGTCTTAGTACGAGAATAATCTATACTGGCACCATTAAACTTATACGATACGGAACAAGCCACTATCGCAGTCAATACACACAACAATACAGATACAGTTGTTATGAAGTGGCCTTTTATCATTTTATTCCGAATTGTTTTAATTTTCTGTATAATGTTCTGTCAGAAATTCCCAAATCTTTGGCAGCTTTCTTTCTGTTACCTCCATTTCGTTCCAAAGCCTTCTCCAATACTTTTTTGCTCAAATCTATCAGGTTCAGATTCTCAGGCTCAGATATTTCCTGCGCATAAGTATTGAAAGATGACACATCTTCGTACGGATGTTGCGCATATTCCTGAATGGGCATTGAAGATGGTGCTGCATCATCTATACGCTGTCTTAAAGAAGCTATCTCACGGCGGAGTTCCGATACATTGCCCCGCATTTCATATAAGATCTTAAAAAGCATCTCACGCTCATTCTCATAAGAACGTGAACCAGCCCCGTGATGCGTGATCGTTGCAAGCTGCGTACTCTCCTCATTCATCGGAATGAATTTCAAAAGGGCATCTACATCAATCTCTCTTGTTTTGCATAACACGGACATCTGCTCCGTTACATTCTTTAATTGTCTAACATTGCCCGGCCATTTATATTTCATCAGTACCTGTTTGGCATTGTCTGTCAGTTGTATACGCGGCAAACGATACTTTTCAGAAGTCTGCATAGCAAACAGCCGGAATAACAAGACCGCATCTTCCCCCCGATAATGTAGGACTGGCATCTGAATCGGCATAGTATTAAGACGGTAGTATAAATCCTCACGAAAGCGTCCTTCCGTTATGGCCTTACGCATATTCACATTAGTGGCAGCAACTATTCTGACATCCGTTTTACGTATTTCCTGCCCACCGACACGAATATATTCTCCTGTTTCCAGCACACGTAACAAGCGTGCCTGTGTTGCTAACGGTAACTCACCAACCTCATCAAGGAACAAGGTTCCCTTATTAGCAGCCCCAAAATATCCATCACTCTCACCTATCGCTCCGGTGAAAGAACCTTTTTCATGTCCAAACAACTCAGAATCAATAGTACCTTCTGGTATAGACCCGCAATTGATTGCAAAATATTTCTCTCTTCTACGCGGCGAACAATCATGTATAATGCGTGGGATTATCTCTTTACCCACTCCACTCTCTCCGACAATAAGCACAGCAAGATCTGTGCGCGACACTTGTAGGGCAATGTCGAGCGCACGATTCAAGCCATCGTAGTTACCTACAATGTTATAATGTTGCTTGATATTTTGCAGTTCCTTCAAGTCCATATTTAGATGCAAAGGTAGTTATTTTTTTTCAATAGCGTATGCTTTTTGTCGAAATTTAACTATTACCTTACGTAAGAACGTGATTTCCGCTGTCTTTAGTTTGAGATATTTTAAGAACAAATCACACTCATTATGGCATCATATAGCGTTATACAATCAAGCCTGTGTCTTTGCTATCGTGGTATAATTCACATTCTCCCTACGATGTTCAGCAGGATTAAAGCCTTTCTTCTTTATTGCGAAACGCGCCTTATCCCCATCCTCCTTACGTTCTTTATACAATTTCGGCAAAGGATTAGCAAACGGGGTGTCATATTCTTTTCGTCTGCGCTCAATATCAAGAGCGAGAAAAACTGCCTGAAGCACATGCTCATAAGAGCTAAGCACAACAATCGGGGGGGCCACACCTGCAATAAGGGTTGATGTCGCCTCGTTGGTAATATTCTCAAATGTTGCCAAACACTGCCGGTCATACATTGTTATAAGAACATCAAACTCCTGACCGTCATTTGTTGCAAATACGGTCTCCGGATCAACCGGTCCATAGGCAAATATACCTTCCTTAAAAAGTTCCTCTATAGCAATAGCAACAGGATCTTGCTGTTCTTCATTTCCAGCTTCTACAGAATCACTTCCCATTGCCATAATAGCGACACGCGGACTCTGTATCATAAAATCCCGTTTAAGAACATTCACCACCTGCTTGCACCGATCTACTATAGCAGATGAAGAAACGTTAGGCTTCACATCTGTAGAAAGCATATCACCTAACACTGACGCCATTTTCATTCTGTTGTTCACAAACACGTTGAACATAGCATTAGGCTCCTTTCCAACACATTCTTTTACCACACCTATATGAGGAGTATTAAAAGGCAGGCAAACCACGCCTTGTATACGCCCTTCCGCATAATCCGCTATAGCATCTCTTAGTGCCTCGGTTTCTGATTGACCGTCAGCACCATATAACGTAATATTACATACTTCAGGAAGTCCTTCTTCTGACAGTATTGTATTCAACATTTTGCAATACTCCTTAGGAGCATTACCTACTAATATTATCTCCGGTATATTTGTTGCCATATTATAATTTTCTTAGAACACACCTCTTTCTCAACATAATAAAATGCGAATGAAATGTATCTGTTACTTCAATATACATAATAATACAATCTACCTTTAAGGTCGATTAACCTGATTTCTCTTAGCTGTCGACAAGAGTCCACACGCAGCAAGAATATCCTGTCCCCTTGATGCTCTGATAGTTGTAAAGATTCCATGCCTTGTCAGATAATCACGTAACGCTTCCATCTTACTTTCATCACTACTCATAAGATCCACTCCCGGAATACTATGAAAACGTATAAGATTAACACGGCAATCCAATCCATGCAAAACACGTACTATCTCGCGAGCATGTGTCATGGAATCATTAAGTCCATCAAACACGATATACTCAAACGACAAACGACGTTGCCTCGAATTCTCGTGCTGCTGCAATTCGTGCCCATATTCAGCTTTTCTGAAAGCCGGATATGTTTTCAGCAACTCTACAATATCTTTTAACGGCATTCCTTTTTCCGCCGGCATCAGCAACTCCCGCTGTTCATGAAACGGTGAATGCAAAGATATTGCGACATGACAACTACTCTCGTCAAGAAACCTCTTCAATTTATTCCTTACACCTACCGAACTAACGGTAATCCGTTTAGGGCTCCATGCGTATCCCCAGTCAGCAGTAAGCACTTCTGTAGCTTTCAGAACATTCTCAACATTATCCATTGGCTCCCCTTGACCCATGAAGACTATATTAGTAAGACGCTCACGCTCCGGAAGCGAGTATATTTGATTAAGAATATCCCCCACTGTCATAGAACCCTCAAACCCTTGTTTTCCGGTCTGACAAAACAAACAGTTCATTTTGCATCCCACCTGACACGACACGCATAGCGTTGCACGATCCCGTTCAGGAATATAAACAGTCTCTACGAACCTTCCTGATTCTGTAGGAAAAAGATACTTGATAGTACCATCAGATGAATATTGCGCATCTTGCGGCGGCATTGCATTTATAGTATATTTCTGCGCTAATGCCTCACGGTTACTTTTTGAGATATTAGTCATATCGTCAATCGACGATACATGCCTATCATATAGCCATTTGGCAATCTGTCCACCGGTAAATGCCGGCATTCCCATTTGTGTAGCAACCTCCTTGAGTTCTACAAGAGAGAGTCCAAGGAGGTTTTTACGTGTAACTTTATCTATTTCTTTATTTCGCAATGTTATTCCTTTAATCCGTTGTTAATGTTATTTTGTGACATTTATATAAACCTTAGCATTCTTCACAACAATTCCATTGTAAGAAGAATTGACACGCTGTCCGGCTAAATTATAAATAGCATCAGAATATTTCTTCTTTGTATTATCTTCTGAAACGCTGTTTACATCCGTAACATCTATACAATTCAATTGTATTGTCCACACTACTTGTTTACCCTTTGCAGTGAAAGTAATCTTACCGGTAGCATTATCAGCCGGCACAGTCCGAGTCGTTACGAAATAGTTTCCGGAGGTGTCTTTCTTTGGGAATACATAGTCTGTTTCTGCGAATGTCCGACCATTCAGTTCCGAAATGTACGAATCCGTCTCCGGATAATTATCATATCCTTTAAACACTACCTCTTTCACCGCAAGTCCATCTGGCACATTAATAGTATATTGCAGATTTACAGAATACTTTATACCATCTTCCTTACCTTTGTTAGAAGAATAGTTTTTACCCGGAGCAAGAATAGTAACATCATATCCTTCATTGCTGAAAGCAAACAATCCGTCAGCATTCTTAGATTCGTTAACCGTAGACTGAGCCAGATATATAGAAATATCCTTACCCTGCGGAGTATCATTCTCTACCATCCTCAGTTCAGGCCAATATTCGGTATAGTTTGCCTCTCCATCAGCATTACCATCTTTCATGATGTCTTCCACAAGGCTGTTGGCATACATTTCAAGATTGGTATAATAACCGTTAGGATCCATTGTGTACTTTTTTGCATCAGAAGCATTATCAGGATCCAATCCCCATTGTACCTCCCAATCATCAGGCATACCGTCACCATCTGTATCATAGTTCTCCGGATGTGAGGTTCCAGCCCAGTCACCGTCAGCCTCTGTATATCCTTCAACATCAGCAACAACATCAATCAAGCCGGCCTTTTTAGTAACAGAGCCTCTATACTTTGCAGTACCGGTTGTAGCCTCGTCTACATAACGAGCATCAACTTCATCGCTATTAAATTACTCTCCGACATACTTCATCACCTTATCAAATGCCATTGCAGCGAGATGGTTTGTCACATAGCCCTGCGTATCCTCTTCTTCCATTTTTATGTCAACATATTTCTTGCCGTTA
>VIDP01153551.1_pt1 | contig 10152 bp, 8 predicted proteins | sample 5025131 | NCBI WGS metagenome assembly VIDP01 (sample SAMN11853144, study PRJNA449069) | gut metagenome | isolation source: stool from male vole | host: Microtus ochrogaster | place: USA:Florida | collected 2017
AGACCTACCATCAAGCCATTGCGGAACGTGTCGACGTTGTGCAGGAAATTGAAATTGTTCTTCTGAGTCACTGAAAACTGCCAGTTATTCCTGAATGTGTAGTTGTATTCAAAAAGGACATCGAAACCTACTGTAAAGCGTTTCGCGAAGGCTCCACAATTAACGTCACCTCCGATTCGGAAACTACCATTCTTGAACCTTACGATGCGATGGCGATATCCTAAGCCACCACCCCAGAAATATTTCTTCCAGAACATATGGCAGACAGGAGTCTGCCAATGTGTTCCGCCTTCCAGCTGTGCCACCCAAGAATGTCCATACCCAGATGCATACTCGTAAGCAACCGTAGCGTCAAGAGTGTAGGGAGCAAGAACGCCTACATTAAAGGCAAGCCGGGAAGTATCGTCAGCCTTTACTGAGCCTACAAATAATATTGTAATTAATATTACTAATAATTTTTTCATATTGTAAGGAAGTTTTCTTTGTTATTTTTCTTCTGCTCTAAGCATCTGCATCTCCGGGAATTCTTCAGGAGTATCTTCCTCCAGAAGCTCAGCTAAGGAAGTTGGGAATTTGTCTTTAAGCTTCATTACCTCATTGTAGGTCTCAAGCATTGCCGAAAGTTTTTTCTGGATACGTAGATACTGATCTGACTTTTTCTGGAGCTTACCATTGAGCTTATCAATTTCTACGTTAGCCTTATCAAGCTGTTTCTGGATCTCAAGAATTTCCTTCTCCTTGTCCTTAATCCTGTTATTAAGTTTGCCAATCTGGTCATTCAATCCTGAATTGACAGCTTGAACCTTAAGATAGGCATCTTCCTTGTTCCCATTGAAGCAGTCAGCGTTAAGTATATCTTCATACTGGATTGGGATAGAGATAACCCTTCCACTTATTTGATCTTCTGTAATCTCGATAGTAAGAATCTTTTCCTCTGGGTAAGTAAGTTTCGGAAGTACTACGACCTGACGATAATTCTTCTTGAAAGATTTCTCTTTATTGAGAACGAAAGCCGGGGTCAGTTCAAGAGTTTGCGAATTTGTTGCCTTTGCTTCTTTCTTGTCTGAGAGTGTGATACGCATTTGCGCGATATCATATTGTACCTTTGTCTTGTTTTCAAGCACAAGATCCAGAAAGAAATAGTTGCCAATTGAGTATATATTGTATATCTGCGCATTGATGCCATACGCTCTATTGCGGATGGTGTGGAATTTGCGACCAGTATTCGAGATAGCCCAAGCATAGTTAGCCATTTCGCCTTCCGTCATCGGTGTTTCTGGATTGGAATAGTTGTCGGTGGTAGCATAGTTGACCTTATACATAGAAGTTGCCTTCAAAGGGATAGAAGTATAGATCAGGTTATACTGAGCCATGTGGCGCTCTCCGATGAGAGTTATTGCGCCCATAAAGTCACCATCCACAAGAGGAGTGTTTGCGCAAAGGGAGTCAGTGACAGGCTTCAAGCGGATCATATTGTCTGTGCATTGGTCACCAGCTATTCTTTCAGTAGAGATATCCACCAGCTTGATATTCTCTGGCATCACGATGTGGGTTGTCACGTCATTGTTGACAAAGATGATAGGGCTGTCTCCAATCAGGTCAGCCGAAGATTCGAAAGCTGCAAATAAAGAGAGTGCAGCAATAAGCGTCTTGATTTTCATAATGATTTGTTATTTTGAATTGATTAGATATACTATGGTGTTGTATTTGATTTTTGCTTTGTTCTTTTTCAAGTTGCCACTGATGGCGGAACTTGCGGCTTGATATACATTCTGTATGGCTTGAAGTGCAATGTTTTCCGCATCTATGCCTCCGGAATATCCACTATTCTGGTTAAACTGAATGCTTTGTCCGGCTACTCCAGCAGCTGCATTCTGAAGGAATACTCTGAATGAGGATTCTGGAACATAGAAACCCTCCATTCCGTCGATATCATATACATTGAGGGAAACATTGATAAATCGATCTCCAACAAGAATAGAAGGAATATTGGCTTTTACTCGCTGTTGACCAAAACCGGAAACAGTTCCATACAGATATGTACCTTTCTTAATCATCACGTCCTGCACCACCACATCATCAAGCAACTTAAATCTTAATCGTGTGCCATCGGTTGATTTGGTAGTCTGATCTATCATTGCTTTGATAAGAGGGGAGTTGTTAAGACTTTGGTCATAGTTGGCAACTGTGTTAAACTTCGAATGAGTAAGATTGTCAGCCTTGATCACTTCTGATGGCGTTTCTTCAGCGGCTTTCCTTTCGGCTTCCTCTCTGGCCAGGCGTTTCCTTTCTGCCTCCGCTGCGTCTGGCTCGTTAAGAATCGCCCTCAGTTCTTCATTTCTTCTTTTCTGGATCTCATCCAATTGCTGGTAAGGATTGTATTCTTCCTGCTCCCGGTAGGAAGGTCTTTCTTGCGAACGTCCGTAACCCATTCTTTGTGCAGCTTCAAGTTTACGCTGGGCTTCCTCGATTTGTTGGCGTTCGATTTCATTCATCTCTGCGTCTGCCATAATACGCTCGGCTTCCTCTTGGGTATATCCGCTACCATCATCAAGAAGTTCACGTCCATCATTTTCTTTCTCCAGTCCGTCCACAGCTCCAAAAGCGTCATCTATGGTATATCGTTCTTGCATCATACGCATCTTGCTTTTGGATTCTTCCAAGTTTGGCTCCGGAAGTTCGGTGTTGATATAGTCAGAAGGTTTTTCTTCCTCCTTCCCGAAGGAGAAGAAAAGGTCTGACAATAAATAGAGTAAGCATCCGAATGGGACTGCTACGACAAGCGGAAAAATGTATTTCGGTTGTCGAAAGTTAATCTGTTTTAAGTTCATCTTTCCTGTTGTTTGTTAAATGTATTATTCAAAATGTTATAAGTGGAAAATATTCTCACAGAGTCCTGAGGAGTTTTGTTAGGTATCTTCATCAGAGAGACCAGTTGGTTGTAGAGAGCCATTCCTTTTACTCCTAACTCACCAAGCTCCTGCTTAATCCGTTCATTTTGCATGTCTGTGCGGTTAAGGCTTTGAAGTCGATGACTCATAGATGGGATGTCTTTCATGCCAAGGGAATCATTAGGTGCTTCAGTCGTCCAGAAATCAGCCAAAAGAGTTAAACCAAGAAGGCAAAAGGCAAATGTCGAGTAATAAATCATCAACTTTTTAGGATGCCTTTTAGCCCAGATATTAGCAATCCTTATCTTACGTTGCAACTGGATTCTCTCAGAGAATTTCCTGACAATAGGGGATAGGTGCGATTCGAGAGCCTTATGCAGTTGAGCTGACTTCTCTCTCCCCTTGCGCTTTATTCCAAACATAATCCTTCTTATTTTATATCCTTGTTTTCAAGAGTTCTCCAGTTTCCAATCATCAATCCATGAGGATTATTCTTGGATCTTGGCACTGAGTAGAGTTTCCCGGTTGTTATCATACTTCGGTTGATCTGTGAAGTCCTTCGTTTTATCAATTGCCGACCATAAAACATAAAGTCATTGGTTTCGTGATCAATATTGATTGAGTCGCAGATTATCGAGCACACTGCTGATGAAGAAACCAAATCACTGAAAAAACCTTTTTCATCCATCGATTTTTTTTGCTTCAGTGCCGAACCATCGGCAAGGTACATAGCCTTGCCAATGGAGTATTCGATGTATTCGTTATCTGGAGGGAGATTGAAGAAATATTGGTGGAACATATTGATATGTGCTTTCGCCTCTATTTCGTATGTTGACTCCAGTTCTGCGCGTTCTGCAAGAAATGGTATCTGGCCATCAAGAATGTATATCTGATTGCGTTCTTCGGAAATCTTGTTGAATGCCATAAGAAGTATGGCACAACAAATCACGACACTTCCGGCAATCGAAGTCAAGACTGTAATCATCGCCAGTTTTGTCTTTTGTTCAAGTGATTGAATTAGCATAATATCAAATTTCAAATTTTTAATTACTTATAACTGTCGGAGCCATCTCGTCCTCGTTTTCTACCTTCATTATAGGCTTTTCCAAGAGAAGTATTTTGGGCAACCGCGCTAACAAAGCTTGTACCAGTTCCATTGGCACCTCCATGTACCATAGTTCCTGATATTTCTGCAATCTTATTAGCAGTGGATATTGAAGCTCCAGCCATACCAGTTGCAGCCCCAACTACCATTCCTCCGGTAGCTCCGGCAGCTCCAGCTACCATACTTGCTCCAGCTGTAGCAACTCCACTGGCTGCTGAACCAGCACTTGAAGATACACCACCAGGGATAAGCCAAGAAGCAACTTCTGGAACCATTGATAAAATTTTTACGCCAACAAGCAAGCCAACTATGTACATACAAGTACTTCCTACTGCCTGCATACCTATTGCTCCGATTTGTGCATTATTTCCACTTAGAGAAGACGGAGACATAAGCGTTTGATATGCTACAATATCTTGTCCAAGATTATAATAGATTACAAAGAAAGCATAATACATACAAACATAAGTCACAAATCCCCATAATGATAAGGATAGATATTTAGATAACCATTGACTCCATGCAGATTTAAAGTGAGGAGCTAATGATATGGCGAACATTAAAGGTGCAACCATTTCTAAAAGACGCATAAAAACACGTTGTGCAACTAACAGTCCATATATAATGGCTTGCAATAATATTTCACCTAACAACCTTATTAATAAACTTATCCATTCACAAATCTTAGTCTCAACAATTAATGTGTATTCTTTTACGATGTTGCCAATATGTTGAACAGTTTCTTCAAGTCCATTTTTTATCTGGTCAAGAAATCCATCAGAACTTTCTGCATTCGCAGCCTCTTGAGCTTGTTCCATCTTCTGCATGGCTTCTCTAACATTGTTTATATAGTCTTGTTGAAGGGCAGCGACTTCTTTTTCTCTTTTAACGACATCTTCATTCATCTTCTCCATAGCTTCTTTGGCTATTCCTTCAAGAAGCTCTCCCGGTTCTCTTGCTATCATTGCAATAGTACCAGAAGCAGATATACACAAAGAGATGATTACAATATGTAAAAGTTTCATAACGTCGATAGCTCGACGCCCCAATATCATTTGATAACATTCATTAGCTCCCACTCCAAGAGCTATCACAAGTCCTATAGTCTTAGCATACAGCAAAAGATCAGGCAAATGCAAGTCAGAAGGAGAAAATTGCATTGCTGTTAATAATTTGTTGAGATTTTCATCAATCACTCCCAACCCCATTACAGCAGGGATGATACTTAATATTGATTCTATCATTTTGTAGATTGATTTAGATTGTAAAGTGTTTGGGCATAATATGCCAATTTATAACTCTTGTTTCGAAGTTCATTTAGTTTCTTCATGACATTTTCGTATGCAATCTCGCGTTTTGCCTGTTCCATCTGCATGGTAGGTCCCGTTTCGTGGATATAGTCAATTTCTGCTTGAAGAAGATCCCGATCCTCGATTATTTTCAGTGCATCTTCCAAGAGTTGTCCATTACTCTTAGTGTTGGCGATAGTAGTGTACTCATCGATTGCCTCAAACGCGTCCTTAAATTTAGATTCATATTGAAAATAAATGGCATCTACCATTCTTTCTGTGCTTCTTGCTGTTTCTTCAATAGCAAGAGGTTGGATGGAATCAATTTGATTTTGTATCAAATCTGCCGATAGTTTTTCTTCCACTACTTCCAAAGCTCTTATTGGCTCAATCTGACCGACATTCGACTTTTTGACATCCCACTTAATGTTCCATCCTTTCCAATAGCCACCGCTATATTTTTTGTGGAGTGAAACATAATACCATCCTGGATGAAACTCCCATTTCCCAGCCTCCATCGATCGCAACTGATAAGTTTTGCTCTTGTCGTTTTTGAATGTCACTTTCTGAGCGCATATATTGTCAGGCATTGCTATGAAGAGAAAACTCAATATTAATCCCAAGATTATCCTGCTTTTGTTTTCCATTTTGCTATAACTTTGTTGATTATTTCTTGATTAGTTTTAGAGTTAACCAAATCCCACACATGATATTCTTGTACTCCTGTAGCCAACATTGACCTGCAAGTCAAAGAAGCTCGATTTAAGATTCGTTGAATTGAAGCAATATTAGCAGAGATAAACCCTAACAACTGTCTCTTTTCATTCATGGTAGACTTAAAGACGTTGGTTTGAAACCCTGCAAAATCAATACAACACTTTGTTATATGCTCAATTTCCTTTGCTACCTGAGCATTTGTGCTGGTATAAATCAGAAGCAAGAAAGGATGCCTCTTAGCATTGTTGTAGGTTGTCTTGGTGAAATCAGCATACGTTTCGGTAAGGTCCTTAAGCTGCATTGTTATGCTTGCAATCGATGAAGCCAAGGTTAGTGCCGAACCTACATCTGCCAATCGCTGGTTGAGCATCTTTCTTGTCTCATTATATTTTGCAGCAGCCTTCTGTGAAAAAGATTGAGCTGTCGTTATGTATCCGAGTTCAAGAACTGCTAAATCTTCAGCCTTCTGCATCCTTTTATGTGCATCGATAAGTGCTTCGATGGTAGGGATATCATCAGGCGGATCATTCTTCCCGCCACTCCACGCAGCAATATTACTCATCAGCAATATTACTAATAATATTATTTGTTTACTCGATCCCATTTGTTTATCATATCATTGATGTTGATTCGTGTCATTATGTAGTTCAAATATGTTTCTCTGTCAAGTTGAAAAAGCACATCCTTAAGGTCTGCAGTCTTACACAAGTAGGTGAGATAACGAATAGTCCAGTCAATTTTCCGAAGCCTGAAAAGAATGTCATTTGCCATTCTTAATCGCTCATGACGATTAAGGAGGTTGTACTTATCCTTATCTCCGGAAGTTGCATCAGGATGCTTGATAGGGTTTGGAACAGTACTATTGGCTACAATATCTGCAAAGGCTTTCCCTAAAGCTATAGCCTCGGTCACAAGTCCTGAGACATTCATTACCATCTTGGCTTTACCAGTCCATTTAGATTTGTTGATCACATCAATGGCTTGCGAAGAATGATTTATAATGTCTGCGCCAGTAGATACCATTGCAAGATAATACTTGTTCTCCTTCTTAAATCCAGCAACATTCTGGTAGGATTGTATTAGCAACTCTTTCTCTGCTGCTATGCCACTGACAAGTGCCAGAAGTTTCGATTGCTTCTTCTTGATAGTATCTACCTGTCGGTTATGCAACTCATTAGTCGCAACTTGGGCACTTACATTGATAGTAAGTTGCTCCAAGGTTTGGAAATCATAATTCATATTTTGAGCTATAACCACAGAGGGAATCATAACTGCAAGTAGAATCATTATTATGAAGCTTTTTCCCATAATGCCATTACGTTATTATGTCGGTTAATAAGATTTGCAAAATCCAGATACTTGCCTACTTTCGCTTTCGCTTGGTCTGCCACAATTCGGGAAATGGCTTCCTGAATATTGCCATAATATCGGATATATATCTTCAATGCTTCTTTCTCCGCTCTCTCAGTTGTATATGCCCAGTAACATTCCGGTGGTTCTTCCACTCCAAATACATCGCTGTTTTGTCCCCTGCATATCCAGACCTCCTTGAAGAAATTTCTCCCTTCCTTGTTTTGAAGTGCATTGATAGTAAAAATCTGTTGCTTCTGCACATCAGTAAGGCCGAGTATTCGGGAGATCTCATCATATCTATCTTTGAACTTCGATTGATCAAGAAGTATCTTGATATCAGAGTTGTTGATGATAGCCTCTTTCACAATAGGGGAATCGATTACGTCGTTCAATTCCTGAGTCACTACTCCAGCGATGCCGTGAAACTTTCTCACTGTCTTGTAGAGATATTTAATATACTCTGCCATAGTAGGAGAAGAGATTGCTTTCCAAGCTTCTTCAATGATAAGAGCTTTACGACCTTTCTTGATTCTCATCTTCTGGAGGAATACGTCCATAATGATGAGTACGATTATAGGGAAAAGAACTGGATCATCCTTAATCTTGTCAATCTCAAACACGATAAACTTTTCATCAAATAGATTCACGTCCATATCTGAATTGAGAGTCATCTCCAGTTCCCCGCCTCTGTAGAATTGCTTAAGGATTGCCGCAAAAGCGCGAATGTCAAACGATATCTTATCTTCGGATGTGATTTGGGGAATTCGCTCCAACGCAAACTCATAGAAGGAATTGAAAGAGAGATTGCTGACCTTAAGCCTTTTCTTCTGGGTCTCCATTCTATCTATCTTCTTCTCAATGATCATCAGTGCGCGGTTATCCATCAGTTCTTCCTTATACTCCTTCAACTTGACTTGAGCATTCTGCTTCTCTGGTAAGGCTGCTGCATCATCGTCAATTATCGCTTGAAGCTTCCGGCACTGGCTCATCAACCTGTATCTTCTTTGTTCGGATGGAAGCATAAGTGCAGTTGTTGATGTTTTAGCTTCCGGTTTTTCTTCAAAATCTGCAATCTGGGCATCCAACTCATCATAATCCAATGCTTCTTGCTCATCATCGGCACGCTCCATCTTTCGGGAAACAATCAGTTTCTGCTTAAGAGCTTCTCTTTCCTCGAAAGAAAAACCGTCGAAAGGATGGAAATAAGCATCGTAATACTCTACGATTACTTGATTGATTATCATATCCTCGATTTTCGATGGCGTGGCATTGCCTTTGAAAATCAAGAAAATTAGAGATTTAAGGAAGTTCTTTTTTTCACCGAAGTTCTGGTTATACTCGATATCAGTGATTTTGAAGGGATTCATAGAAATTGGTTTCTCTTTTGAATAGGATATATAGGAGCCTTGGAAGTAGCCACATATACCCTCGTAAGAGTCTCCGGTGTCGACCATTACCACATCCGTTCCTTGCTCAAGCAACTGACGTACCACGCTGTTCATGTGGAAGGACTTGCCACTTCCGGAAGGCCCGATACAGAAGAAATTTGCATTGTCTGTCATCTTCTCCTTTCCTTCCTTGCCTGTTATGTCTATGCAAACTGGTAATCCCTGACGGTCGGTATAGTAAGTAGTAAGAGGGGTCTTTTCGTCAACTTTCAATCTTTCCTTGAAACAAAGGCAAAGAGCAGCTTCTCCCAATGTCAGGAAGAGATCATACTCCGGATTCATATTATATCCATTTCCGGGAAAGGAGGCTAAAAATAGTTCTTCTTGGTTGTATGCTGATTTGGAGGGCATAATGCCGATAGAGAAGAGCTTATTTTCTATAAAGGAGCCCACACTGTTGATCTTACTTTTATCACAACTCACTATGATATTGAAGTTACAGTATACAAGTAGATTTGAATCGACGGCAAGTTTGGCAAGCACATTTTCAATATCAGCCTGCGCTATCTTGTTGCTTGGGTCTGGCATTGAAGCATGCTTCTTAGCTTTGCCTTGAAGCTTATGGAGCAGCATTCTTTGTCCTGGTACCTGAAGAAGCTGATTGTATATAACGCATTCTGTGTCGGGAATTGAAGATAGAAAACCCATCAAATCTTCCGATACTGGATATCCATTTACAGAGTTGCAGGTAAAAGGACGCAATACTCCCGGCATATTGACTTCATCAATATCCACCAAAGGGTAAGAACGGATCACCTTGTTGCCAGTCCGCAGATAACTATCAGAGGTCGCAAAATTTTCCATGGAGAAAGCTCCGTGTGAAAAATTAAATGCCATATAGCGATGCACATACTCGTTGATTTCTATTTCATCGAGTTTGTGATGTTCTATCTTATATTCTGTAAGGATATCGTCGATTTTAGCAACCTTAGTGTGGAATTCTTTCCACTTCTTGGGGTCGTATGCCACGAAGCGACTCTTATTTGGTTCTTGAGTAATAATCAGATAGCTTTGTATTTCTGTATAAGGTCTCCCATCAAAGTATCTGAAATAACTCTTGGTAAGAAATTCTGCATCTGGAGAAACTTCCTTATGGAATTTCTGTCGGCAGAATATATCCTGCTTTTGGAGCATATATCCTTCTCCGAGAGTTTGGAGAATATTGGAGAGAACAGTGTGAAACCAGCAATATTGCTCTGCGTCGGTGCAAAGTTGCTGAATTGGGTTGGTGATTTTAAAAAATACGGAAGGAGCGCCTTTTGCGTCAAACAGTACGGCGCTTCCTTCCGTCACCTGGAGCTGAGAGAAGACTCCATCAAATATCTTTTTGCGTTTCTTTGCCATTAGTC
>VIDP01186289.1_pt1 | contig 10147 bp, 9 predicted proteins | sample 5025131 | NCBI WGS metagenome assembly VIDP01 (sample SAMN11853144, study PRJNA449069) | gut metagenome | isolation source: stool from male vole | host: Microtus ochrogaster | place: USA:Florida | collected 2017
CTACCACCGCAACACTCTGCCCACAATTTCGGCCGACTCGCTGCTCATAAACTTTCCGAACTACTACACCAAATTCACCAATACCAACCACGCGGTGCCCGCGCTGATGACCGCCAACCCTGACCGCCGGCTTGAGGAACAATCGTTCATAACCCTGTTTAAAAACGCCGGCTACCGCACCGCATGGTTTGCCAACCAGAACCTTACGCGCTATTACTCATATTTTGCCAACGAGGCCGACACGCTGATTTATTGCAACGACGGCAAATCGGTTATGCGCTATCAACCGCTGCTCGACAGCGATATGCTCCCGGCATTCAGCCGGTGGCTCGACAGCGACGACCCGAGGCCGCGGCTGGCGATTCTGCACTGCATAGGCTCCCACTGGTGGTATCCGCTCCACTACACCCGCGCCGATGCACTCTACTCCCCCGAAGTGACCCACAAAGAGGTTGCCGGCCTTAAGCGCGACGAAATCATAAATTCCTACGACAACACCATTTTGGCCACCGACCGCTTTTTGTCGGAGCTCCGCGCCATTGTTGGCAACCGCAATGCGATTATCGTGTTTGTTTCCGACCATGGCGAGCTGCTCGGCGAAAATGGCCGCTACCTGCACGACGGCGACCAGTATCCGATTCACCACCCGGCGGCGTTTATGCTGCCTACGGCAACCTACGCCGAAAACTACCCTGCCCTGATTGACTCGTTGCGGACGGTGGCGCCGAAGCCGGTAACTTCGGCCTCGAATTTCAAAACCATGGTCGACGTAGGCCGCCTGCAAGTAAACCTGCCGCAGTAAGCTCAATGCCTCGTCGAGGCGTTGCGCGGGTGGTAGAGAAGAATCTCCTTGCGCAGGTGCGAGCGGTCGAGGTGAATGTAGATTTGGGTCGTGGCGATGCTTTCGTGGCCGAGCATCTGCTGAATGGCGCGCAGATTGGCACCCCCTTCAAGCAGGTGAGATGCAAAAGAGTGGCGCAGTGTGTGGGGCGACACTTCGGTAGTGATTCCCGCCTCGCGAGCAAGATGTTTAACAATGTCAAACACCCTCATGCGGGTTATGCGGCGGCCGGTGCGTGGCGCCAGAAAAACATAGTTTTCTTCGCCCGGATAGATTTTGCCGGAGGCACGTTGCTCAAGCCATTGGCGCAAAATGTCGACCGTAACCTCGCCCATCGGCACCAAACGCTCTTTCGACCCCTTGCCGACTACCGAGAGATAGCCTTCGTCGAGATTCAGCCGGTTGATTTCAAGGTTAATAAGCTCGCTGACGCGCAAGCCGCAGCCATATAGTGTTTCCATGAGCGCGCGGTCGCGCAGCGCCTGCGGAGAGTCGGGGTCGATGGCCTCGATCATGGCGTCGATTTCGCCAACCGACAATACCGAGGGCAAATGCAGGCCGATTTGCGGCGGTTCGAGCAGCAGCGCCGGATTCGTTTCCAGATAGTTCTCGGCCACCAGATAGCGAAACAGCGCGCGAATGCCGCTGACCAGCCGGCGCAGCGAGCGGGGTGCCAGTCCGAGGTCAACCATGGCCACCATGAACTCATGGAGCGTTTCAACCTCCACGCGGTCGAGCGTAAGGTCGCGTTCCTCAAGAAATTCCAGCAGGCGACGGCTATCGCGCAGATAAGCCTCGCGCGAGTTGTCGGCGTTGCCCGCCTCCAGCAACAGGTATGCCTCGAAGCCGCCGAGTAGCTTGCGCTTATCTGCAGGAATGGTTCTCACCGGAAATGATTCTTACTGGGGATAGTTGAGATTCTCGGCCTTAGGGTTGGCCAACACCTCGTTGAGATAGCGGGCAGCCAAAGCCTTGGCGGCAGGAAGGTCGTTGAAAGTATAGTTGCCGCAATCGCGCGCCGTGGCGCCCGGAATTTCGCCCTCAAAATTGGCTATAAACTCAAAGGTGCGGCGCATCAGCGGCAAAATATCTTCGCTGCCGAGGTCGCCCTGAAGAATCAGATAAGAGCCGGTGCAACAGCCCATAGGGCCCCAGTAGACCACGCGGTCGGCCCACTCGGGGTCGTTCCGCAAAAAGGTTGCAGCCAGGTGCTCCATGGCGTGTAGTGCCTTAGGGTCGGCCGCAGGCTCGCGGTTGGGGCGGGTCAGGCGTATGTCGAAGGTTGTCAGCACATCGCCCGAGGGGGTGCGGTCGCGGCGGCTCACGAATATTCCGCGCTCCAGGCGCAGATGGTCGATTTGGAAGGAAGCGATTTTTTTCATTTTATATCTTCGAGCAGGCTGCTGACTATTGAAAAGGCTTCGCGCGGAGCGGCCTCCCAGAATGAGTCATATTGCGCGCCGTTGTCGGCAACCTGGCCGGGAGTATCGGAAATTACGCGCAGGCAAAGGAAATCAACCCCGAAGCGGTAGCAGGTCTGGGCTATGGCCGTGCTCTCCATGTCAACGCCAACGGCGTCGGGATAGAGCGCAAGCACATGGTCAACCGTTTCACGGCGGTCAACGAAAATATCGCCGGAGGCAACAATGCCGAACTTGACCATCGGGTTATTTTTCAGCGCCGGCAACTCCAGCAACGCCGCCGGAGCTTCAAAGAGCTGCGGACAGTCGGCTGCCTGACCGGGCTGAGTGCCGGGGCCGCACCAAACGTCGTGATAGCCCACGGCGGTGGCCGCAACTACGTCGAGCACACCGGCTGCACCGCCGGTGCCGCCGGCAACGCCCGTGTTGATAATCAGCTTGGGGGCAAACAGTTGAATCAGGGCGCGGGCTCCCAGGGCGGCGTTGACCTTGCCTATGCCGCATTTGGTGGCACAAACCTCGTGGGTGCCAAGGCTGCCGTAATAAAACGTAAACCCGTCGGCCTCAGCGACCTTCGGGTTTCGGATTAGTGGAAGAAGGAGTTGCATCTCCTTATCCATTGCAACAATAATTCCAATCTTCATTATTAAAGGTTAAGCGTAACGGTCATCGAGGGGATTTCGGGATTATAGGCGACCTCGCCGTTGATGGCGGTTTCAATTGCCGGATAGCTGGGAACCCTGACGGCTGCGGAGCCGGGAGTAGCACCGGGAGCAGTAATTGTGAAGCGACAGGTCTTTTCGCTAACGGCAACGCTAACGATTATATGGCCCGACTCCAGCGAGCGAACCATGGCATCGACGCAGGCCAGCAGCAGCAGCTGAATGCGGCGCGGATCGCCGGTGATTATCGGAGTGCCCGGAGCGGGTTTAACGCCAATGGTCAGTCCGGGGTTCAGGTTCGGCTCAACGGTTTCGGCGGTGATAGTTGCGAGCTTGTTAGGCTCAACGGGAACGCTAATCGAGGTTACCGGCTTCGATTCGTTGAGGGCAAATTCGTGCATATCGCCTGTAACGGTCTGAATAACGCGGGTGTTGCTGTCGATAATGTCAATGAAGTTCTTGATGTAGCCCTTGATATCGTCGTCGGGAACGGCATCGACAATCATTTGCGAATAGTTGGCAATGCCCGACAGGGGCGTCGACAGCTCGTGGGAAATATAGGTCATCAGCTGCAACTTTTCACTTTCGCGGCGATGTGACTCTTCGAGCTGCTTCTCTAACTGTGCATTCTTTTTCTTATATTCGGCTAATGCCTTGTCCAGGCTTTCGCCGCGGTGAGAATACTTTCTGCTATGCACGCGCGAATGCATATAAAGCACTCCCATAACAAAGGTCATGAGCACCAGAATTCCGGAGAGTACAATCAGGAACTTATTGTTGCGGCGTTCAACCGTGAGCATCTCCGTAATCTGATAGCGACGCTGAGCGTTAACGTCGTAGAGCATCTGCAGTTCCCTCACGCGCTCGTTGGCCTTATAGTTAACGAATTCTTCGAGCATGTGGGAGTTCATCAGCTCAGCTTCGAGCTTGGCCTGCGGATTGCCTGCGCTATCGGCAATTTCTATGAGCTGGCGCGTGAAATGGCGCTTTTCATACATATCTTGGGCCGAGTCGGCCAATTCCTTGGCAATCGGCAGCGCTTCCTTAAACTTGCGGTCATGAACCAGCATGCTCACCTTCAGCAACTTGTTGTTGTCATACATGCGGGCAATGCCGGCGTCGCGGGCAACTATTTCTTCAATCTGACTCTTAACATCGTTAAATTCAGCGTCGGAAAGCTCGGAATAGTTGCGGGCAATACGTTCCAAACACAAATAGCGGGCAAGATCGTAGTTGCGGTAGGTGCGCCCCTGGCTCCGCGTGTAGTTTTCCATCCGCTTCAGATTCAGCAGCTGGTTGCGGTCAACGCGAATGCTCTTCAGCGTTTCGTCGTTGTGCCAGTAAGCGTCGGTAGCCACGAAGTTATAAAACGAACGCAAATAATTGAAGGGCATCTGTTCGAGAGTGTTGAGTGCCGCGTCGAGGTCGTCGAGATACTGACTCAACAGGTCGCCCTGGGTTTGGCGCCTCAAAAGAATGACGAGAGTGAACAGTCGCGAAATCTTTTCGTGTGGGCTGATGTCGGCAGGCATCTCCGCAATCGTTTTCAACACCTGACGAGTGTAATTATCGCGCTCTTCCTCAACCTCAAAAGGCTCGGCATTGGCTCGGCTTGCGTAGACAAAAATCATGGTCTGCTGCTTATCTTCCGAGTCGGGAACGGCTTTCATCATCTCTTTGGCGCGGTCAACGATGGACGCATCGTTCATCGAAGCGCCGATGTTTGCCAGATTGCGGATTGCATCGAGCTGGGAGGTGGCGTCGCCGGCACGGGTTGCTACATCAAAGTACTCATAAACTGCAGCGAGACGTTCCTCTGACTTTGCACCATCAAAAATATTTCTAATAATTACCAGCGAGTCGGCAGGGGTACTGGCCTCAGCCAGCTCTTTATACAATGCAGTTACGGGTGATGTGTCACTCGCCATTGCTGATAACGGAGCTAACACGCAGGCTATCAGCGCGAATAATATGTATCGGGCGTTAAGCATTGAAACTTTTTAGTAACATTTTCGCAACAAAGTTAAGCAACCTTTTTTATTTTAAGCTCATTTTTTAACAAACTTTAACCCATCCCCACCATTTTAACCTTTCAAGTTAAAAATCGTTAACGCGAAGTTGCTTATGCTCGTTACCATGGCAACCCTTGCAACCTCTTGTAAAAAGGACAACGACAAATACGAAGACAAACTCGAAGGCACCTGGTGTCATATCTACAGTGAAGAAGACGAGGACGAATGGGAATCCGATGCAATAGAATATGAGCTCACCGACAACAATAAAACTTTGATTTTATATTCCGGTGCAATTGAAGTTTGGGAAAAGCGCTAAAACTCATCAATACTTATCTCAAAGAGAGGCTGTCTAACAATCAGTGTTAGGCGGCTTCTGTTTTTGGTGGGAGATGGTGGCTTCGGGTTTGGGCGGCGGGGATGTTGGGTAACTCAAAATTCGGGGTTTGGGGTTCGAAATTCCAAATTATTTTGTAACTTTGCGGAAAATATATGATTATGAGAAGATTTTTTTTCGGAATATTTTTGGCAACGGCTCTCGGGGTAGCCGCTCAAAGTGTTACTAAACTTGCGGCAACCAAGGCAAATGACTATGGCATTGCGTATTCGCTGCCTCGAACAACGGTCAACGTTATCCTCACCGCCCAAAAAACCGTTAAGACTCCCGGCGTTTTTTATAATTACGCCGAGCGCTATCTCGGAGCCGAAGTTGCCCGCACGGCAATTGCCCGGCCCTCGATATCGTGGCAGCTCACTGGCGCTAAAATCTATACGGGGGCTGAAGTTCCGGCCGGCGCAGAGCAATATCTGATGCAGTTCAAAGGCGGTCAGCCGGTGTTTGTTGTTCTCTCGCCAATGGGCAATCCGCTGGCTATCAATTCCGAAGATATTTTAAAAGCTCCGGCAGCGCCGGTAGTGCCCAAGGCCACGGCGCTGACCCCTACTCCACTCGACGACCCTGCGGCGCGCTATGCGGTTACCGAAGATATGCTCAACGGCCTGTCGCTGGCCAAGCGCGCGCAGTTTGCCGCCGACCAGATTATGCAGCTGCGCCAGAGCCGCCAGGATTACCTGACGGGTCAGGCCGAGCAGATGCCCGACGGCCAGGCCCTGAACCTGATTCTGCAAAATATTCAGGCCCAGGAGGAAGCGCTGACGGCAATGTTTCTTGGCACTACGCAAACGGCTACCGACGCCATAGCCGTCAGCTATGTTCCGGAGCACACGATGACGTCGGGCGACGTTGTTATTGCCCGCCTGAGCGCGCTCAGCGGCCTGGTAGACGCCAACGACCTTTCGGGTGCGCCGATAATGTTGAACACCAAGGTTTTAAACGTTGGCAAGCTACCGCTTGACGAAAAAGGCCGCAAAAAAGAATTTCCCAAAGGTGGTGTGCCCTACGTAATTCCGGGTTCGGCGCGCTTCAACGTAACGTTCAACGGCAAAGCCCTTGACTCCGTTACCTGCGACGTTGCCCAGCTCGGCGTAGTGTTTGGCCTCGATCCCACTTTCTTCACCAACAAAAAGGCTCCCGGCTATGCGATTTTCGATCCGCTAACCGGCGCTCTCCGCGAAGCGGGAACAAACTAATCAACCTTGCGGCCAATGGATTTCAACGCTCTTGCCGAAAAAGTTAAGAACTTCTTTAACCTGACGCCCTTTCTGGTGCCTCAGGACCAGGCCGAAGCCTCGATTCGCGAGGGGGTTTCGTTTCGCGGCATGAACTCGCTGATTCTGATTGTTGCAATCTTCATAGCCTCGCTGGGATTAAACACCAACTCCACCGCCGTTATTATCGGCGCGATGTTGATTTCGCCGCTCATGGGCCCGATTATCGGCATGGGTCTCGCCGTTGGCGTCCACGATTTCGAACTCATGAAGCGGTCGTTCCGCAACTTGGCCATCGCCGCCGGAATTTCGGTAGTGACCTCGTGTATCTACTTCATGATTTCGCCGGTCAACGAAAACCATTCGGAGTTGCTTGCGCGCACAACCCCAACGATCTACGACGTTCTTATCGGCTTTTTCGGCGGCTCGGCGGGAATTCTGGCCATCGCCGCCAAAAACAAGGGCAACGTTATTCCCGGAGTGGCGATCGCCACCGCCCTGATGCCCCCGCTCTGCACCGCCGGCTACGGTCTGGCAACCCTGCAGCCCGCCTATCTTTTTGGCGCGTTGTATCTCTTTTTCATCAACTCGGTGTTTATCGCCGTGGCAACTTTTGCCGGCATCAAACTGATGGGATTCAAACTCAAGGCGTTTGCCGACCCGGTCAGAGCCCGTCGGGTGCGCCGAACGGTTTATCTCATCGCCACCCTGACCATGATTCCGGCCATATTCCTGACCTACGTTATGTTTGTTGAAAACAACTTCAAAAACAACTGCCAGGAATTTGTCAACAACGCTTTTGACTTCCCCAACACCCAGGTTCTGAACTATAAATGTGAATACCATAAAGATAACTCAACCCTTTCGGTTGCGCTGATTGGCCAGCCGCTGAACCGGGATTCGCTCTTGGCGGTGCTGACCGCGCGCCTGCCACAGTATCATCTGGCCAACACCAGGCTGAACGTAATCCAGGGGTCGGCAACGCAGAATATCGATGTTGAGCGCACCTCCGGGGCCATGTTGCAGTCAATGTATGCCATGACCCAGCAAACCATCGAGCGCCAGCAACAAACCATTGACTCGCTGCGCAGCTCAACCGCCGCCATCGCTGCCAACGACACCCTCGGGGCGGCAATGGCGCCCGAACTGCGCGTAGTGTTCCCCAAAGTCGCCCGCATAGCGGTAACCACCGCCGTTGTGGCCAATGTTGATTCCGGGGGCGCCGACACCCTCAACATAGCCCTGGTCAGCTACTCGTCGCCAATGGCCCCCGCCGAGCAAAAGCGCTTCCACTCCTACCTGCAGGCACGCCTGAACCGGCCAATCCGTCTCCTCCCCCTTAATAACTGAAACAGATGATTGAACGAATAATCATAATTGACCGCGCCGACCCCCAGAGCTTCTATGGAGTCAACAACTCCAACATGCAACTCATAAAAAATCTCCACCCCAAGCTGCGCATTGCCGCGCGCGGCTCGGTAATGAAGGTTATCGGCGAAGATTCCGAAACCGCGGCCTTTGAAAAAACCATCCACGAGCTCGAAGACTACTGCGCAACCTTCAACAACCTCAACGAAGAGGCCATTCTGAGCATAGTGCGCGGATGTGAGCCCCGCGAAATCAAGGGCGACGACGCCATTATATATGGCATCAACGGCAAACCGATTCAGGCCCGCACCCCCCACCAGCGCGACCTCATCAAGGCCTTCAGTAAAAATGACCTGGTGTTTGCCCTCGGCCCTGCCGGCACCGGCAAAACCTACGTTGCCATAGCCCTGGCCGTTCGCGCACTGAAAAATAAGGAAATACGCAAAATCATTCTGTCGCGTCCGGCAGTCGAGGCGGGCGAAAAGCTCGGCTTTCTGCCCGGCGACATGAAAGATAAAATCGACCCCTATCTGCAGCCGCTCTACGATGCCCTCGAAGACATGATTCCCGCCGCCAAGCTCAAGGAATACATGGAATCGAAGGTCATACAGATTGCGCCGCTCGCCTTTATGCGCGGCCGCACCCTCTCCGACGCCATAATTATTCTCGACGAGGCGCAGAACACCACCACCCACCAGATAAAAATGTTCCTTACCCGCATGGGCATGAACGCCAAAATGGTCATTACCGGCGACGTTACGCAGATTGACCTGCCCCGCTCGCAGGGGTCGGGACTTATTCATGCGCTCAACGTGTTGCGCAACGTTGAAGGCGTCGGGCGCGTGGAATTCGACAAAAAAGACATTGTGCGCGCAAAACTGGTGCAGCGCATAGTCGATGCCTACGAAAAATACGAACAGCAACACAAAGACCAACCCCAGGAAAATAACCAAAATTCAGAATCTTAAACCAAATATTTCAATGTCTAAAACTCTTATCACCACCGACTTTCACTTTCCCGGTCAGGAAAACCTCTACCACGGCAAAGTACGCGACGTTTACTCCATCGTTCCCGACACTCTCGTAATGGTCGCCACCGACCGCATTTCGGCCTTCGACGTGGTCCTGCCCAAAGGAATTCCCTATAAAGGTCAGGTTCTCAACCAGATTGCAACATATTTTCTCGATGCCACGGCCGACATTGTTCCCAACTGGAAGCTCGCCACTCCCGACCCGATGGTAACCGTGGGCAAAAAAGCCCAGGGCCTGCGCGTTGAAATGATTATCCGCGGCTATCTAACCGGCTCGGCATGGCGCGAATATGCAGCAGGCTGCCGCGAAATCTGCGGAGTTAAGCTCCCCGACGGTATGCGCGAAAATGAAAAATTCCCCGAACCCATAATCACCCCCACCACCAAAGCCGACGCGGGCCACGACGAAAACATTTCGCGCGAAGAAATCATTGCCCAGGGCCTCGTTTCAGCCGCCGACTACGAAAAAGTTGAAGCCTATACCCGCGCCCTCTTCAAGCGCGGCAGCGAAATGGCCGCCGAAAAGGGCCTGATTCTGGTCGACACCAAATATGAATTCGGCCTGCTCGACGGCGAGGTTATTCTCATCGACGAAATCCACACCCCCGACTCGTCGCGCTATTTCTATGCCGACGGCTATCAGGAACGCTTCGAAAAAGGCGAACCGCAGCGCCAGCTCTCAAAGGAATTCGTGCGCCAGTGGCTCATTGAACATGGATTCATGGGCAAAGCCGGCCAGCAGGTGCCCGAAATGACCAACGAGTTCGTAGAATCGGTCAGCAAACGCTACATCGAGCTCTATGAGCACATCACCGGCCAAACCTTTGTGCCCGCGCCCGAAACCGACCTTACCCGCCGCCTCGAAACCAACATTCTCGATTGCCTGAACCGGCTTAATGGCTAAAGTAGAAGAAATCACCCCCTACGGTTCGGAGGCCCCCAAGGGCGAGCAGGTTGAACAGATGTTTGACTCCATCGCTCCGGCCTACGACTTCATGAACCGCGCAATGACCCTCGGCATTGACCGCCGCTGGCGGTCAAAAGCCGTAGGGATGCTCGGCCAGCCACGCAATATTCTCGACGTTGCTACCGGCACGGGCGACCTGGCCCTGCTGCTTGCCCGCCGCATTCCGGGCGCTACCGTTACCGGCATCGACCTTTCGGAGGGCATGATTTCCGTGGGGCGCAAAAAAATTGCTCAGGC
>VIDP01068906.1_pt1 | contig 10129 bp, 10 predicted proteins | sample 5025131 | NCBI WGS metagenome assembly VIDP01 (sample SAMN11853144, study PRJNA449069) | gut metagenome | isolation source: stool from male vole | host: Microtus ochrogaster | place: USA:Florida | collected 2017
GTACGGGAAATCCTGTTGCCGCGTCCCAGTGGTGGGCGTATTTCTTGCCGTCTTTATAATAGACATTTCGGTAGTTGCCTGATGTTGCCATGGCCATTTCGGTCAATGACAGCACGGTTTGCAGCTCCTGACTTACGGCCAGAGTGTCATCTGTGGGCTTTGACACCCCTATGCGCCACGGTTTGCCGCTGTCGTTGGTTCCCTTTACGGACACTTCGCCGCCTATCTCGACCATATAGTCCTTTATGCCTTGTCCGGAGAGATAGCGGGCCACTAAGTCTACGCCGTATCCTTTGGCTATGGCGCTGCAGTCAAGCATGGTGCGCCGGTCTTGTTTCACGATGCGCCTGTTGCTGAGGCTTACTGTGTTGAAGCCGACAAACTGTTTTATGCTGTCAATATCGGCGGCGGTGGGCATGGCACCAGACTTGAAACCGAATCCCCATGCGTTGACCAGCGGGGCCACTGTTATGTCAAATGCTCCGTGGGTGTCATTGTACACCGTCGTGGCCAGATTGAATACCTCTATGAAACGTTCGTCTGCCTCTATGTCTTTATTTTGGTTTATGGCCGTTATGACAGACGAGGGGTTGAATGGTGACAGCGATTTGTCCACGTCTTTCAGCACCTGTTCTATTGCGGCTTTGTGGTTGTCGTCGCATTTGTAGGTTATGTTGTATGAGGTGCCGAATATAAATCCGGAGTCGTGTTGGTACACTGCGCTGTCCTTTCCTTTTCCGAATATAAACATCGCAACCAGCATCACTATGACGACCGGGAATATTATCGCTATGTTTCGGTTCCTGTTCTGCATGTTTGTCGGTGTGCTTTGTTGATAGTTTGTAAATAGCTTGTATACAGTTGGTTAATGATGTCGTTGTAATCGGGCTGCCTTTACGTTGTAATCGCGGTGCCTTTATGTCGTAATCGGGCTGCTTTTGCAATGTAATTGCACTGCGATTGTTTTGTGGCTTGGTAATGCTTGTTTTTGATATTGGAGAAGAATGCTGTCTTGTCCGCTTTGAGTGTCGGTCAGGTTATCTGCGTTTGCCGTTATTGGACAGCTCGATACTGATGTTGAATGTGCCTCCGAGTCGGTCTCCGTCTTTACCGTATCCGGGTACATACCATATCTTTTCGCCGTCGTTGCCTTTGCCTGCGAGTTTCATCTTGTATCTGAAACTCCATCCTAATCTGACCGGTCCCCAAAGTTTGGCGTCAATACTGAAAAGTAGCTCTGCCCAATGGTAGGCTATACTCTTCTCGCTGGTGGTGTAGGCTGTGGTGCCTCCCCAATACGGAACGTTTATGTCGCCGCTTATTTCTTGCTTGAAATTTGTGAAGCCGTATCGCGCTCCGGTAAACACCCTGTAGTCATCGTGCTTGTTCTTGGATATGTTCAGGTCGCAACCTATCTTGCCGTATGGAGCGTTGGTCTTGGCCTGTATGCCCGTTACGGGGTCGGTGTCGTGCTTTGCGGTGCCTAATCCCACTTCCAATATAGGGAAATACTTGTCTTTTAGGTTAACGCGCAGGGCACCTTCCACTTGCCCGTAGTCGCCGACAAGTCGCATTACCGTTCCGGCAAGGTCATAGGAGGCGGATATTCCGCGAAACAACGGTACAGTGTCTGCATCCGCCAGTTCGGTCTTTGTCTTGCGTCGTTGCTGTGCGTTGGCGTTACCGGGCATCGTCAACAGGCTGACTGTCGCTATTGCGCAGGCGGATATGTAGGTTCGTAACAGATGCATCGTTGCTTACTTTGGGGTTGGTTATGCTTACAGTTTCTGTGAAATTGTGTGTGCTGCTTACATCTTGTATTTGGTGGTGATACCGTGGCGCGCAGTCAACAGACTCGAATTGTGCTGTGTTGCTCTTCGTTATGCGTAGGACATCGGTCACGGAATCCGTTTCTGTCAGGTGTAGTGTCATGGCTATCTCATCGGTTTCGGCATCGTAGCTCATTGGCAGGTCAAAGGAAACAACATTGCTCATCTTGTTGATATATACCGTATCGTTGTCCATTGCCACACGATGGAAGGTGATAGACATGGGGTATGCCAGCGATACCTGGCCGCCTTCGGCGTCCTGAATGGCGTAATGGCACATCACCCTGCCCTCGATATTGCAGTCAATGGAAGAACATCCGGCAACGCCAAGGGCGATGATTGATGCTGCTATGAATGAAAATGCTCTCATGTCGTTTGGCTTATATGGTCTTTTCTATCTGATAGTCGTTACGGCTCTGTGAGGAACGGCTGACAAGGTCGGCCACAAAACCGGCCAAAAAGAGTTGGGTGCCTATAATCATCATTGAGAGGGAGATATAGAAATATGGCGAATCGGTGACGAGACGCTGTGCTATGCCGTGGCTTAGGCTCCATAGTTTGTCTATACCTATGATCAGGGCGGAAACGAAGCCAATGAAAAACATCAGTGAACCGAGAAAACCGAAAACGTGCATGGGCTTGCGGCTGAAGGTGGAGAGAAACCATAGCGTGATAAGGTCAAGGTAACCGTTGACGAAACGGTTCCAACCCATGAACTTGGACTTGCCGAATTTGCGTGCCTGATGGTGCACAGGCTTCTCGCCTATCTTCTCAAAACCGGCGTTCTTGGCCAGATATGGCATGTAACGGTGCATCTCTCCGTACACCTCTATGTTCTTGACTACATCCTTGCGGTAGGCTTTGAGGCCGCAGTTGAAGTCGTGAAGGTTGTGTATGCCGCTGACTTTGCGGGCCGTTGCGTTAAAGAGCTTGGTGGGAATGGTTTTTGAAAGCGGGTCACCCTTGGAACGGTTTTGCTTGTATCCGCTGACAAGGTCGTAGCCATCCTCTGTTATCATACGGTACAGTTCGGGTATTTCGTCGGGAGAATCCTGCAAATCGGCGTCCATTGTTATTACGACATCACCTTGAGCGGCATTGAAACCGCAATAGAGTGCCGGCGATTTACCGTAGTTACGCCTGAACTTTATGCCGTGCACATGCTCGTCTTGCGCGGCTAATTTTTCTATTATGTCCCATGAGTGGTCTGAGGAACCGTCGTTTACGAATATTATCTCGTAGGAAAAACCGTGCTCTTTCATTACACGGCCTATCCATGCGTGAAGCTCCGGGATTGATTCCTCTTCGTTATATAGCGGTACTACTACTGAAATATCCATGTCGTTGTCTTGTGTTTTGTCTGTAGTGTTTAATTCCTTTTCTTGCTCCTCATACCGATAAGACCCAATATCAAAGCCAGAAATGACGACATCACGATACCGTTGAAGAATATGCTGAACGCAAATTCTATAGGTCTCAGACCGCCGATGGCTTCTATCTCCGTCTCCAATTCCTCGGGATTGAGCCCCGTTTGCCTGAAACTCTCCCTCAGTTCAGGCATGGAAATGTTATTGCGCAGGGCGTTTATGAGCATTCCGTTGTCTAAGAAATAGAAGTAAAGCAAGGTGGCTCCGGCCATAAGGATTGAGGCGTAAGTCGTTGTGAAAATGCAGAATGCAGTGGCTCTGCTATATGATATGCTACCGTCAAGCACATTGTCGCGGAAGCGGCGGAGGCGGAAATAGATCACAAACGGGGTGGCTATGACACCCGTAATGAACCCCATCTGCAACGCAGGCTCCTTGATACTGCCAACGAAACAGCCGAGAGTGGCAATCCATAAAAGGCCGATCCATAAGCCGTCTTGGCGGGCAAAAGCCCTAAGTTGAATATATTCTTCACGTGAAATCATGGTACAAAGGTACTCATTTTATTTTGATTATATGTATTTCAAGTGCTCTGAAAACTTAAAAAACATTAACTTGCGGCAGATTTTAATCTCTTTTGACCAAAAATGTAAATAAAAAGTAGTACCTTTGCACCGCTTTTAGAGTATTGCCGCTATGCAATACGAGAAGAAAGATACACGGGCAAGTCTTGCACGACCAGCTCCCTCGGAATCCTCCAGGACGGGAACGTAGCAAAGGTACTTGGTTGTAGCGGTGCGATGTAAGTAGCTTGCCCACCCCGCCTCTTTAGCTCAGTTGGCCAGAGCACGTGATTTGTAATCTCGGGGTCGTTGGTTCGAATCCGACAAGAGGCTCTGAAAAAGTAAAAGGGACACTCGGATAGAGTGTCCCTTTTTGTGTTGTATGGCCCGTATGTATGGTTCATTGAAACGGTTACGGGGCGAGAAAGCGTTCCTTTCTTAATGAAAGCATGTTTAGGAGAGGGGCAGAACGCACACATGCCGCGCTCTGTTGTCGGGTGCGGCATGTGTGTATGATATGGCGTTTATGGTTATTTCGTGTAGCTGTAAACAATCTCCATGATTGCTTTTCCTATGGCATCGGCCTCTTCCATGGTGTGTGCCTCGCTGTATACACGTATGATTGGCTCGGTGTTTGACTTGCGAAGATGAACCCACTTGTCAGGAAAGTCAATCTTGACGCCATCAATGTCGTTCACCGTAACATCCGGTTGCGACTCATACTTCTTCTTGACTTCTGCTAAAATGGAGTCAACATCGGTGTCAGGGGTTAGGTCTATGCGGTTTTTCGCAATGAAATATTCGGGGAATGTCTTGCGCAATTGACTGACCTTAACGCCTTTTTGTGCCAGAGAAGAAAGGAATAACGCAATGCCTACGAGTGCATCACGACCGTAATGACTCTCAGGGTATATGACGCCTCCGTTGCCTTCGCCGCCTATTACGGCACCGACTTCTTTCATTTTTGTGGTCACGTTGACCTCGCCTACGGCTGCTGCGCTGTACTGCCCGCCGTGTTTCTCTGTGACATCACGTAAGGCACGGGTGCTGGAAAGGTTGCTAACGGTGGCACCGGGGGTATGGGATAGAACGTAATCCGCCACACTTACAAGCGTATATTCCTCGCCATACATAGTGCCATCTTCGCAAATGAACGCCAAACGGTCTACGTCCGGATCCACAACGATACCAAGATCATACCCGCCTTTCCTCAGTTCGCCCATTATTCCGCCAAGATTCTTCTCCAAAGGCTCCGGATTGTGGGCGAAATCGCCGTTAGGCTCGCCGTTGAGTATGGTATATTCAACTCCAAGGCGGTCGAGTAGTGGAGGGAGTATTATTCCGCCAACGCTGTTGATGCAATCTACTACGACTTTGAAGCGGGCGTTTTGCACTGCTTTCGCATCGACAAGTTGCAGTGACATGACAGAATCTATGTGGCGTTGGTCAAAGTTCTCTTCAGAATATTTGCCGAGATGGTCTACATCGGCATAGATAAAACTCTCGGCTTCAGCTATTGCCAGTACCTCGGCGCCGTCTGTTGCCGTCAGGAACTCACCGTTGGCGTTGAGCAATTTCAGCGCGTTCCAATGGCGTGGATTATGTGATGCGGTTATTATAATGCCGCCATCGGCTCCAGCCATGGTCACGGCCATCTCGGTAGTCGGGGTTGATGCCGGCCCTATGTTTATCACATCATAACCCATACCGAGCAGGGTGCCGCACACAATATTCTTTACCATCTCGCCGGAAATGCGTGCATCGCGTCCCACAACAATCTTGTTGCTGCCGTTAGGGGTGGACTTGCGTATGAAAGAAGCGTATGCAGACGTGAACTTTACGATGTCAAGTGGATTGAGAGTGTCACCGGCCGGGCCTCCGATTGTGCCGCGAATGCCGGATATTGATTTTATTAGTGACATGGTATTTAATGTATTGTTTAGTGTTTGTATATAGATTTTCTGTTATGATATAGGCGTTGTCACTTACTCGGCACGCATATATGTTATGTCGTAGTGGCAGGCATATACGTTGTTTGTGGCTTGCATCTGACCGCTGTCGTGTGGCACGATGACCTTGATGTGGGCAATATTCTCATCTGCAGACTGTGGCCTGCCGAGCTTTATGTATGTTAGTGGCACCAGCCAGCCGGCAGGAACTTGTGTGCTTCCGTATGTAGCAGACATCAACCCTGATGTGAATGTGACGTTAAAGTTTCCGCTTCTGTTTCGTACCGTCATCTTGCCGACCACTGTCGCCTAGCTTATGCCGCCTTCGTTGGTTAGCTGCAGGGCGTTATTGTTGATGTTATATTCCGTGAAGCGGCACAGGACATCGGCGCTTTCGCCGTTTTTCAGTTTCTCACCACATCCCTTGTCCACTATCTGCATATAGATGCCGGAGGACTTGAAGAATACATATTCGTTATTCTCCAGTGATGTAGTCTCCCCTTGTGCCTTGAACTGGTCTTCGCTTATGATTGTGATATTGTTGTTATGTATGTATGCGGTTATTGCGCTTTCCTCACGTTCTTTCTGTTCAGCGTATGTTTCCGTTTCCGTACATGATGTGAATACCAGCAGCGCTACAATGGCAGCGCAAAGTGTATGGATTATTTTGTTCATCTATTATGGGTTACTATTTGTTTGCGGTGCAAAGATAATAAAAAAATGACACATAAGTTGCCAACGCCTGAATAATAACAGTTAAAAAATAAAAATTACAGCATGGTGGCGTATTTTCTTATTGCCGTTCTCGTTATCTGTTCCGCTTCGGCCAGCGAGCAGTACAATCTTCCGCCGGAAGCGTTCTTATGTCCTCCTCCGTTGAAGTACTTTGCGGCCATTGTGTTGCATGGGAAATTATCCACAGAGCGCAGACTTACCCACACAAGGTTGTCTTTTTCCGTGTCCTCACGTAATGATATTGACAGACGGTGTCCTTTTATCTGTAGTGGAATGTTTACGAGTCCCTCGGCATCTCCTTTCACAAAGTGGAATCGTTTCTGATCTTCTCGTGATATGGTGTAGTACGATGCCCGCAGCGGTGTCAGCACTTTCAGCTTCTGATACAGGACATATCCCGTCAGACGCAGCCTGTCTATACTTGCCACATGAAAGGTATTGCGGTATATTTTATCCTTGTCTATACCCTTGGCCAGTAGCAGTGATATGATATAGAATATCTCCGGCCGTGTAGAATTGTAGGTGAATCCTCCGGTATCGGTCATCATTCCGGCGTATGTCGTTACGGCCATCTCTTTGGTCATGGCCTCATAGCCGCCCAATTGCCATATTATTCTGAATACAACCCTTGCGGTACTCGACATCTCCGGGTGCGGTATGCTTACCTCCGCATTGATTTCCGGTTCGAGATGGTGGTCTATAAGCATCAGGCGGGCCTTGCTTTTCGTTACTTCCTTTGCTATTGCGTCTCCGCAGCGCGACAATGCGCCAAAGTCAAGGCAACATATCAGCTCGGCGTTTTGTATGGCCTCTTTTGCCTCTTCGGTCTTTTTGTCGAAACGTGTCAGCGTGTTCGTCCCAGGAAACCATTGCAGGAAGTCCGGAAACATGTCCGGAACAATGAATGTCACGTTCTTATCCTGTTGCTCAAGGTATCTCATCCATGTCAGCGACGAGCCTAATGCGTCACCGTCGGCATTGATATGGCATATTATTACAATATCGTTTACAGACGAAACGAGGTCGCGCAGTTGTGCGACCTCGTTGCTGTTCAGTATATTAATGTTCATTTCTTATATCTGTTTTTAGAACAGTTTGTTTGGGTAAACACCGTCTTCCACCAGCTTTGCGATACGCGCTACGGTGTCGGGGCGGTCTTCCGAGTATGTCACACCGAACCATTTGCTTGTCGTGTCGAGTACTTTACAGGTGGCGGTGCCCTCGTTTATCAGCTTGTTTACCATCAGAGGAATGAAGAACTCAGACTTCAGGTTAGCGATATTGGCCGGGTCTGCGAGGAATTGTTTGAAGAATTCCTCCGAGTGTTGGAAGTAATCGGGAGTGAATCCCCACATGTTCATGCTCACAGGGCACTTCTCGTCCACTGCAACCCATGCTCCGTTGTCATCGTTGTTGTCACGATATGCCACCGTACCGTCTTCCTGTCGTGCTATCTTTGTGCGCTCCACACATGTCGTGAGGCAACCGTTTTCGTCCGTAGAGCAGATGCCGCGGCTTACCGTTCCGTTTTCGCTCAGGGTGTTACCGACACGGAATCCCACCATTGCATATTGTCCTTTGGCATCGTCAGGCAGTTCGGAGAGGAATTTACCCACTACCATAAAGGCGTCACGGTTGTAGAAATCGTCGCAGTTTATCACGCAGAACGGCTCCTTAATCACGTCCTTGCCCATTAGTACCGCATGGTTTGTGCCCCATGGTTTCTGTCTTCCCTCAGGCACGGTGAAGCCTTCCGGCAGCGCATCGATACTCTGAAAACACAGCTCACATTTTACCTTGCCTTCATATTTTGACAATATTTGTGTGCGGAATTGCTCCTCAAAGTCCTTGCGTATTACCCATACTATCTTGCCAAAGCCGGCTTGTATGGCGTCCTAAATACTCTAATCCATAATTTTCTCACCGTTAGGGTCCAGACCGTCAAGCTGCTTCATACCGCCATAACGGATCACCATGCTCGCACCAAGTAGAAGAAGAGCTGGTTTCATAATATGATTTTTTAGATTAGTATATGTAGTTCTGTTGCGTTTCGGCTTAATTCGTGTCGCGAATTATGCTACAAAGTTAATCGTTTATTTTGAATTATTACGGTTGTTAAGTAAAATTAACAGAAAAATATCATCCATCTGAGGCTCATTCCTTACTCAGCGGATTCCATCCTTGCGACAATAATTCAAACTCGTTGCCGTCTCTTGACACAAGCTGCATGCCGTATTCTGCTTTGGTAATGTGTCCTATTACCTTTATGCCGTCCATGTTTTGCAGTGCCTCGTTGTCGCCTATAGGGCATGTAAAGAGCAGTTCATAGTCCTCACCGCCGTTCAATGCGCATGTCGTCACGTTCATATTCAGCTCTTCAGCCATTACGGCCGTCTGATAGTCTATCGGCAGGAACTTCTCAAAGATACGGCATCCTGTCCCGGACTGCTTGCATATATGGTGTAACTCCGATGACAGACCGTCGGATATATCCATCATTGCCGTAGGACTTATGCCTGCTTCACGCAGTTTTATTAAAATGTCGCCTCTCGCCTCTGGCTGCATTTGCCGTTGTATCAGATACTCCTTGCCGGCAAAGTCCGGCTGCCATGCCTCGTTCATTTGCTTCCGCAACGATTCTATCTGCCTTTGGTCCTTAGCCTCTTTCAGCTTTTTCTGTATCTCTTTTACCTGAGAGTAATACACCATTTTCTCTCTTTCCAGCAGTTGCAGGCCCATGTATGCGGCTCCAAGGTCTCCTGAAACGCATACAAGGTCAGTATCCTTCGCACCGTTACGGTATATTATATCCTCTTTTTTAGCCTCGCCGATGCATGTTATACTTATTGCCAATCCGGTGAGGGACGATGTGGTATCGCCACCGACAATGTCCACTCCCCATTTGTCGCAGGCCATGCGCAGACCGTCATAGAATGCCGCCATATCCTCCACCGCAAAGCGTTTGGACAACGCTATGCTTACAGTCATTTGCCGTGGTGTCCCTCCCATGGCGAAAATATCGCTGATATTCACCATTGCCGACTTGTATCCGAGGTGCCGCATGTCCATGTATGTAAGGTCAAAGTGTACCCCCTCCATCAGCATGTCGGTCGTTATGAGAGTCTCTGTGTCAGGGTAATGCAACACGGCGCAGTCGTCTCCCACGCCTTTTACCGTCGCTTCGTTCTTTATCTTAATATCTTTTGTCAGGTGGTCTATCAGTCCGAACTCACCTAATTTGGCTATTTCCATCCGTGTTTTTGGGTTATTATGATGTTAAAATACCTATGTCGCGTTACGTCTTTGGTTGCCGTCGGCATGTTATTGTATCCTTGCCGCCATCTCTTTCATTATCGCTGTCATCAGCGGTTGGGCGTTGTTGGCCGCCTCCTGCACCTCTTCGTGTGTCGTCTCCACCGGCGAGTCTGATATTCCCTCATTCGTTATGATGCTTATTCCGAACACTTTTATGCCACAGTGTCTTGCCACAATCACTTCCGGCACGGTACTCATGCCCACCGCATCGCCTCCCATTATGTGGTATGCGCGATACTCCGCCGGTGTTTCATAGCTTGGCCCCTGCACTCCGCAGTATGTGCCGTGCACCAGTCTTATGCCTTTCTCCGTGGCAATGCTGTCCGCCATGCTTATCATTGCCTTGTCGTATGGCTCGTGCATGTCAGGAA
>VIDP01043110.1_pt1 | contig 10127 bp, 2 predicted proteins | sample 5025131 | NCBI WGS metagenome assembly VIDP01 (sample SAMN11853144, study PRJNA449069) | gut metagenome | isolation source: stool from male vole | host: Microtus ochrogaster | place: USA:Florida | collected 2017
AGCCGTAGATGGTCGTCCCGTCGCCCAGGGCGCGCATGGGCGGCGTGGCCATGTAGCGCGAGGCCACCGCGTCGGCCTGGTGGATACGTCCGCGCGCACCGGCGGCGTAGGGCACGATGTCGGCAGTCACGCGGCGCGCTGTCGGAGCCTGCGCCTCATAGCGAACCGTCGTAGGGCCGGCTGCCGCAACGTTGCTGCGTTCCTGACCCTGCGCAACCGGCATCAGCATCAGCCCCGCCGCAAGAAATGTAATCAATTTTTTGGTCATATCATCATATATAAATTTCACTTTTTGTAGGGACGCACGTTCGGTGCGTCCTAAGGGTGTGGAGGCCCATGTAGGGACGCACGTTCTGTGCGTCCTAAGGGATAACCCCGGGGATGTAGGGACGCACGTTCGGTGCGTCCTAAGGGCGTGGAGGTGGGCGCAACGAAGTTATGGAGGTGGCGAACTCCAGTTCGCCACAAAGGCCATCAAAGGAATAACCCTATAACCCTATAACCTCATAACCCTCGCCGTTCGCGAAACGAATGGCGAATGAATAACCCTATAACCTCCTAACCCCATAACCCTCGCCCGCAGGGCGAGTTAAACGAGCCAAAACGGAACAGCGCCCCGGGGTTCGGTTTGCTGTCCGTTTTGGTCAGTTTAGGTTATAGCGTAGGGCCGGGCTGGCTAAAGCCTAAAGCCTCATCCCTAACACCTTAGGTTACTTTACGGCTACCTTGAGGGTAGTGGTTTCGCCGGCTGCGGTCACCTTCACGATATAGTAACCGGCAGCGAATCCTTCGAAGCTGAAGCCATCGTGAGCGGTAACAGCTGCCACGCAAGCGCCGGCAATATTGAATACCTTCACGTCAGCCTCGCCGCTGAAGCACAGGCCCTTGCCATCGAACATCACCTTCCCGGCCTCAACAGCCTCGATGCCGGTGAGGTTGCCATCGCGAACCACTTCTTCCATATGGAATTCCTTCACGAACATCGAACCTCTTTGATTAATGTGAATTGCCACACGATGAACGCCGGGCTTAATCTTCTTCGCCATATCGATATAGTCCTGAGCAGTAAGAGAAGTAGCATTGGGAGCTTCAGTTTCATCTTCAGAATCGCCGTCAGCCTCACCTACCCTACGCTTAACTTCTGCAGGAGTTTCTTCGTTGGTAGCATGAACATAGAATACGTGGTCAACATATTCTAAGCCTTCGGCAGAAGAACCGGTAATCGTATGAACATCGGCCATTAGTTTGTGATCGCCTTCTGTACCCATCTTTACATTAACTGCATAATCAATGCCGTGGTTTGTTGCGGGGAACTTAGAATTCAATGTTACCTTGTAAACCACATTGTTTTCAATGGTCAGAGGAACCGAGATGAGGTAGTCGTTGAGTCCGATATCGAGACTATAATTATAAATTCTCCATGCCTGATCGTATGTATCCCAGGCCCAGTAGTTCTGGCAGGGATTGGAGCCTGCATCATTAGCCTCGTTGTCGTTTGTCCATCCATCAAAGTGATCCTTCTTTGTATGGTGAATAGGAGCGTTAAGACCTTGTCCCATCCAGGGGCTCTTGACAGAAGGATAAGTTCCGGCATGTCCCTTACCATCTACAACGCCATATACCATATAGGTGTGATAGCCGGCGGATACATTTTCGTCAACATATGAAGCGGATTCGCCGGGAGTCTCTTCAGTGAGAGTTGCAATTACTTCGCCATCGCGTTCTACCACCATAGTAAGTTCATCGGTGTAGTCGATGTTGGTCTTGTAAACCTTGGTAGGATTAACCCAAGTAAGCTCTACAGAGTCTTCAGAGCCTTCAACAGCAGCGCAAGCGAGGTCGGTTACATCGGCAGGATATGCAGTATAATATTTGATTTCAAATGAACGGAATTCAGGTTCGTTCCAGTTGCCTGTCAATGCGTCGGTAACACCGAAGTAGAACTGGTATTCGCCATCTTCCTCAATCTTGGCTACAAATGTATAATCTTCGATATAGGAAGTGCTTGTGCCGGTTTGCATTACGACTTCTTGGTCGGCAAATGTAGTATTTGCGAAGTCGTTAGGATTGAACTGGTTGGCTTTGCTCATACCTACATGTACAGTTACAGGAATGGAACCTGTACCGCCCATGTAGTCAAAGCTAATAGCAACATAGCCCTTGTTAATCTTCAATACAGGCGAGAGAACAAAGTCGTTATAAGAGTCTGCGCCTTTCTTGAGCTCGAAATAAGCATAGGACGAACCTTTATTATAGTAGAAAGCGTAATCGTCATTGTTTCCGTTAACGATATTTTCCATCCAGAAATTAATCGTCTCGTTAGTCGAGTTGAAGTTAACATTATAGGGGACGGTACATTTCTTTTCACCAACCCAATTAGTCTGAACACTGGGCGACGCGGGAGCGGAGTCTGCGTTTTCGTCAGTACCTACGGTCTTGACGGTAACTGTGTAAATACCGGAATTTTCAACTTCTACTACTACTGAGGTTGAACCATCGGTTACAGTGGCTACAGGAGTTTCTTCATCGTTGAGATAAATTTCCACCTTATATTTGTCTGCCGACATGGATCGACCGGCAAAGTCCTTTGTGGGATTAGTCCAGCTAACGGTCATCTTGTTAGCTCCATCAGCATCGGGGGTAGCTGCCAAAGCAGTAACTACGCCGGGAATGAAATGCGATTCAGTTATATCTACCGCCGTTACATAATAGGTGTTGGACTGCTTATTCGAAATCAAATGAACAGCAAAGTAATATGTGCCGGGAGTTTCTACATAGAAGTCATTGACATGCGAAATGTAATCCGTAGAATTGGGCATGTCGAAGTCGCCGATAACAGCCGTCATCTCGGCAGGGTTGGGCGTGGTGCCCATCAGGACACTCCATGTGCTGGGGTAATTATAATTCTTGCGGCCTACAATATCGAAGCGATAATAACCGGGTTTTTCTATCTTAACGGAAGGAGTTACAATGTATTGGTCTCCATAGTTAGAAGAATAGGAAGAATAGTAAAAGTTACCGGAGGCATTCTTATAGAATGTAGCACCATTATGCTCCTCACCGGAAATTATGCTCCACATGTCAGCATCATAATCGTTCAAATTAAGGTGAGCAGGCATTGATACGGCAGGATATGGACCTACATACTTACATTCAGCGGTTTCGGCAGCACTTTGCACGCCACCTGCGGTAACGATAACAGTATAGGTGTGGACGCCTCCGGTAAGGCCGGTAGTTTCAGTGTCTTCGAATTCTTCTGCTTTTTCAGTGAAGACCTTCACGGGTTGAGTCTCTTCATCACGGAAGATTTCAATCTTCTCGATGGGTTTATCATCGGGCAGAGGATTACCCAAGTAGTCGGTTTCCTCAACAGCCCAGCTGAGCTTGCAGGTAAGGGCACGGTCGGCGCCTCGCTCGGCCTTCAAGTTTTGAACAGGAGCAGGAGCAAACTTATACTCGGTTACAATAAGTTTAGACACAAAAATACCATATCTGTTTGCAGGAGATTTTGCATGGAAAACTACATAGTACTTACCGGTCTCCTCTACACTTACTCGTTGTGAGCTAACAACCCACGAAGTCTGTGTCTTTTCAGAAAACTCTTCCAGCTTGACTGCATTCTCAAAATCAGAGGTTGTAGTACCCTTAGATAACAATACATCTATGCTTTCTTTGTCAGTCTGAGTCTTCCAGGGATACTGAATCACATAGGATTTGCCTGCCTCTAAATTAAGGGCACAAGAAATCAGATAATCATCTTTAGTGTAACTTCGATCATAGAATATACGAGCAGTAGGATGTCCTTCATATTTTTCGCTTGAGTAAGGCTCCCACGCTTTAGAATGTGCATCCATATTTATGGTCGTCCACCCGTCGTTGAATTCCGTACCGGCCGCATTTACGGCGAAGCCTTCGTAAGGAATATCCTGGGCCGGGTATTCGCCAATATATGCCGTTTCAACTGATGCCTTTTCACTCTCAACTCCGTCGGCGACAACACTTACATGGTATGTGTGCTTACCAACTTCGAGACCGGTATTGTCAGTATCAACAAATTCGGTCGCTGACGCGCCAAGTGTCGCAATAGCTGTTCCCTCTTCGTCGCGGTAAACCTTTACTGCCGTAATGGGTTTATCTGCGGGAAGCTGGTTATTGAAGATATCGGTAGTGGGGAGAGTCCAGGTAAGTTTGCAACTCAATGCTTTATTTTCATCCGGAGTCGCTACTAAGTCAGTAACTGACGCTGGCTGGAATTTGAATTCTACGATTGAGAAGTTACGAACATACAACTTATTTCGGTCCTCATCCGAGTGGGCGTGGAACACAACATAGTAGTCACCCGTTACTTCAGGAGTAACAGTGGAGCCGAATTTTTCATAACTTGTTGTACTGATAGGGTCATTTGCATAAACTACCTTTGACTCCAAAATTTGTTTGGGAACATTTGAAGTGGTAAGATACACTGTTAACCTTTCAGGGAAAGTCGTAGTAGTGGCTCTTGCTTCATATGATATTACGTACTCTTTATCCTTTTCAAGATGGAAGCGCGGAGAGAACAAATCGTCATCATGCGGGCCTTTGCCTTTGTTAGTATATTGAATGTAGGCAACAGGGGTGTTGCTATCCGTGGTCGTTAACCACTCACGGTCATCGGCATTATTATTAACTTTAGTCCATCCTGTTTCAAGGGCACTTGAAGAAGCAGCCGGACCTTTCGAATAGGGAAGCTCGGTAATACCCTGGCAGTTGTCATCATCATGAACATAATCTTCACCGGGTTCCTCGGGACCGGGTTCCTCGGTTTCTGCTCCAACTTTTACGATGCTTTTGGGGCAGAGATAAAGACCTGTAGATACTTTGCCGGTTACATGGAACAGGAAGTATCCCTTGCCATCTTCTGTGGCAGTCGCTGTATAGTCAACCTCCGTAGTAGTAGTTGCACCCGCATCATTGCCCGACATATTGGTCAGGGCAAAAAGCTGGGTTGCGTTTGATGCATCAAAGGAAGCGTCAAAAGGAGATACGTGAGAGAAATAACCCTCAAAGTTATCCACATGTGCTTCGGACTGGTGTAACTTCTTCGCAAAAGTGATTTTGTACTCGCTGTCCTTTTCAGTTTCAAAGGTAGGAGAAATCAACCAAGCATCTTGGGTTCTACTGTCTGCATCCGCAGCTGCAACCCAGAGTCGGAATTCACTAGATCCGCTCCAAGCCTGCCATGAATTGCCGGTGCCGTTGTTTTTGGCGCACCAACTGTCGTCATTCGCCGTTGTCGGTAATGACGACGGAAAGTCGAATGTGTAGGGCAATGTCACCACGGCAAGTGCAGTAAGCACCGCAACCGCGATGAACGCGCCTAATAAGTAAAGCTTTTTCATATTTGAAATGATTTGATAATGTTGCATATAAGTCGTGCCCACACCTTAGCTTACAAATGCTTAAGGGCATGGGCGAAGTGACTCCCCGCGGCGCAGGGAGGGATTAGTTGTTTTTGTAATTGAGCTAAACCACTGACAACCAAATAGTTGTACCCCCCCCGATTAATTCGGGTAGTATACGCGCCTGCGGCGCCGCTCTTACTTATAGGTGTAAGAACAACGGCTGCTGCGTCGTTGGGGTGTAATCCGGTCATCGGCTTGAGTTTGATAATGATACAAGGAACCCCCGTAGGGACCATCTGCAATAGATTTCGCAAAATTAGAACAAATTTTCTTTTTCCCCAAACTTTTCCACCTAATTTTTTCCATTTTCAACCAACCACCCCCATTTGTAACCAAAATGTAACACCATGCGTTAATGCACAATGCATAATGCATAATTCATAATGCATAATTGAGGGCCCGCAACGTTATGGAGGTGGCGAGCTCCCGCTCGCCACAATGTGCCCCCACGCTCGATTTATCGAGATTAATCTTGATGCATCTCGATTAATCTCGATAAATCCACAGCCCCTCCACCGCCAAATTATGCATTATGCATTATGCATTATGAATTAATTTCCCTACCTTTGCATCTCAAACTCATCCACGATGCTAAACGACCTGGTGGCCGCCGTGAGCGGCATTATTTCCGACTATATCCTCGTGACGGTGCTCCTGCTGGCAGCCGTCTACTTCACAATCCGCACCGGCGGCGTCCAGTTCCGCATGGTGGGCGAAATGATTCGCCTGCTGCTCCACTCCGGCAAGCGCGACGAGCGCGACATCCCCGGCCGCGAACCCGCCCACGGCCACATCAGCTCCTTCCAGGCCTTCGCCCTCTCCATAGCCTCGCGCGTGGGCACCGGCAACCTCGCCGGCGTCGCCACAGCCATCGCCGTCGGCGGCCCCGGCGCCGTGTTCTGGATGTGGGTCATCGCCATCCTCGGCGCCGCTTCGGCCTTCGTGGAGTCAACCCTTGCCCAGCTCTTCAAAATCCGCGGACCCCAGTCGTTCATGGGCGGGCCGGCCTACTACATCCTCAAGGGCCTGCACAAGCGCTGGTGGGCCGTCACCTTCGCAATCCTCATCACCCTCACCTTCGGCTTCGCCTTCAACTCCGTCCAGAGCAACACCATCAGCGACGCCCTCAGCTCCAGCTTCGGCATCCCCCGCATCGCCACAGCCGTCACCCTGGCCCTCCTCACCCTCGTCATCATCTGGGGCGGCGTCCAGCGCGTGAGCCGTTTCAGCGAGGTGGTCGTACCCGTGATGGCCATCGCCTACATCGTCCTGGCAGCCGTAATCGTGGTGATGAACATAGGGCGCATACCCGAAATCCTCGGAACCATCGTCGAAAACGCCTTCGGATTCCGCGAGGCCGCCGGCGGCACCCTGGGCACAGCCATGATCATGGGCATCAAGCGCGGCCTCTTCAGCAACGAGGCCGGCGAGGGCTCCACCCCCAACGCCGCCGCCACGGCCACCGTCAGCCACCCCGTCAAGCAAGGCCTCATCCAGGCCCTGGGCGTATACACCGACACCCTCATCGTCTGCACCGCCACAGCATTCATCATCCTCTGCAGCGGCATCTACACCGAAGGCCACGACGGCATCATCCTCACCCAGCACGCCATCGACCACGAGTTCGCCTCCGGCAACCTGGGCAGCATCTTCGTCAGCATCGCAATCTTCTTCTTCGCCTTCACCAGCATCATCGCCAATTACTATTATGGTGAAACCAACCTGCGCTTCATCGCCGACAGCAACGCACTCATCAACGCCTACCGCGTCCTGGTCGGCGCAATCGTGTGGGTCGGCGCAATGTCGTCGCTGGACCTCGTGTGGGGCTTTGCCGACATCACCATGGCCCTGATGACCCTCTGCAACCTGGCCGCCATCGTGCTCCTGGGCAAGTACGCCGTCGCCCTCCTGCACGACTACCGCCGCCAGCTCCGCGCCGGCCACGACCCCGTCTACCACAGCTCCACCATCCCCGAAATCGCCCCAGAAACCGAAGCCTGGAGCTAATTCATAATTCATAATTCATAATGCATAATGCATAATTGAGGGATCGCAACGCTATGGAGGTGGCGAGCTCCCCCTCGCCACAATGACCCTCAACGGCAAATGTAGGGACGCTCGTTCGGAGCGTCCTAAGGGCGAAAAGTATGGAGGTGGCGAGCTCCCCCTCGCCACAATGACCCTCAACGCTATGGAGGTGGCGAGCTCCCCCTCGCCATAACGACCCGCATCGCTCAATCTTTCGAGATTAATCCCGATTAATCCCGATGCCTCCCGATTAATCATTCCACCAAAAAATCTCCCCTTCTCCCGAGCCCTCCGGTGAAATTTCCCCCGCCACTGCCCTCTATTCCAAAAAAAATTCGTACTTTTGCGGATTATGAAGAAGATTATCACGCTTTCTTGCCTGGGACTGAGCCTGATGGCTTCGGCCCAATCGCCCCTGTGGCTCCGCGACGCCAAAATCGCCCCCGACGGCTCCGCAATCGCCTTCACCTACAAAGGCGACATCTTCACCGTGCCCACCGCCGGCGGCCAGGCCACCCGCATCACCGCCCAGCCCACCTACGAAACCGACCCCATATGGAGCCCCGACTCCAAAACCATAGCCTTCAGCTCCGACCGCTACGGCAACGCCGACATATTCACCGTCGGCCGCAACGGCGGCCAGTGGACGCGGCTCACCTTCAACTCCGCCGCCGAAACCCCCGAGGCCTTCACCCCGGACGGCAAGGCAATCCTCTACACCGCCGCCATCCAGGACCCCGCCTCCAGCGCCCTCTTCCCCACCGCCCGCATGACCGAGGTCTACTCCGTGCCGGTCGCCGGTGGGCAGTCCACCCAGCTCCTGGCCACCCCCGCACGCAGCATCGCCTGGGCCCCAGACGGCCGCAGCTTCGTCTACCAGGACGTCAAAGGCTTTGAGGACACATGGCGCAAGCATCACACCTCCTCCGTCACCCGCGACATCTGGCGCTACGACCTCCGCTCCGGCAAGCACACCCGCCTGATTGACCGCCCCGGCGAGGACCTCAACCCCGTCGACGCCGGCGATGCCCTCTACTTCATCAGCGAGCGCGAGCCCTCCAAGAGCCTCAACGTCTACAAGGCCTCCGGCAAGGATTACGCCACCGTCGAAGCCCTCACCGACTTCAAAACCCACCCCGTGCGCTTCCTCTCACGCGCCACCGACGGCACCCTGGCCTTCACCTACGACGGCGAACTCTACACCCTCGCCCCCGGCGGCAAGCCCGCCAAGGTGCCCGTGAGCATCAAGGCCGACTTCCCCGACGAGGCCCGCAAGCTCTCCACCTCCCGCGGCGCAACTGCCGCCACCGCCAGCCCCGACGGCAAGTCCGTAGCTTTCCTCTACCGCGGCGACGTCTACGTCACATCCGTCGACTACCCAACCACCAAGCAAATCAGCGCCACACCCGAAGCCGAGAAGCACCTCAGCTGGGGCAACGACTCCACATTATATTATGTGTCCGAGCGCGACGGCAAATATAACATCTACCGCGCCACATGGGCCAAGAGCGACGAAGAGCCCGACTTCGCCCACGCAACCATCGTCAGCGAAGAACCCCTCTTCAAGCCCGACGGCCACGAGCGCACCGCCCCCGACCTCAGCCCCGACGGCAAGAAACTCGCATTTATCCTCGACCGCAACCGCCTCCAGGTCATGGACCTCGCCTCCGGCAAAGTGACCGAACTCACCGACGGCTGGACCCACCGCCAGCGCGGAGGCTCGTTCACCTACCAGTGGAGCCCCGACTCCAAGTGGATAGCCCTCGAGATTGTCGACCGCAAGCACGACCCCTACACCGACATCGCCATAATCAACGTCGAGTCCGGCCAGCTCACCAACATCACCAACAGCGGCTACTTCGACGAGTCGCCCAAATGGATCATGGACGGCAACGCAATCGCTTTCGCCTCCGAGCGCCTCGGCATGCGAAACCACGCCTCGTGGGGCTCGCAGATGGACGTGTTCTACGTGTTCCTCAACCAGGACGCCTACGACCGCTTCAAAATGAGCAAGGAGGACCGCGAAATCGCCGACAAAACCAAGAAATCCGATAAGAAAAAGGACAAGAAGAAGGACTCCGACGCAGCCGACTCCGACGTAGAACCCATCGTGGTCGAACTCGAAGGAATCTCCGACCGCCAGGTGCGCGTAACGCCTATGTCCACCGACCTCACCGACTTTATCGTCGACGGCAACACCCTCTACTTCACCTCCGCCGCCGACGAGGGCTCCTTCGTGTGGGAGTACAACACCGACGACAAGGACCTCAAAATGAGCCGCAAGGTGTCCGACGGCCGCCCATACTTCGACAGCTCCGCCGACGGCAAGACACTCTTCCTCTTCGGCGACTCCATGCGCAAGTTCGGCTCAACCCTCAAGCCCATCGCCTACTCCGCCACCATGATGCTCGACCCCGCCGCCGAGCGCGAGTTCATGTTCGACAACATCACCCGCGAGGAGGCCGAACGCTTCTACACCAAGGACATGCACGGCGTCGACTGGCCCGCCATGACCAAGGCCTACCGTAAGTTCCTCCCACACATTAATAATAACTACGACTTCGCCGAGATGCTCTCCGAAATGCTCGGCGAGCTCAACGTGAGCCACACCGGCGGCCGCTACTACCCCTCCGCCGCAGCCCCCGCCGCACAGCGCAC
>VIDP01185693.1_pt1 | contig 10110 bp, 8 predicted proteins | sample 5025131 | NCBI WGS metagenome assembly VIDP01 (sample SAMN11853144, study PRJNA449069) | gut metagenome | isolation source: stool from male vole | host: Microtus ochrogaster | place: USA:Florida | collected 2017
GCTGACAGTGGCTTCGGTGGTCGCCATGATCTATGTTATGCTTTTCGGCGAGGTTATCAATGGCGCCAAGCGTGCGATTTCGCTGCCGTTCATGACCTTGCAGCCGGCGGAACTCATAAAGATTTCGGCGGTGATGTTTCTGAGCTATATTCTCGGCACGACCCAGCTGAAAAAAGACGAAAAGGTTCGCAACAAGGGTCTGATTATCGCCGTGGTTTCGGTGCTCTGCTTTTCGGGTCTGCTCTTTACGCAGGGTCTGACCAACACGGCGATTCTGATGGTTCTGTGTCTGTCGATGCTCACCGTCGGCTCGCTGGAAACCAAAAAGCTGATGTATATCTTCGCCGTGTTCGCAATGTTCGGCGCCATAGCTTTCGGCGCCAAGTGGGCACTGTCGAAAGGCGAGCCCGCGGTCAAGGAGGTTCCCCTGCTGGTTGACCAGCGCGGCCAAACGTTTACCATTCCCGAGGCCGCCGGCGCAACCGACATGGCCAGCACCAGCCGCCTCAGAGACAACACCTGGGGCAACCGCCTGAAAGCCTTTACCGACCCCACCCCGCGCTACGAGCAGCCCCTCACCGCCAAGAACCTTCAGGAAATGCGCTCCTACATGGCGCAGGCCAACGGCGGCTGGTTCGGCGTATTTCCGGGCAACTCGCGCGAAACCTCGCGCCTGCCCCTGGCCTTCAGCGACTTTATTTTCGCAATCATAGTCGAAGACCTCGGCTTTTTCGGCGGCATGTTTATTCTGGCGCTATATTTGTGTTTGCTCGCGCGCGCATATATTATCGCCTATAAGTGCCATCAGATGTATCCGGCGTTCCTCGTAACGGGGTGCGCGCTGCTGATAGCGCTGCAGGCTTTGTGCCACATGGCCATCGTGTCGGGCGCCGGCCCGGTGTCGGGCCAGCCCTTGCCGTTCTTTTCAAAGGGTGGCACCTCAATATTGGTAACGTCAATAGCGTTCGGCATAATGCTGTCGGTGAGCCGCTTTGCGGCCCGCGGCCGGGCAACCGCCTCCGAGCGCGAATCAGATAAAAACACCTTGCCCGAAGAACTTCAGGCAGTTAACCCAACCCAAGCATGAGCAAGAAATTCCTGATCAGCGGTGGCGGTACGGGCGGCCACATTTTTCCCGCCCTTTCCATAGCCAATGCCCTGCGCCGCCGTATGCCCGACTGCGAGATTCTCTATGTCGGCGCCCTCGGACGCATGGAAATGGAACGCGTGCCCGCCGCCGGCTACGAAATCATAGGTCTGCCGGTGGCCGGATTCGACCGCAAACGCCTATGGCGCAACATTCCGGTTATGTGGAAACTCTGGAAGTCGATGCGTCTGGCCAAAAAAACCGTGCGCGACTTCAAGCCCGACTGTGCCATAGGAGTCGGTGGCTACGCCTCAGGGCCCACACTCAAGGCCGCGCAGAAGGCGGGAGTGCCCACGCTGCTGCAGGAACAGAACTCCTACGCCGGAGTCACCAACAAGCTGCTTGCCGCCAAGGCCGACGCCATTTGCGTTGCCTACGACGGCATGGAGCGCTTCTTTCCCGCCGGCGCCATAGTTATGACCGGCAATCCGGTGCGTGCCGACCTTTTGACCTGCACCCTGACTCCGGCCGAGGCCAAGAAAAAGCTCGGCTTCGACCCCGATAAGCCGCTGGTGTTGGTTGTTGGCGGCTCGTTGGGCGCCCGCACCATCAACGAGGCCATGGCCGAGGCTCTGCCGGCGATTACCGCTACCGGAGCGCAGGTTATGTGGCAAACGGGCAAGCTCTATCTTAACGAATTCGCCCCGATAGCCGCCCAATATCCGGGCGTCAAGGTGTCGGCCTTCATTTCCGACATGGCAGCGGCCTATCGTGCGGCCGACCTGATGGTTTCGCGCGCCGGAGCCAGCACCATATCCGAGATTCAGCTGCTCGGCCAGCCCGCAGTGCTGATTCCGAGCCCCAACGTTGCCGAAGACCATCAGCGCAAAAACGCCGAGGCCCTGGCCGGCCGCGGAGCTGCAAAAATGATTCTCGACCGCGACGCCAAGGCTCAACTGGGCGCCACCGTGGCCGACCTGCTCGTTAACGAGCCGGAGCGCAACCGCCTGGGCGAAAACGCCCTGAAAATGGCGCTGCGCGATTCCGACGAAAAAATTGTTGATAAAATTCTTGAAATATGTCGATGAAAAACAATATCTATTTTGTTGGTGCCGGCGGCATAGGCATGGCCGCCCTCGAACGCTACTTCCTCAGCCGCGACTGTCGCGTGGCCGGCTATGACCGCACAGCCTCCGAACTGACACGCGCGCTCGAAAGCGAGGGCGTAGATATTGTTTACAACGACGACCCCGAGCTGATTCCGGCCGATTTCCGCAACCCGGAGCAGACCCTGGTGGTCTACACGCCGGCGATTCCCGCCGACCACCGCGGCCTGCAATGGTTTCGCGCCAATGGCTTCGAAGTGGTTAAGCGCGCCGCAGTGCTTGGCCGCGTAACCCGCTCGGAAAAAGCGCTCTGCTTTGCGGGCACCCACGGCAAAACCACCACTTCGTCGATGGCAGCCCATATTCTGCAGACTGCCGGAGTGGGCTCCAACGCCTTTTTGGGCGGAGTGTTGCGCAACTACGGCACCAACTTCCTGCTGTCGGCCACCAGCCCCTACGCGGTTATCGAGGCCGACGAATATGACCGCTCGTTTCATCAGCTGGCACCCACGGTGGCCGTTATCACCTCCACCGACCCCGACCACCTCGACATTTACGGCAACGAAGAAAACTACCTTGAAAGCTTCACCCACTTTACCGAGCTGATTCAGCCGGGAGGGGCCCTGCTGATCCACACCGGGCTGAAACTGAAGCCGCGGGTCGCCGACTCGGTGAAGGTCTATACCTACGGCGTCGACTCGGGCGATTTCCACGCCGAAAACGTTGTTATAGCCAACGGCTCGATAACCTTCGACCTCGTAACCCCCGGCGAAACCATTGCCGGCATTGAGCTGGGAGTGCCGCTGGAAATCAATATCGACAACGCCATAGCGGCGTGCGGCGGTGTGTGGCTCGTCCACGACCCGCAAGTTACGGCCGACGACTATCGCCGGGCCATGAAAACATTCCTCGGAGCCAAGCGCCGCTTTGAGTTCTGGCTTCGCGAGCCGGGCCGCGCCATTATCGACGACTATGCCCACCACCCCGACGAACTGCGCGCGTCGCTGCGCTCGGTGCGCCGCCTCTTCCCCGACAAGCGCATGGTGGTTGCCTTCCAGCCCCACCTCTATTCGCGCACCCGCGACTTCGCCCCGGAATTTGCCGAGGCCCTGAGCGCCGCCGACTCGGTTTATCTGCTGCCGATTTATCCGGCACGCGAGGAACCGATTCCCGGAGTAACCTCCGAGCTGATTCTCAACGCCGTAACCGCTCCCGAAAAACAAATTGTTGAGAAAGCCGGACTGGTTGACGCGCTGAAAAACAGCCGGTTCGACGTGTTGCTCACCGTTGGCGCCGGCGACATCAACCTTCTTTTGCCTGAAATTGTAAAAGCCTGCGAATGAATCCCCAAACCCGCAATTTACTGACCGTTTTCGGTTGCATACTTCTGGGTATTTACCTGGTGGTTGCCTGCCTGTGGGCCAACTTCAGGGCCAACAATGAATTATGCAAGGGCTTGGAAAACGACCGCGTGGAGGTTGCCGACCCGATTCACTCGGGCTTTGTAAGTTCCGAAGAGCTCACCGCAGAGATTATGCCGCTGCTGGGCAACATAAAATCGCGGCGGCTGAGCGACATAGGCCTCGACTCGATTCGCGCCTATCTTATAGGCCTCGACAAAATCGAAACCGCCGAAGTTATGCGCCTCAACAATAACTTCCTGCGCGTAAAGGTAGTGCCGATGCTCCCGGTGGCCCGCGTATGGCCCTCGGCCGGCCCCAGCTACTACGTTAACCGCGAGGGCAAGCGCATTCTCGCCGGTTCGCGCTACCACATCAACGTTCCGCAGATTACCGGCGACTACCCCGCCGAAAAACTGCTGCCGCTGCTCGACTACCTCAAGGAAAACCCTGAGTCAGAGCAGCTGATAACCATGATTGCCGCCCGCGACAGCTCCAACATCTTCCTGATTCCGGCCATTCGCGGCCACGTTGTTAACCTCGGCTCGGTCGACAACATCGACGACAAGTTCCACCGCCTGGAGCGCTTCTACAGCGAAGTGTTGCCCCACAAAGGATGGGAGCACTACGACACCATTTCGCTGAAATGGGACCGCCAGGTGGTTGCCACCCGCCGCCACGGCAAGCTCCCCGACCTTACGGTGCCGATTATTTCGGAGCTCGAAAACGAAGGCCCCGACCTGCAGACCATATCCGCGCCGGAGCCTGAAAAACCTGAAGAAAATTAAAACTAAGAATAATGAACCAGAAAAACTACATCGTTGCCGTTGAAATCGGCAGTTCCAAAATCAAGGGTGCCGTGGGCCATGTTGACCTGTCGGGCATCCTGACCGTAAAGGGCATAGAGGAGGAACACCAGCATCCGAATCATGTTCGCCACGGTTGCGTGCAAAACATTAAGGAAGTGGCCAACGAGCTCAACCGCGTAATTACCAAACTCAATAACTACATATCTCCGGCAAAAATCTCGGCAGTATATCTGGGTGTGGGCGGCCGCTCGATGAAGTCAACCCCCGCCAACCTGCAGATGACCCTGGCCGACGACACCGAAGTAACCCCCGAAATAGTTGAAGCGCTGCTCGACCGCGCACCGGTTATTGACCAGAACTGCGAGCGCCTGGCCGTGGAACCCGTTGAATTTCGCGTCGACGGCAAGAGCCACAACGACATACCCGTAGGCATGCTCGCCCAAGACCTTGCCGCCAAGGTCAACGTTGTCAGCTGCCGCTCGCAGCTGCTGCGCAACCTCAAGCTTTCGGTTAGCGAAAAGCTCAATCTGCCCATCAACGGCTTCATAGTGCGCCCCATGGCACTGGCCGACCTGGTTTTGAGCAACGAGGAACGCCGCTCGGGCGTCATGCTGGTCGATTGCGGCGCCGAAACAACAACAGTGGCCATCTACAAGGGCGGCCACATGCGCTATCTGGCCACCATACCCCTGGGTTCGCGCCACATTACCCGCGACCTGATGACCCTCAACCCCCTGGAGGAACGCGCCGAAGAAATCAAGCGCACAACCGCCGACGCCCACCCAGACGATTCGCGTCGCCCGGCAATTCCCGAAGAAATCGACAATTCCCGAATCAGAAAAATCGTTGTTGCCCGCGCAAGCGAAATCATTGCCAACATCACCGCCCAGATCGGCTATGCCGGCATGACCGTGTCGGAACTGCCCGGCGGCATAGTACTCGTTGGCGGCGGAGCGATGCTCAAGGGCTTTGCCGAAGCCCTGGCCCAGACCTCGGGCATGAGCGTGCGCCGCGGCTCGCTCCCCACGAGCGTGCGCCTTGTGGGCAACAAGATTTCGACCAGCGAGGACCTCGACGTTATTTCGCTGCTCAACTATCTGGCCCACTGCGACAACGTGCGACCCTGCACCGTAACCCCCGTGCGCGAAACCAAACCCGAGCCCGAACCCGACCCGGCCGAAGAACACGAAGAGGAACCCACCGACGATGATCCGCTCAACGGAATCACCACAACCAGGGGCCGCGGCATCTGGGGCAGCATCAAAAGCGCGTTTGCCAACCTCGGCACCCCCGACTCTATTGACGACTTCGACGACGAATAACTTTAACAATTCCCGACCATGACTATTGAAGATATTAGCAAGGAAACACCTTTTGTGGTTCCCGAACCGATAAATCCCAACAACGAATCGATTATTAAGGTTATCGGCGTTGGAGGCGGCGGCGGCAACGCCGTTGGCTACATGTATAAACTCGGCGTCAAGGACGTGCGCTTCGTTGTTTGCAACACCGATAAGCAGGCCCTGGACAACTCGCCGGTGCCCGACCGTGTTTTGCTCGGCCACACCGGACTTGGCGCGGGCGACAAACCCGAAGTGGCCCGCGAGGCCGCCGAAGAGAGCATCGACGCCATCAATGCCATTTTCGATCAAAACACCAAAATGGTGTTCATCACCGCCGGTATGGGCGGCGGCACCGGCACCGGCGCAGCTCCGGTGGTTGCCCGCGTTGCCCGCGAGCATGGCGTCCTGACCGTAGGCATCGTAACTATTCCCTTCTTCTTCGAAGGCGTGCGCAAAATCACCAAGGCCCTGCAAGGCGCCGAGGAAATCCGCAAATATGTCGACGCCCTGCTGCTCATCAACAACGAACGACTCATAGAAATCTACCCCGAGCTCGACTTCGAATCTGCCTTTGCCAAGGCCGACGACACCCTGGCCACCGCCGCCCGCTCGATTTCGGAACTGATAACAACCGCTGATTCCAAAATCAACATTGACTTCAACGACGTTGACACCACCCTGCGCAACGGCGGCTCGGCAATTATCAGCTGCGGCTACGGCTCAGGCCCCAACCGCGTGTCGGACGCCATTGAAAGCGCCCTGCGCTCGCCGCTGCTGAAAAACAGCAACATCATGGGCTCCAAGCGCCTGCTCTTTAACCTCTATATCAACCGCAAGGCCGCGCAGCCCTTCAGCATCGGCGAAATGACCGCCTTTACCGACTTCGTAACCTCGATTGAAGACGTTGAGGTTATCCACGGCGTTGCCTACGACGACACGATCGAAGCCGACATCAAGCTCACCATTCTTGCCAGCGGCTTTGAAGGCGAAGTGCTGATACCCCAAAAGAAAGCCCCGATTGAAGTTGGCGGCAACAAAGGCCAGCAGCCGATTAAGCCCAAAGACGACATTGAGGTTATTAAGCAGCAATATGGCGAGGAATATGCCGCCAACGTTGCCGCCGCCAAGGCCCGCAACCTCTACGTTGTGCTCACCCCCGACCAGCTCGACGACGACAACGTTATTGAGGCACTCGAAACCTACCCGGCATTCTCGCGCTCCAAAGAGGAAAAGGCAGCCATTACCTCGTCGGCAGCCAAGCCCGCCGCGCCGCAACCCGCACAGCAGCCGGCCAATCCGGCTCCGCCGTCGGACGTTATCGACTTCTGAGCGCGGGAGAGTGCGCCGAATCGACCGAATAGAAAGAAAAAGTTTTTAAATTTTAACTTTTTTTCGTAACTTTGCAGCCGAAAATCTATAGCAGCAGAAATGGACGAAATCCAGAACCTTAAGAATATACTGGCTGCGGAAGCGCAGGCCATAGCTTCCGTGCCACTAACCGCCAATTATTCAGCGGCCTTAGACCTTATTCAACATCAGGTATGCACCCTCGGGGGCAAAGTCGTTGCCTCGGGAATGGGCAAAGCCGGCCAAATCGCATCAAACATTGCTTCGACCTTTGCATCGACCGGCATCCCCGCCGTCTGCATCAATCCCGCCGAGGCCCAACATGGCGATTTAGGCGTGCTCCAGCCCAACGACGTAATGCTGCTGATTTCCAACTCCGGCCGAACCGACGAGATTCTGCGCCTCTATGAAATAGCACACATGCTCTATCCCGAAATCCGCGCTATAGTTATCACCGCCGAAGAATCGTCGCCCCTGGCCCAAACCCCCGACTCCATCGGGCTCTTCACCGGAAATCCCGCCGAAGTGTGTCCCCTCGGGCTCACTCCCACCACCTCGATAACCGCCATGACAGTTATAGGCCACCTGCTCATTGTTGGCATGATGCAGCGCACCGGCTTTACCCGCGAGCAATATGCAGTTCGCCATCAGGGCGGCTCGCTGGGTGAGAAACTCCGTAACTGCACCTGCCGCTCATGACCGGAGGCTACAATCCCGCCCAAGTTTCGGGCCAGGACATGCACATTGCGGTTATCCGCACGCAATGGAACGAGCATATAACCTCAACCCTGGCCGACGGAGCCAAGCAAACGCTGCTCGCCGCCGGCGCCACGTTTGAGGAATTCATAGTGCCCGGAGCAGTTGAGCTGACCTACGCCGCCCAGCGCGTAATCGATTCCGAAAACTTCGATGCCGTAATCGTGTTCGGCTGCGTGATTCAGGGCGACACCCCCCACTTCGACTATGTTTGCCAAAGCGTTACGCAAGGCATAACATCGCTCAACGCCGACGGCATGGTGCCGGTGATTTTCGGCGTTTTGACCGTGCTCAACGAGCAGCAGGCCCTTGACCGCTGCGGCGGTCCGGCCGGCCACAAAGGCATCGAAGCCGCCCAAACGGCAATTCAGATGGTTGACTTCAGCCGCCGCTTCGACTAACCCCACATTGAGCACCGCAACTCTTTATCTACCATGCCGTCTGGCCCCCGGAATTGAATTCTACAGGGCCATGGCGCGCCACGACGGCCCCGTTGAAATTCTCGGCAGCGAACGCTTTAACAAGCGCTGCAAGGAGGCACATAGATTTGAAATTGCCGACACCCGCGGGCGCCTGGAGCAGACAGTGCCGATAGCCAAGCCGTATGGCCACACCTGGGCAGACACGCGCATTTCGGACCACGGCTCATGGTGGGAAACGATTCCCGCGGCCCTGGAAAGCGCCTATGGGCGCACCCCGTTTTTTGAGTTCTACGCTCCCGACCTGCTGCCGCTGCTGAGCGACCCTTATCGCTTCGGCTCCGTTGCCGACATGAACGAGGCCGTTGACCGCTTTATTCGCCGCGCACTCGACCTGACCGACATCGACGTTGCCTACAGCCGCCGCCCCGACGTGCGCCCCGTCGACCTGCAGCCCGTCCCCGCCATAACCTACTGGCAGGTGCGCGCCCAACAGCTCGGTTTCATTGGCGGCCTCAGCATCCTCGACCCCATCTTCAACCTCGGCCCCGAAGCCCGCACCCTCCTCTAACCCCTCCCCCTCATATTGCAAAGTTACCAAATTTTCAGTACCTTTGCGATATTAAATTACCATAGTGAGCCACATGTTAACCCCCAGCGAAGTACTCAAACTTTTAAGCGATATTGAGAGCGACCGGATTGAGCGCACCATATCAACTTCCAACACCGATAAATTCGGTCAGGCAATCTGCGCCTTTGCCAATGATTTGCCGAACCACAATATGCCGGGATATTTGATAATAGGAGCAGACGACAAAACCGGCAAGGTAAATCCCGACGTAAAAATTACCGACCAGCTTCTGCAGAATTTAGGCGGTATAAAAACCGACGGTAAACTTCAACCACAGGTTAGCATGACAGTTGAAAAGGTGTCGCTTCCCGACGGCGACGTAGCAGTGGTTACCGTGCAGCCATGTCATTTCACGCCCGTAAGATACGAGGGCAGAATATGGATACGCAATGGCCCACGCAAGTGTATTGCCGGCGAGGCCGACGAAAAGCGACTTTTAGAAAAGCGTACAAGCCGGATGCTAACATTTGATGCGCTGCCCTGCCTGGATTCGTCTATCGACGACCTCGACCTGAATGCGTTTAAGCAGATTTATCTGCCTAAAGCATTTCCGGAGGAAGTGTTGAAAACCGACACCCGCAGCGTGGAGCAACAAATGCAGGCCCTTGGTTACTATAATATAAAATATAATTGCCCGACCTATGCGGGAATTATAATGTTCGGCAAGAATCCCGAACGTTTTTTGCCTGGATGTTATGTTCAATACGTAAGATTCGGCGGTTTGACCCGCGCCGGAGAGATTAAAAGCGAATATAAGTTTTCGGGTAACCTCGTAAAGATTTTATCGCAGCTCGACACGTTTGTTGATGCATCGATTACCAATCGCCGCCCCGTTCCGGTTTCGGCCTTAAGGGAAGAGATGAGGGTTGATTATCCGCATTGGGCCACCCGAGAACTGTTGATGAACGCAATCTGCCACCGCGACTATGAGGGTAACGGTCCTGTTCAGTTTTATCAATATGATGACCGCATTGAAATAATGAATCCCGGTGGACTATATGGCAAGGCAACGCCTGAGAACTTTCCGTACGTTAACGACTACCGAAACGGCGTGGTTGCAGAAGGAATGAAAGTTTTAGGCTTTGTAAACCGCTATAGCCGTGGGGTGCAGACCGTTCAAGATGAACTTAAAGCTAACGGCAATGGCGAGGCCGATTTTAAGTTGCATCTTGTAACCGCTTTTCTTGTTGTGGAGCACATTTCCACAGAAGC
>VIDP01279782.1_pt1 | contig 10108 bp, 8 predicted proteins | sample 5025131 | NCBI WGS metagenome assembly VIDP01 (sample SAMN11853144, study PRJNA449069) | gut metagenome | isolation source: stool from male vole | host: Microtus ochrogaster | place: USA:Florida | collected 2017
ACGCGGCAAATGACGCGGTAGATAGCATTCAGAACGTGTCCGATGTGCTGTCCGACGCCGCGCAGGAGTTCGCGGACAATGATGGGTGGATTTCGGTCGATACCTACCAGTCTATCATTGCTCTGGGTACTGAGTATATGCAAATGCTCATCAATGAGAACAATGAGTTGGTTATCAATCGTGACCGAATCAATGGTATTATTGAAGCTAAGACTCGGCAGTTGGCTGTGGAGCAGGCGCTTTCCTATGTGGAGCGTTTGCGGCTGGCGGCGACCGGGGCATCCAATGAGAGCCTTGACCAGCTGTGTTTTGCCACTACGCAAGCTACCAACTCCACCTGGGGGCTGGTGTATGCGGAGCTGGCGCTGATGCAGCAGACAGGGTTGCTCAACGGTGAGCAGTACCAAGCGGCTTTGCACAATATCCAAGCCATCCAGTCTCTCGCTGAAACTGCTGTGGCCGGTATTGGTCAAACAGCAGGTGCGGCGGCTGAGAAGATGAATGCCCTTAAAAAGCAGCTGGAAGATCAGAAAGATGCCCTGGAAGATTTGCTGGACGAGTTGGAGGATATGAAGGACGGCTGTGACGATCTCGTCAAGTATGTCATGGATATGCTCAAAGACCGTATCAAGCAGCAAATCGACGCTTTGAACGATGCCAAGAAAGCAGTCAAGGACTACGTTGACCAGCTGAAAGAGGCAATGCGGGCAGAGAAGGAAAATGCCGAGTACGAGGATGAGCTGGCTGAAAAGCTAAAAGCCATCGCCAAGCTCCAGTCTAAGATTGACGCTCTCAGCCTGGATGACAGCCGCAAGGCTCAGGCTGAGAAGATGGCGCTGGAGGAGGAGTTGGCCGAGCTGCAAAAAGACTTGGCCGATTTCCAAGCCGATCACGCCATAGACGTAACCGAGGAAGCTCTTGATAAGCAGTATGAAGCCTATGAACAAGAGAAGGATGACGAGATTGAGAAGCTGGAAGAAAGCATCTCCTCTACGCAGAAGCTCTATGATATGGCTATCCAGTATATCAAGGATAATTGGAATACACTTTATCAGGAACTGTTGGGCTGGAACTATGAGTATGGTAGCAATCTGAATAGCGAAATTACGGCAGCATGGGAAGCGGCTCAGGCGGCGGCATCTCGGTATGGAGATTTTGTGACGGCCATTATGGGTGGCATTGAGAGCGATATCGCCAATATCACTGCTCAGATTCAGTCGTTGACGGCACAAATTTCCAACCTGAGTACCAGCACTTCCGGTGCTGGTTCCAGTACGAATGGAATCAGTAGCACTACGCCCAACGTCGTCGGCAAGGTGGACGCTGATACCTCGTACAGCGATGACGATATGAAGCAGGCCAAGCGTAAAGCGGTCAGCGATGTTGTGTCACAGATGCGGGCGTTGAGTGCTCAGTGGCGCACCGCAGACAAGGCAACGCAGAAGCAGCTGGCAGATCAGGCATTACAGTTGGGAGCCACCCTTGCCTCCTATGGTGTTGTGGCACACCGCGATGAGCCGACTGGTGCGTGGTATATCGACAACGATCTGCTCAATCCGTCCAATGCTGGCAAGCTGCTCTACAACTGTTATCACACAGGCGGGTTCGTGGGTGAGGAACCTCTGAAGCCTAATGAGAAGTTCCTGGTGGCAAAGGACGGTGAGTTGGTTGTAACATCTGACCAGCAGGACAGTCTGGCGGCGCAAATCAGTGACATCAAAACGGCCACTGACGCTCTGAGTGGTGTTGTAGCGGATATGCCTGTGACATCCCAAAAATTGTGGGCAGACGGTATGGCTGGAAGTGATGCGGGTGCTGTTCATAGCGTTACTACCAATAACAACCAGCCCGTGTTCCATGTTATTGAGACGATTACCTGTGTACCTGAGAAATCAGTGGAGTCGCACAAAAAGATCAGTCGTGATACGCTCAACGAGATTGCGCGACAAATTAGGAAACCATGAATTTGAGGGGAGGACGTTTTGTCCTCCCCTTTTGATATAGAGGAGGTGTAGCGGTGTATAAAACATATGAGTTTACTTTTGCCGGTGAGTCGGCGTGTATGCACGGGATGTTTGTTTGTGATATTGGAAGCAAGAAACATAGTGACAATCGCTTTGGCAACGTGGCAAATATTGTGGAAACACGTATTCCCAATCGAATTGCACCACTACATTTTGGGGTGCGGTATCATGATGAGCCATTGTCGTTTACATTGATTTTTGGCAGTAAGGAGTACATGGACAGGTATCAGCTTCAAGAAGTGTCAAATTGGTTGACGGGCTATCAAGATTATCAATGGTTGTCCATTGATCAACCAGACATGGATCATATTCAATTTCGGTGTCTCATCCAGGAATTGACGCCAATCAGTGTCGGTTGGCTTCCGTTGGCATTTGAAGCGAAAATCGTTTGTGATGGTGCATATGGATATAGCTATCCGTGGGAAAAAACATTTGATGTCAGTGGATCACTAAAAACTATCTTCTACAATGAAAGCACTATTCGAGAGAGTTTGAAGCCAGCTCTTACCATCCGTTTGAGGTCTGGAAGCCGCAGTTTCTCTATCACCAATCGAACGACAAATACTGTAATGAGCTTTAGCGGTTTGCCGGCAGGTGGCATTACAATTATTGTGGACAATGAAAATGGTGTATTGCGAGACGGAAACGATGAATACGACCTATATGATTGCTTCAACTTCCAATTCTTCGAGCTGGCTTCCGGTGATAATGAATTGGTATTCGAGGGATCTGGAAGTGTAACAATTAGTGGGAGGTATTTGTATAACGTGGGTGCGTAGGAGGTGAGGAAGATGTACCTAAATTTTAAGAAAATCAATAGTGCAAAGTGTGATGCTCCAATGCTTCGGTTACAAACTATGGCAGGGAAAGAGCTTGGCCCAGTGCCATTTGTTTATGGCTTGAACTTTGAAATCAATTACTCGGATTTGAGCACTATTGAGTTCAAAGTGCCTTACATGGTAAATGGGATGTTGAATCCGATGTATGCTACTCTAACTGGGTACAAGGTGATTTACACTAAAGAACTTGGTGTGTATATGATCACTAATCCAGAAAAAAGTGGAGATGGCGTAAGTGAGATCAAACAGGTGAAGGGATATTCATTGGAATACATCTTCCAGAAAAAGAACCTATATTTGGAAGAGGGCACATATTGTTTCTGGAACCCGATGTTCCCAGAAGAGACGGTTCTTGGAAGGATTGTGGAGCTTGATCCGAACTGGAGTGTTGGCTACGTTGCTCCAAGGCTAATGAATTGCTATCGGACATTCGACGAATATGATAACAGCGCACTTAATTTCTGTTATGGTGAAGTAATGGAAAAATATCGTTGCGCAATCGTATTCGATGTGTATAACAAGACAATCAATGCCTATGACGCAGGAGATGATACTGGATCTCTGCCCATTTATCTGAGTTACGAGAATCTTGTAAAAGATATCAAAGTGACCGAGGATAACGAAAATATGGCGACCAAACTACATCTTTATGGTGGTGATGGTCTGACGATTCGTGATGTGAATCCAATCAATGGTGATTACTTGATTGATTTGAGCTTTTTTCTCAACAACGGAGATTTGGATATTGTGGCACCAGGTAGCATTGAAAAGCTGTCTGACAAAGTGCGGCGTTGGCGTGCGGATGTTTTGGCTCAACAGCCATATTATATAGGGCTTGTATCCTTGCGATCATCTATGACAGCAAAGAAACTGACTCTGGAAACACAGCTGAACGAGTTGAAGGGGCAGTTACAAACACTGACAGCCCAACAGAGCGTGTATATTAAGGAGTACGCTTTGGAGAAAACGGATACTGGAAAGACAAACAAGCAAAAGCAACTTGACAGTATCTACAGCCAAATTGAAGCAAAAAACCGTGAGATTTCTGCGAAAGAAGCGGAAATTGCAAGTGCTCAAACAGAGATTGACAATTACCTCAAAAAGATCAAAAGTGTGTCAGATCAGCTATCTATCAGTGGGTACTTTACTGAAGCTGAACAGTTAATCCTGTCGCCATATTTGATTGAGGGTGAACTGACGGAGGAAACATTTGTTGCTACTGACGCAAGTAACTCTAATACGGCAACATCGGCTACATTGACAGGTAATGTTTCGTTTGTGGGTTGTGAAATTTCCAGAGTCTCATTGACAGAGTTTAGTAGGACAATGTATACGCTTACTGGCGGTTCTTTGTCTATTCCAAACGCCAATTTGGATGCACAGGTTGTACGTGGGACATTGGATGTAAAGAGTGGAAACGCATACACATTGACGGCGTATCTTGGATCAATTCAATATAGTGGTCATGACTTTAGCAAAGGCATGATTACACTGACAGGATCTCTTTCTGGTCTGTCCACTGATGTTACAGGTGTGACCGAAAACAATATTACGCAGTATAAAGGAAGTCGTATTTCTTTCCGCACGTCTGGAGCTGGATTGTATTTCACAGTGGCTGGGAATGATTTTCAACAGTATGCCGTAGAGATGGAGCTGTACGAATTTGGTACAGACGCATTGAGCGATTTCGCGTGGCCTACGTATGAGTTTGATATTAGCACAGCCAATTTCCTATATCAAGATAAATTTGAACCGTTCAAAAATAATCTGGAATTGGGAAAGAGTGTGCATTTGCAGCTTGGCAGCGAAGGTCTAATTCACCCCAAAATTATCGGTGTGAAACTGAATTATGATGACATTACTAATTTCAGTCTCCTCTTCTCTAACCGCTATCAACGCAAAGATGAGCTGGAATATTTGAGTGATGAAATCCATAGTGCGGCAAAGACAAGCACAAGATTTGATGCCAGCAAATATTTGTACGACAGAACGGCAGACAAAATGACTGACGTTGATGCGTATATGAAAAATATGCTGGATGCTGCGGTGCAGACCATCAAAGCGGCGGCAAATCAAAGCGTGTTGATCGACGGTGCCGGCATTCATGTGTCCAGTTCTGATGATAATGTGGAACTGCGAATTGTGAATGGCATGATTGCTATGAGCAATGATCACTGGAAAACGGCAAAATTGGCTATCGGTCGATTCTATTCCAAAGAGCACAAAATGGATCTGTGGGGAGTCAATGCAGAGCTGATTGCGGGTACACTGCTGTTAGGTAGCAGTCTATACATCCAAACTCAGGACGGTTTCTTTACTGTTGATGATAACGGAGTTCATATCGACTCTATGAAATTCTACATCACAAACAGCAATAAATCTCTTTCGGAAACATTGGATGATATTGGAAGTGATATTGACGATGTGTCCAATTCACTCTCTGATTTACGCAAGGATTTCAGCTCTGTGACTACGAAAACCGATGATGGTATTACTCTTAATGCCACAGATCTTAAAGGTGTGATCAGCGCCCAACAAGCTCAGATGAGGAGCGGTGGAGGAAATGTTTTGTTCGATTCAGATGGTATGTGGCTGTTGAATAAATCGACCAAAGCTACATCAACAAAAGCCATCTGGATGAACGAAAACGGCATTTTATTTGGAAGCGGAAGTCCAACTGCCGACCCTGGTAAGAATTGGACAAAGTGGACAACAGCCATTGGACATGATGGTATTGTAGCGGATAATATTGCCGCTGGTACACTGAGCGGCATGACAATCACTGGCGGCAAAATCACCATAGGTAAATCTTCCAACACAGATCGAGACTATTTGGAAATAGATACAGATGGGTCATTGGGCATTGGAAAATCGACATCAGGCAAATGGAATTTTCATGTTGATAAAAGCGGAAAAATTGAGGCTGGGTGGAATGGCAGCAAATATAATTTTACTGTAGATACAGCCGGAAATATTTCAGCAAATAGTATCAATGTTACGAATGGAAATTTCGCAGGAACACTAAATGCGTCAAAGATTAGCGGGACATTGACAGCTGACACTAATGGTGAAATCGTTGGGCCGGCTATTTATATTCCCAATAAAACCTATCCTAAGTTTAAGGTAGATTCTTCTGGTAACGTAACTATGCAAGGCAGTATCAGTATGACCGGGAATATCACTTGGGGTACAGACAGCAGCCCGATTCGTGTGCTGTATTCACGGTCTTATCAGTCAGCGCCAAGGTGGAATTATACAAGCTATCCTGTCAACAGTGCGTATGATTGGCATAGGACGTTGGATACAGGCCGAGATATTTATGCTTCCCATTCATATGATGGGGGATCAACTTGGACTGATGCAATCAAACTTCAAGGAGAAGATGGATCTGATGGGCGGGATGGTCGTGACGGACGAGACGGTGACGATGCTGATGTAACTCGTGGAAATATTGCAAGAGCGCTGTATGAAAATTCCAGTGACTATTACAACGACGGCATTTACTCCTACCGTGAGTATGGACGATATTATCTCGCTATCAATGCGAGTTATATTCTTGCTGGTGACATTGATGCAGATAATATATCACTAACGTGTGGATATGGCGGATTTGCCAAAGGATATGGTTCAACTGGTACAAGGCGTACTTATGGCTCTATGATGTATGGATCTAACGGTAAAGGATGGGAGCCATATTTTATTGTCACCGATGCCGGATGCCGTATGTCTGCTCAAAACGATATTGACTTCTATGTTACGGGGTCTGGTGTTTATTCAGCAGAAGAGCCGTCCATCACATCTGATAGAAGGGTTAAGAATACAATCGAATACGACATGGACAAATATGAGAAGTTTTTTATGTCGTTGAAACCAACACAGTATCGTTTGAATCGTGGAATGTCAGGCAGATTCCATACAGGTTTTATCGCACAGGATGTTGAACAAGCTCTGCTTGACAATGGACTTTCTCTGAACGATTTTGCAGGTATTACAATTACGCCTGTTGAAGAGATCAACGAAAGAGATGGAATCGAAGATCGCTATTATAAACTCCGCTATGGGGAGTTTATTTCGCTCAACACATACATGATTCAAAAACTTTGCAGGAGAATTGATGAACTGGAAAACAGATTAGTTCCGCAAAATGAAGGAGGTTAAACATTTATGAAGGACGAAATTATGCAGCGTATTAGTGCTGTTCTGAACGCACTCAATAGCATCAATGTCAGTGGGAAACACAACCTTGTGAACCTCAGCGGCAGCATTGCTGTTGTTGAGGAAATTGCAAGTATGCTTGCTGATGCCGAGGTAACTGCGCCGAATGACGAAAAGTCATAAATAGAAAGGTGGACGGTGCAAATGGCCTATGATTACAACCCATACACATTACCAACGATTGATTTCGTAGGCGGATCTACACAGGACTTGATTTTTCACAGTTTCTTTTATTCCAACAAGCGACCGTTCGATTTGTCGGATTGTACTGCGGTATTTTCGATAATCAATTTTTTGAACAAGTATAGTACGCCGATCTTGTCAAAAGAAATGCAGATTGTGTCTGGAGATTTAGACAATGGAAAAAAAGTCCCAAATCTATTGAAGGTAACTTTGCTGCCACGCGAGACATATGGATTGCATGGGAAATTTATTTACCAGATTTCTGTCAAGGAAAGTGCAACGCAAGTTGATATCCCCAATCAAGGGATTATCTTCATCACAAACAATATTCATAAAAGCTATATAACTGGCTGACGTGATGACCTACCCACCCCATATCTGGGGTGGGTAGTGGCATTGAAGGAGGAAATAAAATGAATACAAACTACTTTTTGAACCTTGTTGCCGGGAATGTATTCAAAACGAAGACAAGCCCTACTATTCCGTCTAAGCTGTATCTCGGATTCAGTAAGACAACTCCAAACCTGTCTGGTGGCAATGTTACAGAGCCGTCAGGAAACGGATATGCGAGAGTCCCGCTCAATTCTCTCGGTGCTCCGTCAAATGGACTTGTTTCCAATACAGCTGCAGTGGAGTTTGCTGAGAGTACAGCCGCGTGGGGTACATTGACCCACTATGTCATCTACGATGCGGCAACCGGAGGGAATCTTCTTATGTATGGTGCTCTTACTTCCAACAGAACTGTGGAAGGAAACACTGTCATGCTTTTCAAAACTGGGGAGTTGAAGTTGTCTGTTGTGAACCCGACTTGAGGTGGTGAGGTTAAGTGAAAGAGTATTCCATCTATTTCAAAGGCAGACCACTCGATCTCAATCTTCTCATTTCCAATTTGAAATTCAAGGATATGCTGTCTTTGCAACATGGGATAATCTTAGAAAACTATGTGTCTGGACTCCATGGGAGATTGAGTGTTTCCGCTCCTTCTAACAGAATTGGAATCTTATCTTCCATTGGAAACGGTGAGAAGAAATCGGCTGTCAGTATCACAAATCCAATTACTGTTTTGACAAATGCGAAAGATACGAAGTGCAGTATGGCTACTGCAAACACGACATCTTTCGTGGTGCATTGCGTTGGCAACGCAACATCTGTTGCCTATACGGGTCAAAGTGAAGAAAATTCTATTGGCTTAGATAGCGGTGTTGGTGAGTTAAGCGAGATTTTTTTAGAGCATATCACTGAGAACATCAGCATCATGGATGGTAGATATCGGTTGTTGAACGAGCACGATGATAGTACATTAGGCGAAATGGACAATGAAATACTCCATGATCTTGATCGTTTTGAAGTTCTTGTGTTACATGAACTAAACCATGAAGCAACTGACCACTCAGCGATTCTCTCGTGCGAAGGAGTCATAACCGGAAGAGTTTATGTAGGGTTTGAAGCATCAGCTGCACAAATACAGGATAATGTGGCTAATTTGTACATGGTATTATACCGAACCCTTCTGGACACAGATCCATCGAATCTTCATGACATGGACAGCATGACATTGGAACAACTGAATTACATTGAGGTTGAGTAGGATAAAAGCAAGGAGGCGATAAAAATATGTCTCAGGCACATTTGGGAAGTTTTAATGGAGTTGTAACACCTGGAATCAATATGCTTGAAGTTTTCAAGAAAAACGAGATTCGGGATAATCCAAACAGCATTTTGAACTATGGGGATATGATCCTGAAAAAGTTTGGCATTTCGTGTCCTGCTGGAACTTCCGTTGAAATTAACGGCAAAAGCATCCCAATTTTTACAGGGATTTTTGAATTAGGGCTGAACCAAATTGATATTTCATCCCTAAAATTTTCAGAGCCTGTCAGTGTCAATATCTACTATATGTTTTGAGGGGGTGAGTGTATGGCCGATCTAAGTTGGCTTGGAGCGTTGATGACGCAAAAAAGAGAGCCTGGTTCTGGCTCTGGCGATGTACCGGTAAGAATGTATATCCAACCTGATGATGGGCATTTGCACGTTGTTTGGAGCGATGGTTTAGATGAGGATCTTGGCGTTGTCCGTGGTCGAGATGGTGTAGCTTATGTTCCTCATATTGACGAACACAAGGTGCTCACATTCACCATAGAAACAGAGCCAACAAATCCACCAGATCCAGTCGATCTGAACCCCAATGACGAATGGGGGGAAATCAACGAGGATGAAACTCGAACAGATTACATCTGGGAGGATATGTAGGGTATGAGCGCTTAGAGAGCGTTTGTATAAATTTTGAAAAGGAGGTTTCTATTATGGCAAACGTGATTTTCAAGCAAGGTACACTGGCCCAATATATCGCTTTGGCGGTTAAGGATGCCAACACTTTGTACTGGCTGTATGATGCACGCCGGCTCTATAAAGGCGAGGTGTTGTATGCAGTTGGTGCTGAAGCGACGAATCTTGCTTCCGGTCTGATGTCCGCAGCTGACAAAGCAAAGCTGGATTCACTTGGTGAGGGCGGTGTTAGGGTATCCGCAGAAGAGGGAAACGCGCTGACCACTCGTGAAGACGGTCTGTTTGTCCCCGCTGCGGCTGTTTCTGGTAGCACCGAGTTCTCTCTTGAGCGGCAAGAGACTGCGGAGGATGGCTATTTTGCGACCTATAGGCTGAAGCGGGTAGATGGTGAGAATGTCACCTATGTAGGAGACGAAATCAATATCCCCAAAGACCTGGTTCTTCAGAGCGGCACCCTACAGGTTGTCACCGAGCCTGATCAGCCGTATGAGGGTGCAGAGGTTGACGATCCGTATCTTGACCTTGTACTGAACGATGAGGCTAACACGCACATCTATATCC
>VIDP01856389.1_pt1 | contig 10066 bp, 12 predicted proteins | sample 5025131 | NCBI WGS metagenome assembly VIDP01 (sample SAMN11853144, study PRJNA449069) | gut metagenome | isolation source: stool from male vole | host: Microtus ochrogaster | place: USA:Florida | collected 2017
TGGTCATGCTCCGATGATCTACGACGTGGTTATCTCTGACGGTGCTCGCAAACTCGACTGATCCAATATGGAAACTACAATCCGCAAAGTCGCCTCTCCGATAGGGGAGGTGACTCTATATCGCCTGACTAATGACAAAGGGGCTTCAGTAGAGCTGTCTTCACTTGGTGCAGGTATCACAGAAGTGTCGGTGCCGGATGCAAATGGCAAGTTAGAAAACGTGACAATCCGTTACGCTAATCCGGCTGACTATCTCGCTGACGGGCCATGCGCTGGTAAGACTCCGGGTCGGTATGCCAACCGAATCTGCAAAGGTAAGCTTCAGATCGACGGGATCACCTACGATCTCCCTATCAACAATGGTCCTAACCATCTGCATGGTGGTCCTAAGGGCTTCCAAAATCAGATTTGGGAGTCAGAAGAAGTGCCTAATGGCGTTCTCTTCCGTTATCACTCCAAAGATGGAGAGATGGGCTATCCAGGCAATCTGACTGCAGAAGTTAAGTATACCTGGAATGATGACAATGAACTGACCATCGACCTCTCAGCTAAGTCTGATGCCAAGACAGTGGTCAATCTCACCAACCATGCTTATTTCAATCTTGAAGGCGCTGATGGCGCAGAGCCTAATTCAGTGCTTGGACATGAGCTAAAGCTGAATGCCGCTTATTTCCTCCCGGGCGATGAGACTCTAATTCCAAGCGGAGAGATGGCTCCCGTGGCAGCGACTCCAATGGATTTCACAGAGTTTAAGACTATTGGGCAGGACATCAATAAAGACTTCACGCCGCTTAAGTATGCTAAGGGATACGATCATTGCTTCTGCATAGACGGCCCTAACGGAGAACTTCGTGAGGCTTGCATCCTCCGCTCGCCGAAGTCACGTCGCCGCATGACAGTGCTAACCGACCAGCCAGGCGTACAGATATACACAGGCAATTATCTTGCAGGTTCTCCGGCAAATGTAGCCGGCAGAAGCTATGAGGATTATGAAGGCGTTGCAATGGAAGCCCAAGGATTCCCCGATGCTCCCAGCCGCGCAGCATTCCCTTCTCAAATCATTTCTCCGGATGCCCCTTATCATCGCACCATCGTCTACCGCTTCGACACTTTCTAAGCTGCTTACACTTCATAAGAGTATATAAATGAAAAGAGACTCTGAGTAGTGATACTCGGTGCCTCTTTTTCCCTTTTAGTACTTCCATCGTTCTTAATCATAGTCAATTGTAACTTTGGGGGATAGGGAATGGAAGGGGATTGGAAATATGTCAGCGGCTTAGTAGGAAGTGGATTGCTTGAAGGTAGCTCCACGTCCTTTTGAGGTCACAATTTGTGACCTCAAAAGATCAAATTCTGCTTTTGATAATTCGAACATAAAATCTTCAGGGAAACGACTTATGTTACGTCGAACAGCTTGTTTCAAAGCTTTATTCTTAACCCCATACATTTAAGCAAGGTCATAGTAGAGCATAACATTCTGCCCTCGTATTTCATATATTTTGGGGCGAATTAATTCCGCACATGAAGTATATAGGGATTATATGCTTTGTGCGTCGTATCATACGGCGTGAGGCTCCGCGTTGCTCGTTCTACTGTGAAGGGCACATGCCACAGCCTTGATTCGTGGGACGAGTAACAGATACAGACTCTCACGCTCTTTTTTTATGTACTAATTCCAAACACGGTAATAGAAATTGGCAATTATGCTTTTACTGAATGTGATATTATAGACTCCATAAACATCCCCAATTCTGTTATAAGTATAGGTAATGATGCTTTTTTAGATTGCAGAAGTCTAAAATCAGTAAACATACCCTCCGGGCTTGTGGATTGCAGAACATGAAAAATGGGTCCCTGAGATTATTTCACTTATCTTTCAACTGATTAATCTGAACACAGACACGCATTATATGATCTAAACCATATAGTAAGGAGTTACTATCAATATCCATCCATGAAAAAAGTGTCTTAATTTTGGAGTAGATGTTAATTATATAGGAGATGTCTATTGTTGATGAATTAGAAGCAAAGCATATCGTTTCATGATGAGCTATCCGATTTCTCAATGAATTTACTTTATCTAATTCATTGAAAATATAGGTTTGGTTATACTGCTTATCTCTTGAAGAACGAGGCTTATTGGGGAAAATAGTTAAAAGATTACGCCCTGTTACACGATACTGGACTGGAGAAAACATGTATTTCCAGATTCCAAAATCCATTTCAGCAAGTAATTTAGGATGTGAGTAAGACTTTGATTGCTGAAGCTTTCGATGCGCATAAAAGATTATGTCACGAGTCTTTCTTAGTATTGGTTCTGAGAAAACACCATTTGGCATGTTAGAATCCTTAAGCCATTCTTTTCCCAAATTTTCAGTTAATTTTCGATCGATTGCATTTCTTAAAGCAACCTCGAAACAGCTGACTATAGTAAACATCTCCTGCGAAATTTGAAGATTGTATCGATAAAGAGTCATTGCCTTTCGCGTATTACCTCCACATGCGGTGAGATAACGCTCCATCCTCTGGCAAGACATTATTTTCTCAAAGTCAGCATACCTCATTGTTTTTAAATCTTTTTTGTAAAGAAATTTGTTTTTTCAAAGAAAAAACATTAACTTTGCAGTGTTGAATCCCGGTAGCCCCTGTATATCAAGCTATCGGGTTTTGTTTTTATCTCTATCGGTCCTCTAAGTAACAAGAAGAAATGCTTCTCCTTGTGAGCTTAGATAAAAAATAAAAACTTACCCTGAGCGCGCTGTTCTTACGAGAAGCGGGGTAAGATGTTGATGCAAAATTAATCAATTTTCATGAAATAAGCAAACTTATTTTCATCGAATGCTGATGGCAAGACGTGTTGGTAAATCTTCGAGAACTTCTATGGTGCCTTTAGTATTGATTCTGAGGGCGCAAGGGAGGCTGCTCCATCTGGGTCTTCTGGTGCTGGTACAGCTGAAGTAGTACCAACCTTGTTTCTCTCCGGCTACCCTTACGATATCGAAATAGGTGGCGGGGGAACGGAAAGCCCATTCAAGATCAACCGTGCATACGTGGAGAAGATATATAATATGAATGTGTTCGCGCCATGGCGTCTATGTCAGCTTACCACTCCTCACATGGAGAAAGCCGGCTACGGAAGCATTGTCAATATCTCTTCTATGAGCACCATCAATCATAGTCCCGGCATAGCAATTTACGCTTCCACAAAAGCTGCCCTCAACCACATGTCGGCAAACTTAGCGCATGACTTTGGACCGATGGGCATCCGTATCAACTGTGTCGGACCAGGCGCAACCCACACCTCAGCATTAGCCGGAGTCATGACTCCGGAGATTGAAGGGCGTATGCTCTCGCACACCCCGATACATCGTCTCGGTGAAGTGTCAGATATTGCGCAAGCTGTCCTTTTCTTCGCCTCCCCAATGTCTCCCTGGATTTCAGGGCAGACACTGATGGTAAACGGCGGCGGAGTGCAGACACTCGACTAATGTATGAATCTGAATTACAAAAAAATCCGTACATACGCAACTATGGAAATTAACACGCTCCACGCATCCTTATTATTGTATATTTCATATAAAAATTGTAACTTTGCGCTGAATAATTTAGATTACGATAATGGCAAGACTATACGAAATATTCTTTAGCGCTACCGATACTACACGTAAATGCGTGGAGACAGTGGCTTCCACATTTGGAATGCCGATAGAAAGCATAATCAATCTTGCAGATAAAGGAGATTTTACTTTGCCTGACTTCACTGCAGACGATATGGCAATTGTGGCGACTCCGGTCTATGGAGGTCGAATTCCAGTAATCGCAGCCGAGAAATTGCAACGAATACAAGGAAATGGAGCTAAAGCAATTGCGATGGTAGTGTATGGAAATCGAGATTATGACTATGCGCTGCTGGAATTGACCCATATACTCACTGCCAATGGATTTGAGATAGTGTCTGCCGCTGCGTTTATAGCCCAGCACTCAATCTTCCCTAAAGTTGGAGCTTCACGTCCGGATGCTTCCGACATTAATAAACTCAAAGAGTTCGGAAAGAAATCAAAAGAGTTACTGGATTCCAATTTAATTCCTAATCTTAATATCAAGGGAAAACGTCCATATAAGGAATATGGAGGAGTGCCAGTGCATCCAGTGGGATCTCAAGACACTTGCAAGAAATGCGGTGTATGTGTAGAGCAATGTCCGGCAGATGCTATTGATGCTTCAGCACCATGGACTACGGATTCCAACAAATGCATATCCTGCGGCCGATGCATTACCGTATGCCCTCACGCCTCACGCCGCTACAAAGGAATCAAATACGCAATAATCGGCACCCTCTTCAAAGCCATGTTCTCCAAGCGCAAAGCCCCCGACATTTTGATATAAAAAAGTTCCCCATCCGCATATCGCAATAGCCCGTAGGTCTAAAATCTTGTGAACCCTCCACTCCCAACTACCCCGGAGGGATAGCACTAACAAAGAGTCTTTTCAGTTTAAAGCGCCGCAATATGTCGCTACTTAGCCAGTAGCTCCATGAAAGATCAGCCTTGATTGATAGTTAGCATATACCACTTGAGTTCTTTACGTCTCTCGCGAAGCATATTACCATAGAACCAAGCAAGAGATTCCTCATCAAACTGCTCGCGGTTTGGACTGCCTGGAGTGCCATACTTCTCATCAAGTTCATCATTAAACGAAGTAAGTTTAGCCAATTTTTCGAGATCTAACTTTCTCATAATTCTTCCAAATAGGATTTGATTTGAGATAATAAGGTTGGAAGATCCTTCTTATACACGTTATATATTTCAGAGGCTGAGACTTGATAGTAGCCATGCACTAATATGTGCCTCATTGCAATAATCTGTCGCCAAGGAGTAGCTGGATGCTTCTCTTTGAATTCAAGAGTAAGCTTGTAAGCTGCTTCCCCTACTATTTCTATATTCTTTACAACTGCAAAGAAAAGCATAGAATTAGATGCAAGATCAGATTCTGACTTTCCTTCCATGTATTGGTTTACATTATTGATAGAATCTATCATGTGGCGAAGTCTGGACGGATCTCTAAGCGCCTCTCTCATATATCAATATTTTATCGTTATTGACCGTTTCTCTTACCTCTGGATATAGCGAAGATTCATTTACAAGATCTACAGGACGTTGAAGCAAATCTTCAAGATCGCAAAGCATACCTGCATGGCGCAGAAGGCTTACCTTTGCCTTGTCATCGAAAGAAACAAGGATATCGACATCGCTGTCCTCTCTCTGTTCACCTCTTGCAAACGAACCAAACAGCCAAGCTTTTACGACTGGCTGATTCGAGAAATAGCGTTTGATTTTTTCAATGTCAATGATTCCCATATTTATCTTCTCTTACTATCCAAACGCAAAAATAAGCAATTTTGTTGAAACCTGCAAATTTACATCTTCTTTTCGGTACCCAAAGTATCCAAAGTAGCAAGCACAGTCCTCTGTGCATCTCCATCTGACCATTAGTAACGAAAAACAAGACCTTTAATCAACATTTCTCCGATATAGCCCGGAGGGCTAAAATCTTGTTAACCCTCGGTGAAACCGGGGCTCAACAACCCTCCTCTCCCAACTACCCCGGAGGGGTAACACTAAAAAAGGAGGACAACCAAAACGGTTATCCTCCCCCGAGACAAATCTGAGTCTCCTAAAACTAATCTATTTCTTTCTTACTATTTCCTAATAAATACTACTACAGTATTCCCATATTGCATATCGGCTACGTTGAAGGATTGATTAATTGTATATTTGTTTCGTTGTCATGTTTCAAAAGAATTAGTTACTGCGTGTCAGAACTGGTAGTGGCTCTGAATCGATCCCCAGTACAGCTTCAAAAAGCAAAGCCGTTTTCTCCGTAAGGGTCGATGTCCATTTAATATCTCATTCAAGACAGTATATCTGATATCCATATCCTCAGCCAACTTACGCTGAGAGATACCTCGAAATTCCAGTTCATCTTTCAGAATAGCCCCAGAATGTGTCGGAATAGCCGGAATCAAATTATTAGCGATCATATTTCACCAAATTATTACACGATCTTTGTCAGGCAGAAACATATCATCACCTTCCTTTATTTCAAAGGCTTTTAAAAAAGAATCAATATTTTTCAAGGATATGTTTACTCGATTTTTCCCAAGAGAGTGAACATCGCCAGACGTTAGTGAACGAATTTCTTCTTCACGTATATTATTTGCCCATCCATTTGCAAAATTAATATAAAATGTCTGTATCGGTGTAAAACTGTCAATAAGCGCCTCTTCAGAATCGACCTCAACACCCTTCTTCTTTTGAGAATCAAGGAATGCAGTCATTGCGATTCTGAGTCCTCCCTGATATGCTATGTTTTCGCCCAAAGTATATTCTCCATTAGCCATAAGGCCAGGAAGAATTTCAACTTCTGAGTATTGCTTTACAAGTATTTTTGTCAGTTTTTTAAACTTCTCTTCATCCTCTGGAGTCCACCAATTTACCATATTCCCGTCAGCATCGAAATGGACCCTTGGTCATCGAAACCGTGTGTAAACTCATGCCCAATACTCACCCCGATACCACCATAGTTTTCTGCATCACTTGCGTCTGGATTAAAAAATGGAGGATGAAGAATACCTGCGGGAAACACTATCTCGTTGCTGAGAGCATTGGCGTAAGCATTTATTGTCTGTGGTGTCATTCTCCATTCCGTACGATCAACAGGTTTACCCCATTTATTTAACATTTCTTGTCTTTGCCAAATATTCGCGTTATGTATATTTTCCCAATATGACCAATTATTATCCATTTCAAGTGTTGAATAGTCTTTCCATTTATCTGGGTATCCTATTTTTACAGTTATTGAATTTAACTTCTTCAAAGCTTGAACTTTAGTATCATCGCTCATCCATGAAAGATTTATAATATGTTTTCCTAATGCATTTCGAAGATTCTCAACAAGTTCAATCATATAATTCTTTGAGCTTGATGGAAAATACTCTTTTACATAAAGCTGCCCTAAAGCTTCTCCGAGATATTGTTCAGTTACAGTTACTGCATTTTTCCATCGTGGTCTTTGCCCTTTGACACCACTCATAACTTTGTAAAATTCAAAGGATGTTTCGCTGAACTCATCACTCAAATATGGAGAAGCTGCATTTACATACAACCATAAATAATAATCTTTTTTCTCTCTATCTGAAAGAGCATTTAAAAGATTATCTGCTTGTTTTATAGAGTTAAGCTCTGTCACAATCACTTGATTAGGCACCTCTATGTCCATTGTTTCAGTAAAATAACGTTCCCACGGAATGTTTGGATACGTTTCGTTCAGTTGCTTAACTGAACGTGGATTATGCATGGCTGAATAATTACGACTTTCTTCCCTAGTCCAAGTAGAATCCGCAAGCAATGTCTCAATTTTCAAAACATTTTTAACAATCCGTTTAGCATCCTTTTTTTATATCCAGAGTTAATCATCTGTCTTTCGATAAGTTTTTTATACGCCTCACGAATTTCCTTATTCCGTTTGTCATCCTTAAGATAATAGTCACGATCTCCCAGTGAAAGGTTACTTGCCCTTACATACATGGAATATTCTTGACTGTTCATAACGTCTTACATAATTGATACTACAAAAAATGGAGAGAAACTATTTTTATGTAGCCATAAGAATAAGTCTGTCATGTTTTCAGGCGATGTATCCTCAATTATTGACAAGGCATCCTTAATAGGATGAGCACCGAGTCGATTTCTTTTAACTGAATCCATAGCAACACTATAAAGAGAGGCGATCTTATACTCATTTGTGCCTTTTTGTTGTGGTATTTTTGAAAGATTAGTTATTATACGAAGAATCCGATTATTGCTTGAATCATTTAAAATATCATATTGTGAGTAGCTGCCTTGCTCAATAGATAAAGGATGGTTATCCATCCACCCCTTATTGACATACTGATAAAAATCTTTAGTTGCTAAAGTATTAGTATCGAAATTTTTGGAATCTAAGCTCTTTAAATGCTCCGCAGAAACTTTCAATGAAACCGAAACAAATAAAAGTACAAACAAAACATATTTAAATTTCATTCTGCTATATATTTAATTAAAAATGAATAAAAAAAGAGCGTGAGAGTCTGTATCTGTTACTCGTCCCACGAATCGAGGCTGTGGCATGTGCCCATCACAGTAGAACGAGCAACGCGGAGCCTCACGCCGTATGATATGACGCACATAAGTATATAATCCCTATATACTTCACGCTCAGGTATATCATACCCCGAAAGGCGCCTATCGTTGCCTCATTCTCGACTGTGAATTTGAAATTGCCACATTTCGATTCGTCAAGAATAAGCGCGGATAAACGCTCTGTATAACATGTCTGCACCCGCCACATCATCCCTCGTCGAGACTCCGCAAGCGATATGCAAAAGCAAAATTAGCAATTATTTTTATAATCGCAAAAAATCCTCTCCAAAAAAGCTTCCTAAAATACAAATTCTGAGCCCATCTGCTATTTCTGTGACTCTGTAAGAGGGTTCCGAGTCTTACCCCTTAAGTTTTTTTCTTGCCAATCTCAATAATTTTTACGAACTTTGCAAAAACTTTAAACGATTATGGAACTGAGCAAAGAAGACAAGCGATTAGCTAAGGATATCATCCGTCGTGGTATTCTGCATCGCCATGCAGAATGGCAACAAGAATTACGTAAATTGCTTGATAAGCCATTTGATGATGGAAGCAATGAGTATGACCGCAGCCTGCAAATTACGAATAAAGCACGCAAATTCTACAAAGAGGCCATGGAAATGGAGGATTTCTACCGCAATACTATGTTGCTGACAGGCTTGGCAAACCTCTATTACCACAAGCACATAACAGACGATGACCTTGCAGAACTTTCAGAAGAAGTGCAACAAGCAATCCACTTACTACTACGCCACTGACATATTTCTAATCCCCTCCATCAAGAACTGAGTATTTATGCTCGAATCTTTATCAAGCGCAAGAACGAGCAGATTTCCACAGAATCAATCATTTGTAAAAATTCTGAACCAATCTGCCCGTTCTGGGCGACAAAGTAGTTCCGAGCCTAATCCCCTCCAATTCCCAGTGTCCCGGAGTTGCAATTGACTCTGATTAAGAACGGTAGATGACACTTCCGCTTGCCTGATGCGTCGCAAGGATAAGCATCTCGGCAATCTGTACATGAGCCGGAGCCTGAACAGCATACAACGCTGCGTCAGCAATGTCATCCCCCGTGAGAGGCACAATACCCTTATAGACATTGGCTGCCCGATCAGTATCTCCATGGAAACGGACTTCACTGAATCGAGTCTCCACCAAACCTGGTTTAAGCAAGGTCACTCGTATGGGTGTCTCTGCCAAGTCAATGCGAAGGCCTTCAGTTATAGCTTTCACAGCTGCTTTAGTGCCACAATATACATTCCCATTGGCGTATGCTGCATCTCCTGCTACTGATCCAATATTGATCACATGTCCTTTGCCACGCTCTACCATACCCGGGACTATGGCACGAGTCATATATAGCAGACCCTTGATATTGGTATCTATCATAGTGTCCCAATCGTGGTAATCTCCTTCATACTCCTTTTCAAGCCCGAGTGCGAGTCCTGCATTATTGACAAGCACATCGATTTGTTGCCATTCTTCAGGAAGCGAAGCGATGGCAGCCTCAGATGCTTCCCGGTCGCGAACGTCAAATATAAGTGGGAGCACATCACTTCCGAGTTCATCTTTCAAAGTATTAAGTCGACTTGCATTTCTGCCGGTAATAATCACCCGGTAACCTGCCGTATGGAATCGGCGAGCGCAAGCCTCACCGATGCCGCTTGTCGCTCCTGTAATCAATGCTATCTGTTTCATATTATTCATAATTGAGATTTTTTACACTACAAAGATAATGAATTTTTATAATATCAGGTTATTTTAAAGGTGTCTTTCTTCCAAATAAAAATCACACCTGAATAGGTACTGCAACCTCATGGCTGAGTTAAAAAAGTAAAAAAGGAAAGTTTTTCCGTAATTCGGGTAGCTACAATATAAATATTTTA
>VIDP01066308.1_pt1 | contig 10020 bp, 4 predicted proteins | sample 5025131 | NCBI WGS metagenome assembly VIDP01 (sample SAMN11853144, study PRJNA449069) | gut metagenome | isolation source: stool from male vole | host: Microtus ochrogaster | place: USA:Florida | collected 2017
CGGTGTCGCGCGAGTGTAGACCGATGGAAGGTTCGTCCAGTATGTACAGCGACCCTACCAGGCTGCTGCCCAGCGATGTAGCAAGATTGATGCGCTGGCTCTCGCCGCCCGAAAGGCTGTTGCTGAGGCGGTCCAGGGTCAGATAGCTCAGGCCTACCTCCTGCAGGAAATGGAGGCGTTTTCGTATCTCTACAAGCAGACGTTCGGCTATTTTGGCGTCGCGTTCCGGCAGTTCCAGATTGTCAAACCACTCACTGAGTCGGTCGATTGGCATGGTGACAAGGTCAGTTATGCACTTCCCGGCTACCTTGATATAGGAGGCCTCGGGCCGCAGGCGCGTACCGTGGCACTTATGGCAGGTGGTTTTGCCGCGATAGTGGGCAAGAATCATGCGGAATTCTATTTTCTGGCGCTGCGAACCCACCCAGTCGAAATAGTCCATGATACCCTGAATCCCTGCTGCTTTGTCGCCCTCCCACAGCAAACGGCGCTGTTCGTCGGAAAGCACGTTGTACGGCGTATGGACGGGGAAACGGTCCTTGGCCGCACTCATGAACCGACGCTTCCACTCCGACGAAACATTCCCGCGCCAGCACGCCACGGCATCGTCGTAGACCGACAGGAACTGGTTGGGAACCACCAGGTCCTCGCTGATGTCGAGCGTCTTGCCGAAACCCTCGCACACGGGGCATGCGCCCACGGGGTTGTTGAAGTTGAATGTCTGCTCGTTGGGTTCGACGAATGTGATGCCGTCGGCCTCGAAACGCTTGGAGAAGTCGTGGCGGCTCACTGTCCCATCGGCCTCCCAAACGAGGATCGCACATTCATCATGTCCCTCAAAGAAAGCCGTCTCCACCGATTCGGCCAGGCGCGAGAGCTCGTCGCCGCTGTGGGCCACGGCCAGGCGGTCAATCAGCAGGTCGGGCAGAGGAGCGCCCGGCTTGGTGGCAACGAGGAAGTCGCCGAAGTCCTGGAAAGTGTTATCCGGACCGACAACGCGCGAGTACCCCTCCTTGGAGTAAATTTCCAGCTGCGTGGGCAGGTCGCGGCCCTCGGGTAGGTGCATGGGTGCAACAACGGCGATACGCGTACCCTCCGTATAGCTCTTGGCTAAGGCGATAACATCCTCAACGGTGTGCTTCTTGACCTCTACGCCACTGATGGGCGAGAAGGTGTGGCCGATGCGCCCGAAGAGCATGCGCATGTAGTCGTAAATCTCGGTGGAAGTCCCAACGGTGGAACGGGGGTTGCGCGTATTGACCTTCTGCTCGATGGCAATGGCCGGCGGAAGGCCCTTGATGATGTCGCACTCAGGCTTGCGCATCTTTCCTAAAAATTGGCGTGCGTATGACGAGAGGCTCTCCACGTAGCGTCGACGGCCCTCGGCATACAGTGTGTCGAAGGCAAGCGACGACTTACCCGAACCCGACAGGCCGGTGATCACAACCAGCTCGTTGCGTGGAATTTCGACGTCGATGTTCTTGAGGTTATTGACGCGGGCGCCTTTTATGGTGATATTCTTGTTTGACATAGCTACAAAGATAATGAAAAAAGTGGAAATGGCCAACTATTCAAAGTCCAAAAGAAGCTGACGCACATCAGGTTCCTTAACCGGACGCGAAAGTGTCAGGCCCATGAGGCGTACGGATTTTATTCCATCGGCCTTGGCCCACAGCTCCTTGGCCAAAGTTGCGTAGGTGGACGCGTCCGCAACCTCGGGCACCGTGCTGACCGACCGCGTGCACTGGGTGAAGTCGCTGTAGCGTACCTTCAGCGTGAGCGTCGGCCCCGTAAACCCTTTTGCCGAAACGCGTTTGTGGAGTTCTGCGGCCAGCGAATCTATCAGTTTCGCGATTTCGTAGGGCGAGGAAATATCCTGCTCAAGGGTGGTTTCGCATCCGATGGATTTGCGGATGCGTTGACTCTCCACGGGGCGGTCGTCGATGCCGCGGGCAAAATTGTAGAAGAGGCTGCCGGCTTTGCCGAAGTGCAGCCGGAGTTCGGGGAGGGTGAGGCGTGCCAGGTCGGAGCCCGTGTATATACCCAGGGAGTGCATACGGGCAGCTGTGACGGGTCCAACGCCCCAAAAACTCTCCACGGGCATTTTGGCTATGAACTCCTCGGCGCGGTGGGGCGGAATCACACACAGGCCGTCGGGCTTCCGGTAATCGGAGGCGATTTTGGCTAAAAATTTGTTGTACGACACCCCCGCGGATGCCACCAGGCCCAGCTGCTCACGTATTTTGCGCTTGATTTCGCGGGCGATGTCCAGCCCCAATTCAATTCCGGCTCGATTGTCGGTTACATCCAGAAAAGCTTCGTCCAGCGATATAGGCTCGATGATGTCGGTGTACTGGTGGAAGATTTCGTGAATCTGCGCCGAAACGGCCTTGTAGACATCGAACCGACAGTCGACAAACACCAGCTCCGGGCACAGTTTGCGCGCCTTGGACGAGGACATGGCGCTGCGCACTCCGAAGCGACGCGCCTCGTAGCTGGCCGCAGCCACAACTCCGCGACCGTCGGCCTGGCCAACCGCCAGCGGGCGCCCGGCCAGTTCGGGGTTGTCGCGCTGTTCTACCGAGGCGTAGAAGGCGTCCATGTCTATGTGTATAATTTTCCGTACCATATTGGAGAGATAGCAAATGCAACCCCGCGGGTTGCATAGCAAAAAGGCAACCAATGCTGGTTGCCTTGAGTAGCGAATCTGGGAATCGAACCCAGGTCTCCACCGTGAGAGGGTGGCGTGCTAGGCCACTACACTAAATCGCCTTTCGTTTTGCTCTGCAAAATTAATACATCTGAGCCCAATCTCCAAATTTTTAACTTACTATAACATTAGTACTCCATTTCGCTTCGAGATGCATCTTGATTAATCTCGATAAATCTTGATAAATCCTCAATAATTCCCGTCCGTAATGAACTCGGGCCCCTCCTAACACCTTATATTATATATACACCAAAAAACTATGTCAACTCAATTCACCATCGCAAACCTGCACTGCCTGTGCAGCTCGGTCGTCAGTACGACTTCGGTAACATACATTCTCTACCCTATGGACATCCTCGCCGACTGGCTCGAACCGGCGGCGGCAAAATTCGGAACCACCATCGTGGTGGTCACGGGCATGGACTGGCAGAACGTCTTCAGCCCATGGCCCGCAAAAGGTGTGCCCAAAGGTTCGCCCGACTTCAAAGGTCAGTCGGCCGAATTCCTGACAACTCTACAAGCAGAGGTAATCCCGCAGGTAGAATCGTCGCTGGGCCTCACCGGAGCCGACCGCACACTGGTGGGCGTATCTATGTCCGGACTCTTCGCGCTGTGGCAGTGGATGGTGTGCGACACCTTCACCAACATCGCCTCACTCTCCGGCTCGTTCTGGTACGAAGGCTTCATGAACTGGCTCACCGCCCGCCCCATTCCGCATAAAACCGGCCGGGCATTCTTCCTTCTGGGAGACCAGGAATCGCACTCCAAAGTCAAGGCATTCGACAGCGTGGGCGCCAACACTGCCGAAATCGTTACCCTCCTGGAGCGCGCCGGAATCGACACCACCTTCCGCAGTGTCCCCGGTAATCATTACTCCGACCCAATCCCCCGACTCGACCTCGCCCTTTCGACGCTGAATAAAAAATAATCGGGATTTATCGGAAAATCCCGATAAATCCCAATCATTCAGTAGTTTTGCCTTATCCCAGCGCAGCGAGGGAGGCTGTGATAGTGGCGAGTTTGGACTCTACGTCAGCGAGTTTCTTGCGCTCTACAGCCACCACGGCCTCGGGAGCCTTGGACACGAAGCGCTCGTTGCTCAGCTTCTTGTTGATGGACTCGCGGAAACCCTCATAGTAGGCCAAATCCTTTTCAAGACGTGCGCGTTCAGCCTCAACGTCGATGTTCTGGCTCTGTGGAACGTTGAATTCAGTAGTTCCGACCATAAACGAGCTTGCAGCCGGATCCTTGGCGGCATTTTGCTCGATTGTCTCGACGCCGGCAAGTTTGGCCACCATAGGGATGATGCTCTCGGGCAGGGTGCCCATTACCAACAGACGAATCTGCTCGCGCTGAGGGATATTTTTGCGTGCACGGACGCCGCGGGCGCCGTTGACAACCTCCTGGGCGAAGTCCATGTCAGCCAGCAACTGCTCGTCAACCTTCCCGGCCACGGGCATGGCGGCGTACATGATCGATTCGCCCGGACGGCGCTCGCTCAGGTGCTGCCATAGTTCTTCGGTGATGAAAGGCATGAAGGGGTGGAGCAGGCGCAGGAGCGAATCGAGGAATTCGCGGGCCTGGGCGATGGTGCGGGAATCGATGGGTGAGCCGTAGGCGGGCTTTATCATCTCCAGATAGAGCGACGAATAATCATCGCGGAAGAGACGGTACACGGCCATAAGTGCCTCACTGATACGGTATTTCCCGAACAGGTCCTCGACCTCCTCAATCGTCTTGCTCAGTTTCGATTCGAACCAGCGGTATGCCAGGGCGGAGAGTTCGGGTTGGGCCAGAGACTGGTCCACGCTCCAGCCCTCGATCAGGCGGAAGGAGTTCCATATCTTGTTGCAGAAATTACGTCCTTGCTCCACGAGCTTGTCGTCGTACATGATGTCGTTGCCGGCAGGTGCGGCAAGCATCAGGCCCATACGCACACCGTCGGCGCCGTAGTCGCGGATGAGGTCCAGCGGGTCAGGGGAGTTGCCGAGGCTCTTGGACATCTTGCGGCCAATGGAATCGCGAACGATACCGGTGAAATATACGTTGTTAAAAGGCTGATGACCAACATATTCGTAGCCAGCCATAATCATACGTGCTACCCAGAAGAAGATGATGTCCGGGCCGGTCACGAGGGTGGCGGTGGGGTAGTAGTAGTTGATTTCCTCGTTGCCCGGGTTATTGATGCCGTCGAAGAGCGTGATGGGCCACAGCCACGATGAGAACCAGGTGTCGAGCGCGCCGGGGTCCTGCGAGAGGTCGGCTTTGGTCATATTCTCGTTGCCGGTGATGGCTTTGGCCTTTTCGAGTGCTTCGTCCTCGGTGCGGGCAACCACGAAGGCTTCTTCACCGGTGCCGTTATCATAGAAATAGGCCGGAATACGATGGCCCCACCACAGCTGGCGGCTGATGCACCAGTCCTTGATGTTTTCAAGCCAGATGCGGTAGGTGTTCTTGTACTTCTCGGGCACGAAACGGATAATGTCGTCCATCACGGGCGCCAGCGACATGTCGGCGAAGTGCTTCATCTTCACGAACCACTGTAACGAGAGCCGGGGCTCGATAGCTACTTTAGTGCGCTCCGAAAGACCAACTTTGTTAACATAATCCTCAACCTTCTCCATAAGGCCGGCAGACTGGAGGTCTGCGGCGATGGCTGTGCGCACATCGAAGCGGTCCATGCCAACGTACATGCCGGCGACCTCGTTGACGGTTCCGTCCTCGTTGAAGATGTCGATGGTTTCGAGGTTGTGACGCTGGCCCAGCTCATAGTCATTCTTGTCGTGGGCCGGGGTCACTTTGAGGCAACCGGTACCGAAGTCGATTTCCACATAGCGGTCCTCAATCACAGGCACCACGCGCCCAACCAACGGCACAACCACCTTCTGCCCCTTGAGCCAGGCGTTCTTCGGGTCCTTAGGGTTGATGCACATGGCCGTATCGCCCATGATGGTCTCCGGGCGGGTAGTGGCTACCACGGCGTAGTGACGTCCGTCAGCGTCGGTATGTACCACACAACCCTCGGTGATGTCAAGCGTTTCGGGTTCTTCTGCCAGATAGTACTTGAGGTAGTAGAGTTTCGATTGTTCTTCTTCAAAGAAAACTTCGTCGTCCGATATGGCGGTGCGGTTCTGGGGGTCCCAGTTCACCATGCGTAAGCCGCGGTAAATCAGCCCCTTATCGTAGAGGTCGACAAATACCTTGGTGACGGCCTCCGATCGGGCGGCGTCCATGGTGAAGGCAGTGCGGTCCCAGTCGCAGGAGGCCCCGAGTTTGCGGAGTTGCTTCAGGATAATGCCTCCGTGCTTCTCGGTCCACTCCCAGGCATGCTTGAGGAATTCCTCGCGGGTGAGGTCGGTCTTCTTGATTCCCTCGGCGGCGAGTTTGGCGATGACCTTGGTCTCGGTGGAAATTGAGGCGTGGTCAGTTCCCGGAACCCACAGGGCGTTCTTGCCCTGCATGCGTGCGCGGCGCACCAGGATGTCCTGGATAGTGTTGTTGAGCATGTGGCCCATGTGGAGCACACCCGTCACATTTGGCGGCGGAATTACGATGGTGTACGGCTCGCGGGCATCCGGCGTGCTGCGGAAGAGCTTATGCTCCATCCAGTAGGCGTACCACCGCTCCTCAACTTCGGAGGGGTCATATTTCTGGGGTAGATCTTTCATTGCACTTGCGTTTGAGTTTCAAAGTGCAAAGTTACGCTTTTTCTGCAACTTTAGCAAGTATAAATTGATGCTTGAGGTTTAAAGTTTAAGAGCCCGCTTCGCTGCTTGCCGAACCAAAAATTTTTCGTACCTTTGCACGTCGTTTCGACACCCAAAGGTACACTTATAATGATATCAGTCAACAACCTCTCGGTGGAATTCACCGCCAAAACTCTCTTCGACAATATCAATTACGTCATCAATCCTAAGGACAAGATTGCATTGGTCGGCAAGAACGGTGCGGGCAAATCCACCATGCTCAAAGTCATCGCCGGCCTTCAGGCGCCAACCTCCGGCAGCGTGGCCGTGCCCAACGACGTTACCATCGCCTACCTCCCGCAGGAGATGGTCATCAAGGACACCAATACGGTCATCGAGGAGGTGCGCACCGTCTTTTCCCACATCAAGGAGATGCACGCACGCCTGGATGCACTCTCGGCCGAACTCGCCGCACGCACTGACTACGACTCCGACTCCTATCACAAGCTCATCGAGCAGACCTCCGCCCTTTCGGAACGAATCGCAATGGAGGCATCCGAAAACTATGAGGCCGAAATTGAGAAAACCCTTATTGGTCTTGGTTTCAACCGCACCGACTTCAACCGGCCCACCAGCGAGTTCTCCGGCGGCTGGCGAATGCGAATCGAGCTGGCTAAAATGCTGCTCAAGAACCCCGACGTACTCCTGCTCGACGAGCCCACCAACCACCTGGACATCGAATCCATACAGTGGCTGGAGAACTTCCTCGTTTCCAAGGCTAAGGCCGTTGTGCTCGTAAGCCACGACCGGGCTTTCATCGACAACGTCACCAACCGCACCATCGAAATTTCACTCGGCAAGATTTACGATTACTCAGTCAACTACTCCAAGTACGTGGCCCTGCGGCAGGAACGCCTCGAGCAGCAGATGCGTGCATACACTAATCAGCAGAAACAAATCGCAGAAACTGAGGAGTTTATCGAGCGCTTCCGCTACAAGGCAACCAAGTCGGTCCAGGTTCAGAGCCGTATAAAGCAGCTCGCTAAAATTGAGCGGATTGAGGTCGACGAGGTCGACAATTCACATCTCAGCCTCAAATTCGCCCCGGCGCCACGCTCGGGCGACTTCCCCCTGATTCTCGAGGACGTCGGCAAGGCATATGGCGACCATCAGGTGTTCGACCACGCCACATTCACCCTCCGCCGCGGCGAAAAGGTGGCCTTCGTGGGAAAAAACGGCGAGGGCAAATCCACCCTCGTCAAATGCATAATGAACGAAATCCCCTTCACCGGCTCCCTGCGCATAGGACACAACGTCAAGATAGGCTATTTCGCTCAGAATCAGGCCCAACTGCTGGACCCCGACATCACCGTCTTCGACACTATCGACCGTGTGGCCGTCGGCGACATCCGCACCAAGATTCGCGACATCCTCGGCGCATTCATGTTCGGTGGCGAAGCTTCCGACAAGAAGGTGAAGGTTCTCTCCGGCGGTGAGAAAACGCGTCTGGCAATGATCAAGCTCCTCCTCGAACCCGTCAATCTGCTCATTCTCGACGAGCCCACCAACCACCTGGACATGCGCACCAAGGACATCCTAAAGCAGGCCATAAAGGACTTCAACGGAACCGTTATCGTCGTCAGCCACGACCGCGAGTTCCTCGACGGTCTCGTCGAAAAGGTATACGAATTCGGCGGCGGACAGGTCAAGGAGTGCCTCGGCGGAATCTACGAGTTCCTCGAAAAGAAAAAAATCGCATCCCTCCAGGAACTCGAGCGTAAAACCGCCCCCGAATCGCCCAAAGCTAAAGAGGTACCTGTCCAACCCAAAGCCACACCCTCGGAGGCGCCCAAGGAATCCGCACGCCAGTTCTCCTACGCCGAGCAGCGCGAACGCGAGAAGGCTATGCGACGCGCGCGCAAACGTGTAGAGGACTGCGAGACCAAGGTTGCCGAAAAGGAAGAGGCCGTAAAACTAATCGAAGGCGAAATCGCTGCCGGTTCGGCCGACCCTGAAATTTACAACCGCCACGCCGCAGCCGTCAAGGATATGGAGAACGCCATGAGCGACTGGGAGCTGGCCCAACTCGAACTCGACTCTTTCGATTCCAACTAAGGCCCCCATTTTGACACCCTGACAATTTGACAATTTGACAAAATAAACCAAAAATGAACGATATGAACCTCAAGAACTCAATCCTGCTGCTGAGCGCAGTAGGCATGGCTTCAATGCTGGGCGCTTGCGGCAAGCAGGCCCCCACGGGCATCGCCGCAAATACCGACCCCGATGCCAACCCCAAGGAGGACTTCTACGCCTACGCTTGCGGAGGCTGGATGAAAGCCCATCCCCTCAAACCCGAATATTCCCGCTTCGGAACCTTCGATGAACTCGGCGAGAAAAACCGCGAGCAGGTGCGCGACATCGTCCTGAGCATCAACCCCGCCGAAGAGGAATTCGGCTCTAACGCCCAGAAAGTCGGCGACCTCTACGCCCTGGGTATGGATAGCGCACGACTCAACCGTGAGGGTGCAGCTCCCCTGCAGGCCGACCTCCAGGCCATCGCTGCTGCCAACCGCGGCGACATCGTAAGAATGATGGCAACAATGCCCGGCCTCGATACTTTCTTCGGCACCTATGTTGAGGCAGACCTCAAGGACGCCACCATCAACACCATGTACTGGGGTCAGGGTGGCCTCGGTCTCGGCGACTGCGAATACTACACCAAGGTCACCGACCGCGCCAAAGCCATCCGCGAGGCCTATCAGACCTACCTCACCACCCTGGGTAAACTCATCGGCTACACCGACGAGGAAGCAGAGCGCATGACCGCCAACACCCTCGCCATCGAAACAGCACTCGCCCAGAAGCACCTCACCCGAACCGAGCAGCGCGACATCAAGGCCCAGTATAACCCGACCACCGTCGCAGAGCTCGACAGGAAGTACCCCGCCATCGGCCTCAACGACTTCTTCAAAGCTCAGGGCCTGGACGTGAACACAGTCGTAGTTGACAACCCCAAATACTATGCCCTGGTGGACTCAGTCATTACCAACACCTCCATCGAAGCACTTCACGACTATATGACCGCATCCTACGTTGCCTCTGCAGCTCCCTACCTCAGCGACGACTTCATTGCCGCGCAGTTCGAGCTCCGCAAGGTTCTCTCCGGCGTCCAGGAGCAGCAGCCGCGTTGGAAACGCGCACTCTCTGTGCCCAACAGTGTCCTCGGCGAAGCCCTCGGCGAACTCTACGTTGCCAAGTACTTCCCCGAAAGCTCCAAGGAAAAGATGCAGACCCTCGTGGGCAACCTCCAGACTTCCCTGGGCCAGCACATACAGAACCTCACCTGGATGAGCGACACCACCAAGGCTAAGGCCCTGGAAAAACTCGCCGCTTTCACCGTCAAGATTGGTTACCCCGACCAATGGCGCGACTACTCCAAGCTCACCATCGACCCCAAGGAATCCTATTGGGATAACATGAAGAAAGCTATTGTATTCAATAACGAGTACAACAACGCTGACTACGGCAAACCCGTCGACCGCACCCGTTGGTACATGTCGCCCCAGACCGTCAACGCTTACTATAACCCCACCACCAACGAAATCTGCTTCCCCGCCGGCA
>VIDP01016187.1_pt1 | contig 10008 bp, 8 predicted proteins | sample 5025131 | NCBI WGS metagenome assembly VIDP01 (sample SAMN11853144, study PRJNA449069) | gut metagenome | isolation source: stool from male vole | host: Microtus ochrogaster | place: USA:Florida | collected 2017
GCCATGCGGGAGTCGCCGGTACCCCAGCGTATGCCTCCGTAAGCCGAAGTCATGTTGGCGACCGGAGCGCCGGAGCCGGCGCAGGCGAACATGTTGGTGCGCGTGATCAGATATGCAGTCTGGTATCCTCCCCAGCTTTGGCCGTCGATGCCGATGCGCTCCTTGTCAATCCAGGGGTAGCGTCGGCACATCTCCTCGGCGCCGGAGCATACGAAATTGTAGGCGCACTCACCCGGTATGCCGGAGGTGTAGTGAATATCGGGGACAAACACCACATATCCTCTGCTCACGTAGAAGGGATAGTTGACCCAGCTCCAGGAGGGCTCCATGGTGTAATGAGTGTAAAGTTCCTCGCTGCCCGTCTCATAGAAGACGCAGAGCATAGGATACTTTCGCGACGGGTCAAAATCCTCAGGCACATACAGCACACCCTCCGAGGGGGTGCCGTCGTATGCATACCATTTCTCAAGCTGAGCCGTGCCCCACCAGTAGTCCTTCTGCTGCGGGTTGGCGTCGCTGACCTGCTTTGCCTTGGCGAAATCTCCCTTTGTGGCTACGAACACGTTAGGAATCACCGAGAAATTTGATTTGACAAAACTGTAGGTCGGGACATCCTTGGCCTTGCGTATCTGCGTGAAGGAATATCCCTCCAGGACCTTGAGCGTGGGCACAGCCGGGGCGCCAAGGCGCAGGAATGCGAGGCCCTTGCGCTTGTCGGAATAGTCGAAGACGCTGAGCAGCATCTCCTCCCCCGGCTTGACGGCGCGGCTGTCGGGGTCAGTCTTGATGTAGCGGTAGCAGCGGTCAGTGCGACGTCCCTCACCCTTGGTGAGGTTGACGGGCGCTGTCCTGCCTGTCGGGTCCAGGCTCCAGATGTCATATCGGTCATAGACCAGCATGGCCTTGTCTCCCTCGCTCCAGCATGCCATGCCGTAAGGCTGCGGCACCATGGGGTGGTCATCCTTCTCATCCCAGAAGGTCACGTCCGTGCCACGGGTGAGATTATGCGTCTCTCCTGTGGCGATGTCATAGGAGAAATAGTCTTTCTCGTCCCACCACACTACAAACTTGCCTTCGGGCGAGAGCTCTGCTGTCTCTTTGTAGACTGTGCCGATAGCGCGGCGCGCCCCGTTGTTGACATTTATGATGGATACGTCTTCCGGAGCGTAGTAATCCCATTGGTGTGACACCACATTTTCCGTCGGGTCATGGAGCAGAGCCCAGTCGGCATCCCAGCGGTCGGGAGCGTCTACTATCACCAGGGGATTGGTGGTCAGCAGCTGCTGGCCTCCGGTGCTCAGGTCGATTACCACGGGGAAGGTGTGCTTGCGTAGATTCTCGACCTCATGGTTTTCCTGCGGAGGAGTCATCGGAGCGTCCCAGCGCCAGATGTCCAAAGTGGGGTTCTCAAACTCCACGATGGTGGTATCATCCGGGGCCACCGGGGGAGCGATTCCGGCTATGAGGCGCTTGCCATCGTGCGAGAATACGGGGACAGAATACTGGTTGAGGGCCAGCCTCTCGCCCTGCATCTTGCGTTTGGTCTCGGCATACTCCTTTTCAAGCTGCGCCTGGAGCTCCGGGTCTTCAGCATGGGGAAGAGCGAGATTGGGAGCCGAGCCGGTGGTGAAGCTCACCGGAATCTCGCGGGGTTCCGGAAGGATGGTGTTGAGGTCGGCCATGAAAAGCAGGGTCTCACGTGTGCCGCTTTCGGTGGAGTCATTAGAGAGAGTATAGGCCAGTTGGTTGCCTGCGTAGTCAAACACCGGCGTGCCGTAATGGCGCGCCTCGCGGTCTATGAGAAGGAAAGTGGTATCAGGGAAATTGACCAGGCCTATGCCGTCGGTAGCCGTAGAATCATTCTTGTTGCTGGAGAGGGTCACGGCCATCCGGCGCCCGTCTCTTGACATCACGTAGTCTTTTGACCAGCGTATGGTCTTTGTCAGGCCGGTCGGAAGATGGCGGATCACAAGAGGGCGTCCCGCCTTTTTGTCCTTGAGGGCCTTGGGCGCGATATATGCTGTGTCGCAACTCTGATAGGCCAGCCAGTCGCCCCCCTCCTTGCCAATGGTGTATCCGATGACCCGGGGAATGCGGCTCACCGTGCCCTTCTTGAGGTCGATTATAGCCAGGGAATCCTGGGGCGCGTCAAAATCTTTTTTGTTGTCTATCTTAGCCTGGCGCGAATCCTTGAAGAGGGGCTTCACGAGGGCCACGGCCCAGCGTGAATCGTAGGTGAATCCGGGCTGGTATCCGCGCGGTATGTCTATGCGGCGTCCCGTGCGCGAATTATAGAAGGTCAGCGTGCCGTCACCCTCCTGGGGATTGACAGCGAAAGAGACCCATTCCCCGGAATTGGACACCGGGAAATTGCGGACAGTGTTCCACGAATCGAAAGCGTCGTGGTCCAGGGCCTTCTTGGCGGTCGCCGCTCCCGAAGCGAGCATCAGGAGGGCGAGAGCAGGTATTAACGGTTTTTTCATGATATCGGGTTCATCGTTTTAGTCCACCTTGTGGAGTTCGTGGCCCATGCGGGTCTTTTTGGTGTGCATATAGAAGCGGTTGTATTCGTTGGGCTCAACCTCGATAGGCACATTCTCCACTATCTCCAGGCCGTACCCCTGCAGGCCAATGCGCTTGGTGGGATTATTGGTAAGCAGGCGCATCTTGGATATGCCGAGCGAGTGGAGGATGCTTGCCCCGACTCCGTAGTCGCGCTCATCGGCGCGGTGGCCGAGGTGGAGGTTGGCATCTACGGTATCCATCCCCTCCTCCTGGAGCTTATAGGCCTTGATCTTGTCCATCAGTCCGATGCCGCGTCCCTCCTGGTTAAGATATATGATTGCACCGCGCCCCTCCTTTTCTATGAGCTGCATGGCCTTGTGGAGCTGTTCGCCGCACTCGCAGCGCATCGATCCGAAGATGTCACCGGTCATGCACGAGGAATGTACTCTCACCAGCAGCGGCTCGGCAGTGTGGATGTCACCCTTGAGGAGGGCGATGTGCTCGAGACCGTTGTCCTTCTGTCGGAAAGGCACCAGGCGGAAATCGCCGTACTGCGTGGGGAGGTGCACCTCCTCGCCGCGCTCGACGATTGAATCGTTGCGCAGGCGGTAAGCGATCAGGTCGCGGATGCTGATGAGCTTGAGGCCCCACTCGTCTGCGCGGCGGCGCAGCTCGGGGAGGCGCGCCATAGAGCCGTCATCGCTCATTATTTCCATCAGCGTGGCCACGGGCTGGAGGCCGGCGAGGCGTGCGAGGTCAACGCCTGCCTCGGTATGGCCTGAGCGCTGCAGCACGCCGCGGTCCTGGGCGTAAAGAGGGTTGATGTGTCCGGGGCGTCCGAAAGTCTCAGGAGTGGAGGCCGGGTCAGCCAAGGCGCGGATAGTTGCAGCGCGGTCCTGAATGGAGACACCCGTGGAACACCCTTCGAGCTTATCTACGGTGACCGTGAAGGGGGTGCCGAGCACAGAAGTATTGTCCTCCACCTGCCGGTCGAGGCCGAGTCGGCGGCACAGGGAGATGGGCATGGGCACGCAGAGCACCCCGCGGGCATTCTTGAGCATGAAGTTGACATCCTCAGGCGTCACTTTCTCAGCGGCCATGATGAGGTCGCCCTCATTTTCGCGGTCCTCGTCATCGACCACGATGACGAATTTGCCGTTTCGGAAGTCCTCAAGGGCCTCCTCTATGGAGTCAAGTTTTATATTTTCTGACATGTGTATATTAGCAATATATTTATTATCAATGGTTAATTGTCAGGGCCATGGAGGGTTTCGGCATCACTCGGTTTCCTGTGCCGAGGGAGCCTCCGCGGCACTCTCAATCTCGATAATTGAGAAATTCACGCTGCCATAAACGCGCTGTTCGCGGAAACCGGGGAGCATGGAGAAATCATGTTTTTTAGAGTGCTCTATTATCATGAGCGACCCGGGAGCGACCGCTCCCGAAGCGAGGATCAGCTCCGGTATCTCCCCGAACCGGCTGTGGTCGTACGGAGGGTCGGCGAACACGATGTCATACGCGCGTCCCGAAAACGAGGAGAGGAAGCGGAACACATCGCCGCGCACCACCTTCAGGGCCGGGTCGCCGAGAGTGTCGCGCACCGAGGTGATGAAGCGCGCCTGCACGGGCGCCATTTCCACGGCGGTGACTTCGGAAGCGCCACGCGAGAGAAATTCCAGTGAAATCGCCCCTGTGCCTGCAAAGAGGTCCAGCACGCGGCTCCCCTCAATATCTACAATGTTCTCCAGGACGTTAAACAGGTTTTCACGGGCGAAGTCCGTAGTGGGCCTTGCCGTGATATTTTTTGGCACGTCAAAACGGCGTTTGCCATATTTACCTCTAATTATTCTCATAGTAAACCGGTGTTGTCAAAATCGGGCAGAAGGATTGTGTTGCTCACAAAGGGGGCGATCTGTGCCTTGGCCTCGACTACGGCGGCCTCATCCGGTCCCGTTACGGCCACTTTAGTCGAAGCGGGGTCGAACCCGAGATTGTTCAGTGTGTTGAGAGTGTGATATGTCACATCTGGAGCACACATTGCCGGACGCGTTGCGATGGCAGCGAGCTTTCCACCGCTCACGGCTGCTATGTCGGTCGCCTCGGGTCGTATCACAGTCAGTATCCCCTCCCCGTCTGGAAAAAGGCGGAGCGCCTGCTCAAGGACCACTGACTGCCCGGATAAAATCCGCGCTCCGGGAAATGTGCGGTTAAGGAAAGCCTTCAGGCCCGGGGTGAGGTAATATAGCGCCACGGGGGCCGTCCCGGTTGGCTCATCGCAAAGGATATCCTCCGCGCTGCCGCCGTATACGGAAGTGAAGATGCGCTCGCGCTCCTCCTCATGTTGAGCCCGGTCGGCGGGGACCCAGAGAGTGAGGGGCGTGTCGATAATGATTCGTGCCGAGTAGTCTTCGAGCACCTGCGGGTGGTCGTAGACGGCGTTCTCGATTCGCTGCAGCAGCCCCTCCTCATCCTCCTTCCATGAAGCGTCGATGATGGTGCGCTCTGTCACGCCGGGGCGTCCGATGGCGTGCAGCCGGGCGCGCAGCCCGTAGCGTGAGATTACCGCCTCGAGCCTCCATTGCCCTGTGTCGGCCATATCGGCGGCCGCCCCCGGAGATAGTTTGTCTGCCATATTGCCTTGATGGTTTATGAGATGGGGCATAAGGCCGCCAAACTCTCTGCAAAAGTAAGCAAAATTATTGAATTTTCCGGCTGCATAAGGCAATTCCCGGGATTTTTTGTCTATATTTGCGGAAAATTAATTAACTTGTCAATCATGAAAAGAATCAAATTCCCGATGATGGGGGCAGTAATCGCACTGCTCGCCATGTTATGTCCCGCGCTGAACGCCGGCGCCGAGGTGCACAAGGATGTCGAAGCTGTATGCGTAATACTTGACACCGTGTCAGAGCAGCTGGATGGAATCGGCCGTGGCAAGATGTCTGATATCAATGCCACCCTGATGCAGCTTCTTCCCTACACAGCCTCCACCGTCACCCTTGATGCCGAGGCGAAGGAGAGAATCGGCCAGAGCGCGCTGAAAATGGTTGAGGCTTCAATGGCGCTGTCCGGCCAGAAACTGAATGATGAGCAGCGCGCAGCAATGAAAGCCGAGATTACAAAGGATATGGAGGATGAAAATGTCCTTGGCCCCTTTGTGACAGACACCCTCGCTGACTTGATGGGAGGACAGTGACCCCGGGAACAGCGCAATTCAAAGGCAAGGAAATTGACAGGGCCATACTTAGGCTCGCCCTGCCGGCCATTGTCAGCAATATCACAGTCCCTCTGCTGGGTCTATGCGACACCGCCGTGTCCGGCCATCTGGGAGGGAGCGCCCCCTTGGGGGCGATAGCTGTAGGGACGATGATGCTCAACGTGGCCTACTGGTTGTTCGGTTTCCTGCGCATGGGCACCACGGGGCTTGCTGCCGAAGCCTTCGGAGGCTCCGACAGCAAGGCCCTGCAGCTCATATTGCTGCGCGGCCTCACATTAGGCCTCCTCATAGGCCTGGCCCTGATATGCGTCAGGGGCCCCTTAGGGGGAGTGCTGCTCCGAGTGGCCGGAGCCGAGCCGGAAGTATCGGGACTGGCGCGTGAATACTATAATGTATGCGTCTGCGGCGCCCCGGCCCTTTTAGGCACCATGGCCCTCACCGGCTGGATGATTGGAAACCAGTCGACCGGCTACCCTATGACCGTGGCCATAATCACTAACATAATCAACATAGCCGGGAGCCTGACCTTCGTATTCGGCCTCGGAATGGGTTTCGTGGGAGTAGCCTACGGCACCCTGGTGGCCCAATGGTGCGGACTCGTTCTCTCGATACTTTTCTCCTGCCGGCTTGGCGGCCGATATGCCCCCCTGTTCCGGCGCGGCGCGGGCGCAGTGTGGCGGTCGCTGGTCAGCGGTGGGGGCCTCGGACGCTATTTCAAAGTCAACACCAACCTCTTCTTCCGGTCAGTGTGCATAATGTCGGTCTCGATGACCGTCACAGCGGCAGGCGCCCGCATGGGAGATGTGACCCTTGCCGCCAACGCCGTTGTGATGCAGTTTTTCATATTTTTCTCCTATTTCATGGATGGCTTCGCATTCGCCGGAGAGGCTCTCTGCGGACGATTCAAAGGCGCAGGCGAAAGGGGGAAGATGCAGCGGAGCATACGGCGGCTGCTCGGCTGGGCGGCTGCGATGGCGGCCCTGTTTTTTATCGTCTATCTCTCGGCGGGCCTGCCTATTGCGGACCTCCTGACAGACGATGAAGCCGTCAGGAGGGAGATAGCGCGTTACGCATGGGCTTTTGTGCTGATACCTCCTCTGTCAGTAGGGGCCTTCATATTCGACGGCATATACATCGGACTTACAGACACCGGGCGCCTGCTCATCGCCACCCTGGCGGCCGCTGTGATATTCTTCGTCATCGCTTTCATCCCGCGCGGAACCGGGGTCGGCCTGAACACGCTGCTGTGGAGCGCCTTCCTCTCATATCTGCTCACCCGCGCCGCAGTGCTGGGGGCCATGCTCCCGGGAGTGGTGCGAAGGAGCTGAGACGGGGTCAAAAAAACTTGTAATTGATGATTAAATTTATAAACGCGAAAATCAACATAGGGCTCAATGTGGTCGCGCGCCGCCCGGACGGCTATCATGACCTGGAGACAGTCTTTTATCCTGTGGGAGTCATGAACGGCACTCCGCAGAATCCCGAACCCTTCTGCGATATCCTTGAAGTCACCTGGGGCGATGACGGGCGCGATAATGAGCCGGACTATGTAGCAGCGGGCATTGAGTATGCTTTCAGGGGGCGCCGTATAGAGTGTGAACCCGGGAAGAATCTGGTAGTAAGAGCCGGAGAACTGTTTGTAAAGTCAATGCACGACAGGGGGGCGCGCCAGCTTCCTTACATTTCCGTGACGCTTGACAAGCATCTCCCCGATGGAGCGGGCCTCGGAGGCGGAAGCGCCGATGCATCGGGAGTACTGACCGCGCTGAACGAGCTTCATGACAGTCCCTTCAGCATTGCAGAGCTGGAGGCGATGGCTCTCCGGCTCGGCGCTGACTGCCCGGTGTTTGTGGCCGGCAGACCTGCGTATGCAGAGGGGGTAGGTGAGAGGCTGGAGCCTGTCAGCCTGGACTTGAGCGGATGGTGGTGCGTGATTGCCAAGCCGGATATTTATGTATCTACCAAAGAGGCTTTCGCGGGCATTGTGCCGGCCCGCAAGGAGGAGCCTCTCAAAGAGCTGATACATCTTCCGGTCGAAGAGTGGCGCGGCAGGATTGTCAACGATTTCGAGGCCTCCCTTTTCCCGGCCCATCCGATTCTTCCCCGGCTTAAGGAGATTCTGTATGCCGGCGGAGCTGCGTATGCCTCAATGTCAGGGAGCGGCTCAGCCATGTATGGACTTTTCCGCACCCGCAAGGAGGCCATGAGGACAGTGTCAGCCTTGCGCGCCGAGGAGGGGCAAACCGTATGCACACCTTGTTTGTTGACTAAATAGATAAGACCGACATGACGGCAGCTCCTCTTGACAAGACATTTGCCCGAGCGGGAGGAAAAGTTGTGAATTTGGCCCGAAATTTGCTGAATAAATTAAAAAATATTATAAAAATGGCACAAGACAAGAAGGATAAATATAATGACTCCGAGGAGCCCCGCTTCGGGGAATCTGAGGGCCAGGCCGTAGACGAGGCTGTGATCGCCGATCCCGTGGAGGAGGCAGAGGACACCCAGGCCGAAGAGGAGGTGAACACGCTTGAGAATCAGCTCGCCAGCGCTCAGGAAGCTCTGGAGAAAGAGAAAAAGGAATACATGTTTCTCATGGCTGAGTTTGACAACTTCCGCAAGCGCACCATCCGTGAGAAATCCGAAATCATCAAGAATGCAGGCGAGAACGTGTTCAAGGGCCTTCTGCCGGTGATGGATGACTTCGAGCGCGGCCTGAAGGCAGCCGAGACGGCTACTGACGTTGCATCCGTGCGCGAAGGCATGGAGCTGATTTATCAGAAGCTGAAGAAATATATGGAGCAGAATGGTGTGAAGGAGATGGACACCAACGGGCAGCCCTTCGATGCTGAAAGCCATGAGGCCATTGCCTCTATTCCGGCACCCTCCGAGGATGTCAAAGGGAAGGTGATGGATACCGTAGAAAAGGGCTATACCATCAACGACAAGGTGCTCCGTCATGCCAAAGTGGTGGTCGGACAGTGACCCGCGATTCAATCCATCCACTTAAAGACTTATCACTATGGCAGAAAAGAGAGATTACTACGAGGTCCTGGGCGTGAGCAAGAACGCCTCGGCCGATGAGATAAAGAAGGCCTACCGCAAGAAGGCCATACAATATCACCCGGACAAGAATCCCGGTGACAAGGAGGCGGAAGAGAAATTCAAGGAGGCTGCCGAGGCCTATGATGTGCTGAGCGATGCCGAGAAGCGCCAGAAATATGACCAGTTCGGCCATGCTATGGGCCCGCAGGGCTTCGGGGGCGGCGGAGGCAGCTACGGCGGCTTCAGCGGCTTCGGAGGAGGCGGCATGAGCATGGAGGACATCTTCGCTCATTTCGGAGACATCTTCGGCGACATGGGTGGCGGCTTCAGCAGCGGCGGAGGCCGTGCGCGTCAGCCGCGCCAGCACGTCAACAAGGGCACCGACCTGCGAATCACCGTCAAGGTGTCGCTCAAGGATGTGATGAACGGCGTTGACAAGAAGCTCAAAATACCCCGCTGGGTGGCTTGCGAGCACTGCAATGGCACCGGCGCGAAGGATGGCACAGCCTTCCATACCTGCGAGCGCTGCCACGGCACAGGCTATATCAACACCGTGCAGCAGACCTTCATGGGCCCGATGCAGAGCCAGGCCGTTTGTCCGGAGTGCAACGGCGAGGGCAAGGTAATTAGCGAGGAGTGCACCTACTGCCACGGCACGGGCATAAACAAGAAGGACGAGATAGTCAGTTTCCACATCCCCGCAGGTGTGGAGGATGGCACGGTGCTCACCCTTCGCGGCCAGGGTAACGCCCCGCGCCACGGCGGCATCAACGGCGACCTTCTGATTGTCATCCAGGAGGAAAAGAATTCAGAGCTTATCCGCGACGGACTCGACCTGATCTACAACCTCATGCTTGACTTCCCGACCGCCGCTCTCGGAGGATCGGCGGAGATACCTATGGTCGACGGTCGCGCCAAAGTGAAGATTACCCCGGGCACGCAGCCGGGCAAGGTGCTCAGACTGCGCGGCAAGGGACTCCCTCAGCTCAACAATCCCTCGGTGAAGGGCGACATACTGGTCAATGTGATGGTGTACGTGCCTGAGAATCTGACTGAAGCCGAGAAGGCAGCTGTGGAGAGCCTCAAAGACCAGCCGAACATTGTGCCGACTGAATCGACCTCCAAGCGTATCTTCTCGCGCCTGCGCCACATCTTCAATAAGGAAAACCGGGGCGAGTAAGACCGGGCAACCCCGCGGCAGCCGCAGGAGCGGCCACGATATACACCAAGTTGGGGAGCGA
>VIDP01305975.1_pt1 | contig 10006 bp, 9 predicted proteins | sample 5025131 | NCBI WGS metagenome assembly VIDP01 (sample SAMN11853144, study PRJNA449069) | gut metagenome | isolation source: stool from male vole | host: Microtus ochrogaster | place: USA:Florida | collected 2017
GCATTGATTTGGTTTTGCAGAAATTCCAGTTGCTCAGCGACGATAAGGACGCTTTCCGCGGCGTACAGACGGGACTTATTAAACTCGACCGCCTTACGAACGGCTTGCAGAAGTCGGACTTAATCGTTCTTGCCGCCCGCCCCGGTATGGGTAAAACCTCGCTTGCAATGAATATCGTTGAAAATGCGGCGTTGAATAACGACAAAGTTTGCGCGGTTTTCTCGCTCGAAATGCCCGAAGTTCAGATAATTCAAAGGCTTTTATGCGGTTTTGCGGGCGTTTCCATGTCGTCCGCGCTGTCGGGCAAGCTTGAAAGCAACGACTGGAAAAAGCTGACCAAGGCTTCGGAAAAGATGCGCAAAAGTCGCATTTACATAGACGATTCCTCGCGAGTGACTCCCGCCGAAATACTTTCCAAGTGCAGAAGAATCAAGTCGAAAAACAACGGTCAGCTCGACCTTATCATGATTGACTATATTCAGCTTATGTCGAGCGGCAAAAAGAACGCCGAGCAGAACAGAACTCAGGAAGTTGCTGACATTACCCGCGAATTGAAGATTATGGCGAAAGAGCTTGACGTGCCCGTAATCGCACTGTCACAGCTCAGGCGTATGCAGAGCAAAGAGCCTCAGCTTTCCGACTTGAGAGGTGTATCCGCTGCCGGCGAGTACAAGTTCCGTTGCGACAACGACTGGGCTATCAACCTCGGTGGTTCTCTTGACAATCTGACCTTCGGCGGCGACAACCTCAACTTTACCGAGGCCGGTACGTATACCGTTACACTCGACCTCTCTAAGGTGCCCTACAGCGCTACTGTAGTCAAAAAGTAATCAGCAATAACGTATCTCTGCGGGGCTACGGCCTCGCAGAGATAATAACTATCAATTATCAAGACAATGAAAAAGACTTTCAAATATCTGATGTCGCTCGTGGCTGTAGTGATGCTGAGCTTTGCTTTCGCATCCTGCACCAATGAGGATAACGTTGATTTCGGTCCTGTAGGCAACTGGAGCGTGCGTTGCTCCAGTGTCGTTGCTCCCGATATGAATCAGGCGTGGGCTGCAAGTGTGATGGAGGTGATGAACAAGGATATCTGCCTCGATCAGACTTTGGCCGATGCTGAGCCCACCACTAAAGCCGACGGTGACGAAGAAGAGGAGGAGAAAGAACCCCTCGATCTCACCAAACTTGAAAACAAGTCAGAGACTCAGGCCAAATACTATTTGCGTTTTGCATTGGAGAGCTGCTACCAGTATCTCAACAATGCTGCCAACAAGAACTTCCGCGAGTCTCTTCCCAACGGCACAATCATCACATTCACTCTCTATCGTGTTACAGCAGAGAGCGAACTGGTAAACAGCACAGTGTCTGTAGCCATAAATGATAACAACGTAATCCCGAGCGACAATCTCGAATTCGACCTCAAGAAATAATCCCCATCTAAATCCAATAAAAAGAACAGGCTGTGTCCACAGACACAGCCTGTTCTTTTTTATATCGTTAAAGCGATAAAATCAACGGTTAAAATCAGATGGTATATTAACGTTAATTGGGTATATTTACTGTAGAGGTGGAGGAACGTTAAAAGGAAGTATTAAAGGTGTAAGGTATGAGTTTTTATTTGTCGAGGGAGGCGTAGCGGGAGTTGGCGCTTTTGTATTCGGGCACTATGGCTTTCATTTTGGCCACTATCGCCATGTCATCTACCTCGGAGGCTGTGTTGATTAGATTGTCTATTTCGCGGCTTACAGAGTCAAAATCATACTCTCTTACCTTTGCTATCTTTATTTTCGGATGGAATGTAGGAAGGGTAATCTCCTTGTCGTTGAGCACCTCCTCATATAGTTTTTCGCCGTCTCTAAGGCCGGTATATACTATATCCACATTTACCGCTCCGCTGAGTTTTATCATGCGTTTGGCAAGGTCGGCTATCTTTACTGGCTCTCCCATGTCAAAGACGAAAATTTCGCCGCCTTTGCCTATGGTGCCGGCTTCTATCACGAGCTTGCACGCCTCCGGTATCAGCATGAAGTAGCGGATGATGTCCGGGTGAGTCACCGTAAGCGGTCCCCCGGCGCGTATCTGTTTCTGGAAGAGAGGTATCACCGAACCGTTGGATCCAAGCACGTTGCCGAAACGCGTGGTGACAAACTGAGTGACGCCCTTTATTTCCCCATCCTTGATGGCCTTGTCGAGGCTCTGCACGTATATCTCGCAGATGCGCTTCGAGCAGCCCATCACGTTGGTGGGATTTACAGCCTTGTCGGTGGATACCATCACAAACTTGCGTGTTCCGTATTTTACGGCCAGATCGGCTATTATCTTAGTGCCGAGGATATTGTTGATGACGCTTTCGTAGGGATTATCCTCCATCATCGGCACGTGCTTGTAAGCGGCGGCATGGAACACGTATTCCGGACGATAGCGGCGGAAAAGACGCTCCATAAGTCGCTCATCGGAGATGTTTGCCACGATAGTCTTCGCGTTAACCTCCGGAAATTCCTTGCTCATCATCAGCCGGATATCATGCATGGGCGTTTCTGCCTGGTCAACGAGCACTAATTCCGAGGGCTTGTAGGCGGCTATCTGGCGCACCATCTCTGAGCCGATGCTGCCGGCCGCTCCGGTGATCATCACTACCTTGTCGGTAATAAGTTGAGAGGCAGCCTCCATATCCACCTCAATCTTGTCGCGAGGCAGAAGGTCTTCCACATCCACCGGCTTCAGATTTGAGAAATTAATCTCTTTCTTGCCGTCCCATTCAGTAGCATTGGGAAGCACCATTATCTTTATGCCCGCGTCAATGAGTTTGCCGGTCAGAGCCGAATATTCCGGCAGGACGCTCATCATCAGAGGGGACACCAGAATGTATTGCACATTCTTTTTGAGCATTATTTCAGGCAGATGCTCGTCAAAGAGCAGTATTTCCTTGCCCATCAGCATGTGATGCACCATATCAGGCTCATTGGTAAGAAAACCGGCCAGACGATAAGGCGTAGACGCCGAAGTGTTGATGTTTTTCGCAAGTGAGACAGCCCCGGATTTTACCCCTAAGATGTAGGCGCGATGCTGCACGTTGCGATGTATATACTCCTCATAGAGAGTCTTCACCCATACGCGCGTCAGGATCATGAACGTGGCTGTCAGCAGACCGAACATGAGTAGATTGGCCCCTTCGAAAGGGATAATCAAGCCCGTGTTGCGCAGCAATTCCTGCTCGCAGACCACCAACGCCATGGCCATCACCACCGAAAGGAAGATATTTACAAGATCCTTGAAGGTAGAGAAGCGTATTACACCCACGTATGTGTGGAAGACGCGGAAGGATATGAGGAAAGAGGGGAGAAGAAGAATCAGAGTGCGCATCAGGGGCAAAAACCGTGAGGCGATTGACTCCGACCTGTTGTGCACGAGGAAAGCGAGTATACCGGCCACAATGACGAAGATACTGTCAAGCACGAGCATGCCCCAGAACGGCAGAGACGCTTTGGTGAAATACCAACGTATCGTTTTCAAAAATGACCTTCTCCTGCTCATATCATGTATTGTATGGAAAAGAAATTCAATCTATCGCTTCCTTTATCTTATCAGCGATATATCTTACATCATCATCCGTGACGTATGGTCCGGCCGGCAGACAGATACCGCTGTGGAAGAGGTCTTCGCTCACACCGTTGACGTATGCCGGCGCATTGCGATATACGGGTTGCTTGTGCATCGGTTTCCAGAGCGGACGAGCCTCGATATTGGCCTTGTCAAGATATACGCGCAGCGCCTCGACGTTGGCGTCCGGCTGACAGTCGGTCACGGCCGTTTTGGCAGCGTGGGTCACGCCGGCCGCTCCGCCTACAGCGCCCGTGATGACATCCTTGTAGACATCCTCCTGTCCCTTGATATGCAGGTCCTTATCGAGCACAGCAGCACAGAGCCAGAAATTGGAGTCGTAACGCGGCGAAGGATTCTGATGCATCGTGAAGCCCGGCACGTCGGCGAGCAGTTCCGTGTAAAGCTCCTGCACATGCTTGTGATGAGCGATATGCTCGTCAAGAATGGTCATCTGTCCGCGACCAATGCCCGCGCAGATGTTGCTCATGCGGTAGTTGTAGCCTATGTGTTCATGCTGATAATAGGGATAGCTTTCGCGCGCCTGAGTGGCGTAGAAGAGTATCTCGCGTTTCGCCTCCTCATCCTTGCATATCAGAGCGCCGCCACCGGAGGTGGTGATCATCTTGTTGCCGTTGAATGAAAGGACGCCATATTCTCCGAATGTGCCGAGCGCCTGACCGTCAAAGCGAGAGCCGAACCCCTCGGCGGCATCCTCAATCACCGGAATGCCGTAGCGGTCGGCTATCTCCATGATGCGGTCTATCTGATATGGCATACCGTAGAGAGCCACGGGGATAATGGCTTTCGGAGTCTTGCCGGTCTTTGCGATACGGTCTTTGATAGCCTCTTCAAGCAAATCCGGGTCAATATTCCATGTCTCACGCTCAGAGTCGACAAATACCGGTGTGGCACCTACATACGTGATGGGATGACTCGAAGCGCAGAAAGTAAAGGATTGTACCAGTACCTCATCGCCCGGACCTACACCGCAGGCCACGAGGGCAAGATGCACGGCAGCCGTGCCGGCACTCAATCCTACGACTGACTTATGCAACGGCGCCGCATCTACACGATGATTGACAAAGTCCTCAAGATCCTTTTCAAAACCGTTGACATTCGGACCCATCGGCACCACCCAGTTGGCATCGAAGGCCTCCTTTATAAAGTCCATTTCCTTGCCGCTCATGTGAGCCAAGCAAAGCAATATTCTCTCTCTCATAGGCTTATAAGTTTTACCGGGCCATGTCCCGGATAAATGTCATACGTTTCCGCCATGTCCTGCAGCCGGGCATACCATTCGCGCGCCGCTTTCTTGTCGCTGCGCGGGAAGGTGGCTATTACCTTCACATCCGGAATATAGGAATCTCCGGTGAAGAGAGCATTCCCAATAACAAAGGAGACACAACTGCTGTCATGTCCCGGGGTGTGAATAGCCGTTACTGCCGGAGTCTCGCATGGCGAAACGATAGCATTATTTTGTAAAGATATAATTTTCTCTGAAATTATGCAAATAGGAGAGCCATGATAACGGGAAAAATTGTATTTAGGCTCCCGCAGAGCCTCAATTCCCGCTTCGGTAGTGTATACCGGCACCTCCGGATATTGGCTCATCAGTTCCGGCAGACCGTAGATATGGTCAAAATGGGTATGTGTAATAAAAACGCCTCTCAGAGCAAGGCCCTGAGAGGTGAGATATTCTTTAAGAGCGGGGAAATCCCCGACATCGATTATGAGGGCATTGCGCCCGTCATGCACGATGTATGAATTGGAAGTGAATACGCTGTTGACAAACTGTTGTATCTTCATTATCAATTCGTGCCGTCAAAGGGTGCTATGGTCGCCTGGCCTTCAGCCGATATGTCCGAGCGCTTGATGACCTTCAGCAGCGTGGTCCATACCACTTGATAATCTACGCGAAATGAGAGATGGTCCACATACCAGACATCATACTCAAACTTCTTCGCCCAGGAGATATTGTTACGTCCGTGACATTGCGCCCATCCGGTGATGCCGGGCCGCACTTCATGCCGGCGAGCCTGCTCCGGTGAGTATAGTGGGAGGTACTTCACCAGCAGCGGACGAGGGCCGATGAGCGACATATCCCCCTTGAAGACGTTCCACAACTGCGGCAGTTCATCGATAGAGGTAGATCTCACCAACTTTCCTACGCGAGTCAGACGGTCTTTATCCGGCAGCAGTTTGCCGTTTTCGTCCGTCTCATCGGTCATGGTCTTGAATTTCACCACACGGAATATCTTGCCGTTCTTGCCGGGGCGCTCCTGACGGAACAAGGCTCCCGCTCCCTTGTTGGCAAAATGCAGCCAGAGAGTGATAATAGCCAGCGGCAAAGCCAATATCAGAAGCACAAGCCCCGAGGCCGTCACATCAATAAAGCGCTTGAAAAACCGTCGATACATCACCCGTATAAATTACCTCCGGACTCCAATCTCTCCACTCTCGACTCTAAACTCTCGACTTTAAATATACTGCAATTCCGGAATTACCATCGGGCCGAAAGTAGCCGTCATAGTAGCCCATGAGAGCCCCAGTCCGAAGGATGACATCAGCAACCGGTGCGGTGCCGTAGATAACGGCTCACGCAGGCGAGTCACCATCAGAGACGGTATTGAAGCCCCGCCAAGATTGCCGAATTCTTCGATATTGTAAGGCACCTTGTCAGTGGGGAGTTTCAATTTTTTTACCACACGGTCTACAATCATCTTGTTGGCTTGATGTATCAGGAAATAGTCGATATCAGTATTACGGTCCAATTCCTCAGCCTCAAGAAATTGCTCTACCGACTTCGGCGGTTTTGAGATAGCGAAGGAGAAGACGTTCATGCCGTTGATAAGCGTATGTATAGGTGCGCGGACTATACCGTTGCCGAAATCCTCCTCAATAAACGATTCGGGCGTAGCCGGATGACGGAAGCCGCCGTGAGGAGTCATCAGTGCTTCGTAGCCTTTGCCGTAGGTATGGAAGTCCACGACAATTTCTGGTGCCTCCGGATCATATTCGAGTGCGATTGCCGTTCCCGCATCTCCGAAGAGGGGCACGCGACTCTTATCCTTCATCGAGCCCATGCGTAGTGCGGTGTCACCGATAAGGAGCAGAGCGCGGCGCACGTTGCCGGTGGTCAGCATATTGCCACCTACAGTTATGGCATACAGACATCCGCAGCAGCCCATCGGCATATCCAGACAGAAAGTGGTGTCCGGCAGTCCCAAGCGGTCCTGAAGCAGGCAGGAGGTGGGAGGGGTCTTGTAGTCGCCGGTTACGGATTCGAAGATAAGCACATCGATGGAGTCGCGTTCCCAGCCAAGCTCCTCAAGGAGTTTCTCGGCAGCCTTCTGACACATATCCGAAGCGCAGATATCATCCGGAGCGAGATGACGGCGCTCGATGCCCACAGTCTTGATAAAGGTCTGCGCCTCTTCCGGTGTGAGTATGCCGAGTTGTTCAGTGGTCACCACATTCTCCGGCACACAGGCAGAGACACCGGCCATTCGCACATTTTGTATTCTCCACTTAGCCATAGCAGATGATTTAGGATAATACTACGGTGTTGATTTTTTGAATTTTGAGTATTAGGGCATTATTAAAGTTCCACGCCCTGATTTGCCATGATCTCCTTACCCTTCTCGTATGAGGTGAAGCCCATTATCTCTTCGGGGTCGAGCATGATATCAAAAGTCTCTTCGGCCAGCGATACAAGATTAAGCTGATGTACGGAGTCCCATTCAGGCACATTCTCCTTGCAGAAATCCGCTCCGAGAGCATCTGCGTTCACGCCGAATACTTCAATAAAGAAGTTGTTGTATTTATCAAGATTAGTCATAACTATTTATTATATAATCGATTATTTATTTCCACATATTGAGGATATATTTTCATTGCGGGCGGCAATCTATGCGTCTATGAGTTTGCCATTCTTTACGTTAATTCCGGTTTTGATGACACGGGCGGGGTTGCCGACCACGACGCAATTGTCAGGCACATCTTTGGTTACGATGCTTCCGCTACCTACCACCACCTCATTGCCGATCGTCACGCCCGGCATGATGATAGAGCGCACGCCTATGACGCAATTATTGCCGATGTTGACGTCTGTCACTAAACTGCGGCAATGGTCATGCGCCATTATCATGGCTTCTCTCAACACCCAAGTATTATCTCCTATGTGAATGCCACGCGGATTGATGGATTTATCCAGGTGGGCGGTATGCGCTATGCGGCAGTTCTTGCCGATGTTCATCTTGTAGACCTTGCGCAAAAACCAGGGATAAAAATTAGTATATAATTTCCAAAGATATTTTCTCATAATCTTTTTTATAGCCCATTCCACAAAATGTTAACGCAGGGGCAGCGTATGTTTGGTGTGAGTTGAGGCTTATTCTTTCGGCAACTTTGCGTATAGTATTTTTCCGGCGTCGTTTTTAGGCATGACGTCAATCTGTCTTATCTCAATAACGCTTGCCGGCACCTTAATAGCCTTAAGAAGTGCTTGCAATGCAGTCTCGCTTTGGGCAATATCCGTGAGATAAACGATGATCTTATCATCATTACCGGTAGTGGCACATTCGCACGTCACCGCTGCTTTCAATATCTGATCACACTCATCGAGACCGATACGGTTGCCGAAAATCTTAAGAAAACGCCCCATTCGTCCTCGGATGAAATAGAAACCATCCTCATCACGGTAGGCTATATCACCCGTTGGAAGGAAGCCGTGGCGCTCATCGCCGAGCTGAAGATCCTCACGTTGGCGGGCATATCCCATTGTAACATTCTTTCCGCGATAACACATTTCTCCTGTGGCCGGCGACTCTTTGATTTCCATCCCTTGCTCATCGCGGAGTGTCAACTCACCGTTAGGCACGGCGATGCCTATGCTTCCCATTTTAGAAATAGCGTATTCCGGCGGCAGCCAAGCCATGCGGGCCGTCCCTTCCGACTGCCCGTAGGTAGCAATCCATTCTTTGCCGTTGTCACGACAATATTCAGCAAATTTGAGGTTGAGCGCTTCAGGCATCTTGCCTCCCCCTTGAGTAAGGAGGGTAAGATCGGGCAACTTCATGCGCGTGAAGCGCATCTTGTCAAGTATCTCATAACTGAAGGGGACACCCGTAAAACTTGTGGCACGCTCCTCCTTGAGAAATTTCCAGAAGCCCGGGTCAGTCATTTTCAGTCCGGTGATAAGAATTGTGGCTCCCGCCTTAATATGGCTGAAGACCATCGAGAGTCCCATCGTGTAGTAGAGGGGCAGCACCATGAATGGTCTGTCCTGCTCCGTAAGACGGAAGAAAGTGCTGATATTCAGAGCAGCCGACTCAATATTTTCATATTTATGGCGCACGAGTTTCGGACTTCCCGTAGAGCCGGAGGTGGGAAGCAGATGGCTCAGTTCAGGATGCATCGGGCATGCCTCTTCCGAATATTTCTTAAGCGAATATCCGGCGAAAGAGATTTCTCCGTTCTCGCCCGGACCGGCTATATAATTCGGTCGGTATGTGTCAAGGAGAGTCTGCAAAAGTCCCTCCTCTGTGTGAGCATTTAGAATCAGAGGAACATTTCCGGAGAGAATTGAAGCCATCACCCATGCGATGCCCCCTACGTTATTTTCGGTAAGCACAAAGAGAAGCGATCTCTCCGGCAGCGACGCGCGCATTTGCTCCGCCAGGTCTAAAAGCTCACCGTAAGTAAGCCTATTTCCTTCGGAATCAATCGCTACTACAGCGGATAGCTCTCTTTTATCAATATCAAGTATCATAGAGGTTCAATTCCTAACCTAATTCCTAATTACTAATTGCTAATTCCTAAATTGAAGCGCAGCCGTCTACTCCGAGTATTTGTCCTGATATATAAGATGCGTTGTCGGAGGCAAGGAATGCACAGGCGCGGGCTACATCCTCCGGTGCACCAAGACGTCCGAGAGCGATACGACCTATTCGTGTGTCTATCTTGTCGCCGGAGGCTTCATATAGTTCTTCGAAGCGCTCGGTCTTGACGATGCCGGGTGCTACTGCATTGACGCGTACTCCGGAAGCGGCCAATTCCTTAGCGGCTGATTTAGTGAAGGATATGATGGCTCCTTTGGTAGCGCTGTAAGCAGACTGTCCGGCGCTGCCGAGCACTGCTGTGACAGAAGCGATATTGACGATAGAACCTCCACCGGTGCGAGCCATGATACGTGATACAAGTCGTGTCAATTCGATTACAGCGATAACGTTGACCCGAAAGATCAGTTCAGTCTCTTAGCGCACGATCATGCCGATTCTCTTATTGAAGACTCCTTCCGCAACCAATTACCAGTTCCGTTCCGGTTATGCAAGCTGCAGCGGCCGAGAGCATATAAGTGAATGCCCACGCCACCTCTTCCGGACGCGTATATCTTCCGAGC
>VIDP01147121.1_pt1 | contig 9998 bp, 9 predicted proteins | sample 5025131 | NCBI WGS metagenome assembly VIDP01 (sample SAMN11853144, study PRJNA449069) | gut metagenome | isolation source: stool from male vole | host: Microtus ochrogaster | place: USA:Florida | collected 2017
TGACGGTGGTTGGGCGACACGGTAAAATGCAGATAGAGCGTTCCGCCCGGTTTTACGGCCGTTGCGGCGCCCTCGGCGATTTGTTCTTCGAGCGGGGTGCGGGCTCCGTCGGCGTATTTATGGAACTGCAGCAGTCCTTTGGGGAGCTGGCCGTAGTTGAGGCCGCTGCCGGAGATTATTGCGGCTATGATGTCGCGGTTTTTACCGGCGGCACGCAGGTCGACAACCGATTTGCCGTAGTTGTGAAGGCAAACGGCATTCAGCGCCGGGAAGAAGGCAAAATCTTCAATATGATCGAGAACCTGAGCTACGTCGGAGCCGGCGGCGGGAGTGTCGGTCGGGCCGTCGACAAAGTTAAACAGAGCTTTGAACATGCGTGACGCCGCGCCCGATGCCGGTACGAATTTACAGGCTTCGCCGCCATCGTCGAGAAATAGTTGCCAGCGGTCGGCTGCGGCCTGCTGTTGTTGGGGGGTAAGCCGCAAGATACCGTTGCCCGGTGTTGCCGAGTCAATAATTTTTAGGTAGGGAAAGCCGGTTTTGAAGCGGCTGAGCTGAGCTTGTGCTTGTTCGGGAGTAATGCCCTTGGCTGCAAGGGTTTTAAGGTCTTGAGGGTCCATTGGCTTTGAATTGAGGGTTAAAATGTTGGTCAAAGTTATGAATTATATCTGACCTAACAAAGCAAAGGACCGAAAAGTTGGTTATTTGAGGCCTATGGCGGTTATTGTGCGCCCGGTCAGTTCGTAGCCCTGGCGGCGAACCGAAAAATATCGGCTATCCTCTTTCGAACAGGCCGGAGCGGCCTGGGGTTCGGAAATCCCGGCTGCCGTCAGTTGGAGGCTAACGGCTTTGGCAAGACTAACGTGGGGTTTTGGCCATTGAGGGCGTCGCTCAACGGCTTCCGGGGCGAACTGCGAAGCCACGTCTTCGCCTACCTCAAAGCAATCGGAGCAGATGTGTGGGCCGAACGCAGCGCGGATTCGGCCGGGGCGTGCGCCCATAGCAACCATCGTTTCGACAGCGTTCAGCGCAATGCCGGCAACTGTGCCGCGCCAGCCGCAGTGGACTGCGGCATAGACCTGCGCCTCCGGATCTACCATGAGCAGGGGGAGGCAGTCGGCGGTTCTGATTCCAATCAGCGGGCCGCGCCCTTTTGCCACTATGGCGTCGGCGCCGTTAAGGTCGTCAATTCCGAGCCTGGCAACCCGTGCGGAATGGGTTTGAACCGGCAGAATAATGCCGGAGTCGGCGAAATCTTCGGTGCTCAGCGTAGAAAAGGCAATAACGCCGGGCAGATTGGTTAGAAGTGGCTGCATATATAAAAAAGAGCGGAGACCGTCAGGCCTCCGCTCTAAATGGGGGTTACTGTGCAAGGTAGCTCTTGAGCAGTTCGCTTTTTGACCCTTTGAGCCTGCGAATTGCTTTTTCCTTAATCTGGCGAACACGTTCACGGGTCAGGTCGAACTTAACGCCGATTTCTTCGAGGGTCATTTCCTGACATCCGATTCCGAAGAAAAGCTTGATAATCTGGCGTTCGCGGTCGTGGAGCTGCAACAGGGCGCGCTCAACTTCAGTCGACAGCGATTCGCGCGAGAGACCTTCGTCGGTCGCGGGCGAGTCGTTGTTGGTCAACACGTCGAGCAGCGAGTTGTCTTCACCCTCCTGGAAGGGAGCGTCAACCGATACCTGACGGCCTGAAACCTTCATGGTTTCGGCAATCTTTTCAGGAGCTACGTCAAGCTCTTTGGCGAGTTCCTCAACCGATGGGGCGCGCATGTTTTCCTGTTCAAACTTGTTGAGCACCTTACGGATTTTATTTATTGAACCTACCTGATTCAGAGGCAGGCGAACAATGCGGCTCTGTTCGGCCAGGGCCTGGAGAATGCTCTGGCGAATCCACCAAACGGCGTAGGAAATGAACTTGAAACCACGGGTTTCGTCGAATTTCTGGGCAGCTTTCTGCAGTCCGACGTTGCCTTCGGAAATAAGGTCCATAAGTTCCAGACCTTGATTCTGATATTGCTTGGCAACGGAAACCACGAAGCGCAAGTTGGCGCGCACGAGGCGGTCAACAGCTGCGGTGTCGCCCTGGCGTATGCGCTGGGCAAGTTCAACCTCTTCGTCGACGGTAAGGAGTTCTTCGCGGCCTATTTCCTGCAGATAACGGTTCAACAGGGGGTCGCGGTTAGTAGGAGCCTGACTTATTTTTAGCTGCTGCATAGTTTTTTTATTGTTAAAGGAAAGAGGATATTAAAACTGATAGTCAACACATGCACGGGCCTGTTTCTGCGGAGCAATGATTGCGGCAGCGGCAACGTGGGCCGGATGTTTGGCGTAGACTTCAACGTCGGCCATTGTCGGAACTATCGCGGTTAAAACAACGTCCCAGTCCTCCGAAGGGTTCTCATTGATGCCAACTTCCATTGATTCGAGCACTGAAATCTGCTCGGGCAGGGCCATAAGGGCGTCTTTGAAGCGGCGTGCGGTTTCGAGGCGTTGGGCGTCGGTGCCCGACAGTTTGAAGCTGACGATATGTTTTACCATAAAAGATGTATTTTCCGTTTTTAAGCCTGCAAAGTTACGAAAAAAAGTTGAGATATGAAAGCGGGTTTCGTTTTTTTGATGTATATTTGCGCTTATGAAACTTTCTTTGCGCGGATTTCTGGTGGCTGCCGCCGTTGTGGCTATAAGCGTCGGAGTTTATTTCTTCGATCCGGTCGGCGGGCCGTTTCCTTATCCCCGGTGCTGGATCAAACTGCTCAGCGGCTACGACTGTCCGGGGTGCGGTTCTGCGCGCGCGTTGCATGCGTTGGTTCATGGCAACGTTGCCGAAGCCTGGAATTTTAATCCGGCAATTTTTTTTGTTGTGGCGTTGGTCGTACTGCTTCTTTTGGCTGAGAGTGACCGATTTCCGCGGCTGCGCCGGTGGTTATTATCACCTGCGGCAGCCGTAACGATAATTGCGGCTGCCGCGGTGTGGACTGTTGTCAGAAATCTTTGATTATTTGCGTCTGTTGCGTACCGAGCGGGTTGCCGAGGAGGATGATTTTGCCGGGGCCGACGATTTTTGCTTTTTGGGGGCTTTAACCTTCGCAGCGGGCTTTTTTGCTTCGCGCGAGCGGGTTGAAGCGCGCTCAGAGCGGCTGCGCGAAGCGCGAACCGGTTCGGGTTTGACTTCGGCCGTTGAATCGGCTGCCGCTGCGGCGGCTTCGCGGGCCAGGGCCAGTTCCTCGCGCGAGGGAACCCACAGATTGTCGGCGTAGTGGTCGAGCCGATACTGAATCGAATCTTGCAGGGCTTTGAGCGTGTCGGGATCTTCTTTGGCCATCTGGGCTAAAGTGCGGTTACGCAGGTTGCGTGTCTTATAGATGTTGCCCTTGTAGAGATTAAGGGTAAAGAAGTCATCGTAGGTGTGCGAAGCAAGGTTGTTGTCATCGTCGGTGAAAATATACTGTGCCTGCAGATAAGGCTTCAGGTCAGCCATTTTCATCCAGAACATCGGGGTCTTGCCGGAAATTGCCGACGCGTCGTCGCGAACAATTACCGGAGCAATTGCTTCAACTGTAGTGCGCATCTTGTTGGTGCGGTTGTCGAATTCCCATCTTTCAATTATGAAGTAGGCCAGCACTTCGTTTGTGGGCACATCGACGGGTTCTATGTCGTAAACCGGATTTTTCTCCGAGAACCCTTTTGCGGGGGTGGCCAGAATATCGAAACGGTTGATAATGTCGGCCATCTTGGCGCGGTTTGCCTCGGAAAAGTCTTCGCGGCCGTCGAGATACTCGTAGGCGGGCACTTTGTTCTGGGCCAGCAGACGGAACATTATGCGGAAAAGGTTTTCGTTGCCGTCGACCAAGTCTTCAGGAAAGTAGAGCGGGGCATTTGCATCTTCGTTTTGCAGGTCCAGCTCGCGATAGATAACGCGCATATATTTCAGCGAGGCATCCGGACGCGATGCTCCTGTCTGAGCCTGCATGCGGGCGGAAACCGACGGCGCTCCGGCTTCGGTTTGCTGGCCCGGACGGGTGCGAGGCCCGCGAGACATGGTTGCTGTCGACGATGATTGTTCCTGGGCGGCAGCGCCAAAGGCTGCCAGGCCAACGAGGGCCGATATGAGAAATTTTTTCATAGGTCGGATTAGTTAACGAGAACGTCCAAAGGAGAGATGGAGCGAGTAATGCCGTCGGGACCGGAGGCCTTGACGTTGGTGATTATGAAGCGCTTGCCGCGTTTGAGTTGACGGAACTGGGCCTTCTGGCGCTCGGAGAATTGAGCGCCGTTTGAGTTTTCGATAATGTTGGCACCCGTCTGGTCGAAAAACACGGTCTGGAAGCTTACTACGTTGAATTTAATGTTGAGCAGTTCGTCGTCGATCGCCGCATCGATACCGGGCGAAGATAGCAGAACGGCTTTGCTCAGCGGCTTGCCGCCACGATAGCGGTCGGCGTTTCCCTGAGCGTCGGTATAGGTAATGAACGGCGTCGGATCGGGGAGTTTGCGAGTGCGGAACGTTGTTGTTCCCATGGTCTGGTTCGTTCCGTCGATATTTGCGGTTACGGTTATAACGGCCTCTTTGCCAACCGCCGAGGGGCGGGCAATCCATTTGTCGCCCTGGCGGGTGAGGGTTCCGTTGGTCATTGTTGCATTAATCTGATTCGAATGAACCCCGGGGGCTGAAATCGACAGCGGATTATCGATGCCGGCATAGAGAACGTTCATCATCGTTGCCGAAACTGTTGCCGTAGGTTCAAACACGGTGTAGCTCGACTGGAAGGGGTGTTGGGTAGTTGTTCCGTCGCCGTGGGCAACTTCCAGGTAGCCGGAATAATCGAAAGTTCCGGTCTGGCCGGTTGCGAATTCATAAATGTCGGAGCCTTCGGGCAACTGTTTGCCGCCAATGAAGATTGCCGGACGCTGGGTTGTGTCGACCGCAGCGAGAACAATGTTGGCGGAATATTTCGAACCGCGCATAACCGAGCGCGAACGCGGAATTACGAATGCGTTGAGTTCGTTTACGCGCACATCGCCCGCATCGACGGCGCTCAGCAGCGACGTCAGGGCTTCACCCTCGGCATAGCGAATGTCGTTTTCGAGTTTCGACAGCAGGGTAACGGCGGCCACTACGGGTTTGGATTCGAAATTGGCTTCTTCCCATGTTTGCAGTCGGGGGCGACCGTTTTCGTCGAGATTTTCGGTCGACAGCGCTTCGGCAATTGTTTTCTGCTTCAGGGTGTCGGGAATGAGGTCAACGATAAACGAGCGGTAGGAGTCAATTTGTCGGCGTAGCTGTTGGCCCTGGAGGGTTGCGGGGTTGAGAAGTACTGCTGATGAAGCTTCCAGGTCATCGCGATGGAGAATATTCGAAGGGTCGCCGTTCTTGCCGTCGGCTTTTTTAACAACGGCGAGTTTCAGCGAGTCGACCCGCGCGGTCAGACGCGCGGTAAAGTCAACAACTTCAGAAGCTTTGTCGAGCCATGCTTTGCCTTTTTCGGGATTTTGCTCGGCAAATTGCTCCAGCCGTTGATATAGCGCATGGTTGCGCCCCGCAACATTGGTGTTAGAGCGGTTAAGGCCTTCGTCGACTTGAGTGAAACCGTCGAGCACATCGCTGCTGACGTTCAATGCGAGCATTGCCGTCAACACGATATACATCAGGTTGATCATTTTTTGTCGTGGCGTAAGGCCGGAACTTTGAGCCATATATGGAATTCTTGTTTACAAAGTTATTATTGCTGACGTTCGGCAGAGGCTGCTCCGCCGGGCAGATTCTGGGTCATTGCCTGAATCATCTGCGCATAGATTGCATTCAGCTGCTTCATGTAGCGGGCCATGCGTTCAGTTTCCTCGCAGTATTGGCGGGATGTGTCGGCCGAGCGTTCATACATGTCGCGGATGTCTTTAATGCCGTTGTTTACGCGGTCGATTGAATCGAGTTGCGAGCTTACGCTCTTGAGTTGGATTTCGTAAATTGTGTTCAGTCCGGCAACGTTGCGGTTGAGCGAGGTCATTTCTTCAACATATCCCTGCGACGAAGCGGTTATTCGGTCGGAGTTTTCGGTAATGGCGTTGTAGCTGTTGAGCAAAACTGCCGTAACTTTATTCAGGGCCTCGGTTGATTTGCGCAGTTCTGTCATCTGGTCGGAGAGGGCGGCGATTTGAGCAACATAATGTTCGGTTGCTTCCTTGGCCGAGGCGTTGAGGCTCAGCGGACGGTCGGCCACGGTGGTTGACGGATGTTGCTGCACCGCAGCTGCTGAAGTCGAAGCGCCGGCTGCCCCGATAACGATGTTGCCCTGAGCGCCCCCCTGCATATTCGGGCGGTCTTCAGCATCGTGGGTGTCAAGAACCGGGAATACTTCTTCCCAGTGATATTGTTTTGCCGGACGGTCAAAAGCCGAGAGGATGAACATGAGCACTTCAGTGCCCATACCGATCATGAGCAGCAGGTTGCCGCCGGGCAGGTGCAGGAGCTTGAACAGCGCACCCCAGATAACGATTGCCGCACCGATGGAGTAGGCGAAGTTAAAGAATCGCTGGCCTGAATCGCCGGAAAGAAAACGCTCAACCGCGTTCTTATATTTTTTGATATTCTTTTTTGTCATCTCTAATCAATTAGTAATTACTTGCGGGATTTTTGGCCTTTGGCGGTGCCGATTTGAGTGCGCACGCATCGGAAGCCTATATATGATCGCTGTTCATTCTGGTATTCCCACATTCTGATGTCGGAGCGAATGTCGGACACGGCGTCTTTCCAGGAGCCGCCGCGCACTATTTTGCGCTTCAGCTTATAAGGGTCTTCTTTGGCGGCATCGTAGCGATACTGGGGGTTGATGTCGGCCTGGATTTTACCTACGCTTTCAGTATAGGCGGTCGAGGTCCATTCGCTGACATTACCGGCCATGTCGTATAGTCCGAAGTCGTTGGCATTATAGGTTCCGACCTTTGAGGTTATCAGGTGGCCGTCGCGCATGTAGTTGCCATCGGCGGGCTTGAAGTTAGCATAGAAGCAACCTTTGTCTTCCATAATCGGCAGATCGCCCTGCCAGGGGAACACGTTTTCATCTTCGCCGGCACGCGCTGCATATTCCCATTCCAATTCGGTTGGCAGACGGTAGGGTTCAACATAGATTCCCTCTTTTCCCAGCGAGCGGCGCAAAAAGTCGGTGCGCCAATTGGCAAAAGCGGTTGCCTGTTCCCAACTTACGCCGACAACAGGGTAGTCGTTGTAGAGACCGTTTGAGAAATACAGGCGGGTGTACGGTTCGTTGTAGGCGTTGTCGAAATCGTTGATCCAGGCCGTGGTGTCGGGATAAACGTTAACGATATATGTGTTCAAGAAGTCATAGTCGCCGGTCAGAGAGCGGGTGATTGTCTGACGAACGATTTCACCCTCGTCGTTGATATAGGCGGTATCTTTAGAAATCATCGGGTCAGAGGTCGGCGCTGCTATGTCGGTGTTATATTCGCGACGTGAGCGGTCGGTGCGGTTGCGGCGACGTGCGGCCTCGGTGTGGTTGAAGGTTTCGTAGCGATAGTTCAGCTGCGTGGGGTCGAGTTCCTTTGCCCCGGTAATGGGGTTGATGCGATAAACGCTTTCAATTGCGCGCTTTTCGTCTTCGTTGGGGTTACGCCAGGGAATTGCCTTTGCCCAGTTCAGGTATGGGCCGATGGGGTTACCTTCTTTATCTTCTTCGATTTTAAAGGCTTCATTGCCGCCATAGGCGGGATCGGCAAGGCGCTCGCGGATAATAGAGTCGCGCACCCAGTTAACAAACTGTTTGTATTTGGCGTTGGTGATTTCGGTTTCGTCCATCCAGAAAGATTCAACGCTGATTGGCTTGGAGTCGGCTTTGATGCCGCGCAGCGAGTCAGGCTTGCTCACGCCCGAACGTATGGAACCGCGCTCAACCAGAACCATTCCGTAGGGGGTGGGTTCTGACCATGCTCCGGAGCCTGCGCCCGTAACTTCGCCTCCGGAGTTGCCGGAGGCAGTTCCGGCACATGATGACATGCCGGTAAGAACCAGCACGGCAAGGACTACGGCGAATACCAGGTAGATTAGCTTTTTCATCTGTGTTAGAGATTATCTGAGGTTTGTCTGTTTTTAAGTAAGGTTTACATTACGCGGATGCTCTTATGGCGGTTGCGTTTTTTCTCGCCGAAGTTGAGTTTCAGGGAGTAGCCGACCCAGACTTCATGGCTGCCCGACGAGGCGCGCATGATTGCCGATGTTGAATAATCGTAGCTATAGCCCAGGCGAATGCCTTTAAATTCTCCTTCGAGTAGAACAGAAACTGCGTCTTGCGTTCGGTAACCGATGCCCGCAGTGAGGAACTTTTTCCATCTTACGCGGGCTGTTATGTCGGCCTGAACGGTTTGCAGGTCTGAACGAACCATCAGTGAGGGCAACACTTCAAATAACGTATTTTTTATCGGAATATTGCTTGAGGCGATAAAATAAAGATTTCGACGGAACCGGAATTCGAAATATTGTTCGTCGCTCGAACCTGCACCCTGGCTCCCTTCGCGCTGCATCTTGATGGTGGGCGACAGCAGATGGGAGCAGCTGACTCCAACGTTGAACCAGGGGTGGACATAGCCCAGTCCGACGCCCATGTCGAAGTGATTGCCCTCAACATCGTAGGTCGGTATGGCCTCGTCGTTCGACTCGTGATAATCGTCATCGTCGGGAATATCAACTTCCGAGCCTTTGAATTTCTGCTCAAGATAGCCGAACTGAACACCGATTGTAAAATAGCCTTTGCCAACTTTCTGGCGCGCGGCCAACTGGCCGTTAAGACTAAAGGTTTTGTAAAGGCCTATGCTCTCCTGAAACATTGTTGCGCCGCCACCCCAGCGTCGCCCGAAAACGGCAAATGGAATATCGGCCGCGGCCATAAAGTCGCGCGGGGCTCCTTCGATGCCCAGCCATTGCATGCGGCTGCCGCCGCGCAGACGCAAAAGATCGGTGGCACCGGCTTCGGCAGGATTTATGAAGCTCGGAGCCTGAAAATATTGCGTGAGCGTCGGGTCGGTCTGGGCAGTTGCGGGCAATGCCGCCAGCACCAAAAATATGTATTTAAGGAGCTTATTCAAAATAGAATGTCAAAACTAACATGCGCGAAACCGCGCGGTCAAGTGAATTGGTGTAGCGCATCTGGCCCGGGTCGTCGTCAAGATCAGGACGCTTATGCTGAATAATGTCGCCCAGACCAAAGCAGAATTTTATTTCCGGAATGAACTTGAAGTAGGGGAAGTAAGTGTCGATGCCGAGACCAATGGTAAGGAAAGTGTCGAACTTTTTAAGGTGGAGGAGTTCGGAACTGCGTCGTTTGCCAACATCAAACGTAGGCATTACGCCGCCGACCAAATAAGGGCGCACATTGCGGTAGCGCAAGCCCGACATTTTGAAATCAACGGGAAGAACCAGCAGCGTCGATTTAATGTTTTGGCGCTCCATTGCGCCGCTGTTGGCCTCACGGAAGTTGACAACACGATTGCCAAACCAAATGCCCGGGCTGAGGCGGATGTTGAAATGAGTTGCCAATCTGAAATCAATCAGTCCGTTAACGCAAAATCCCGGCGAAAACGACGGTTGCTCGGCAAACCATTGCTCGCCGTTGTCGGTAGTGATTCCGTTGTTAGTAAACTGCAGGTCCATCATCTGCATTCCTACGCTGAACCCCAGATGCCAAGCTTTCAGGTCGGCATAGGGGCGGTTGAGCAACCTGTCGTTGAGTTGCTTGGCTCCGGCGCTGAATGCTGTCAGAACTACCGTCAGGATTATGGCTATGCGTTTTCTCACTCCCATTAAACGCGTCCCTATAATAAATTATTGTGTGGGTCACTCCAAAAACCATCCGTGGCATTAATGATTTTTAACGTTTCGAGGTCGCAATTATTTCGGGTTATATCCCTAAATTTGCGCTTAATAAACCATTCTACAACAATGAACGAAGAAATCAAACGTATAAGCGCTGAAATTTCAGCCATGGCCA
>VIDP01656788.1_pt1 | contig 9988 bp, 8 predicted proteins | sample 5025131 | NCBI WGS metagenome assembly VIDP01 (sample SAMN11853144, study PRJNA449069) | gut metagenome | isolation source: stool from male vole | host: Microtus ochrogaster | place: USA:Florida | collected 2017
CCGCAATCTCCACATTCGCAAAGGCATCAGGAGAGTTCTTCTCCCATGTGTAGCCCTGACGGTCCCAGAAGGAGTTCACCGCCATGGTGGTGGGGCGAGTGCCGTCGTACTGATTCGCCACGAGGTTGAGTTCGAGGGCGATTTCCTTGCCACGGGGAAGGTCGGCACGCTGGGCAATCTCATTGCCAATGCTCCACATGATGATGGAGGGATGGTTGCGGTCGCGGCGCACCATGAGTGCCATGTCTTTCAGATGGTCGCGCGTGAAGTATTGGCTATAGTCGTTGGGACGCTTAGGCTCTTCCCACTGGTCGAACACCTCGTCGATGACGAGCATTCCAAGGCTGTCGCAAGCATGGAGGAAGGCTTCGGTGGGCAGGTTGTGACTGCATCGCACAGCGTTATAGCCAGCAGATTTCATGAGTTCCACCTTGTGTATCTCGGCACGGTCAATGCCAGCACCGCCCAAGAGTCCGTTGTCGTGGTGTACGCAGCCTCCATAGAGCTTGACGGATTTGCCGTTGAGCTGGAATCCTTCCGCAGCAGAGAAACGGATGGTGCGGATGCCGAAAGGAATGTAAAGGGCATCCTTCTCTTCGCCCGCCTTGCTGATGTAGAGCTTGGCGGTGTAGCGGTAGGGGTCATTGAGCAACCAAAGGCGAGGCGACTTGACCGTAAGCTCGGTGGACACATCAATGCCTTCGGGGGTGTTGGCTTCGGTGTTCACATCCACCTCCTGATGAGCCACACGAGTGCCCTTCGCATCGAGGATGTCAACACAGAATTGGGTGACAGTCGTCAGATTGCTTTCATTGAAGACCTTGGCAAAGACCTTCACATTGGCATCCTTGCCTTTGTTGATGAGTTCAGAACCATCCACATAGGCATCCCATTCATCAAGATGGATTTTCTCGGTAGTCTCAAGCCAAACATGGCGGAAGATACCGCTACCTGCATACCAACGAGAGTTCTCCCCTTCATTGACAGCCTTCACAACCACCGTCACCGCATGCTCATTGTCGGCACGACGATGAGATGGGTTGGCAAGTATCTTGTTGAGATTGACGACAAAAGGCATATAGCCATAGACATTGACGGCAGCCTTCACGCCATTCACCCACACCTCGGCGTGGTTATAGACACCATCGAAACGGATGTTCACCTGATGCTGAGAGAGATAGGTGTCGAGCTGGGTATTGTACTGCACGGGAAGGATGAAAGTCTTGCGATACCAACCTGTGCCGCCCACGGTCTGTCCCGTGTCTCTATCGCCAAAGTTGAGACGAGAAAAAGGACCAATCTGTACATTTGACCAGTCGGCATGGTGCTGACGACCATTGGAAGGAGGCAGGGCAGGCTCCATGCTAAAGTCATGAGGCACGGTGAGGGTGCGCCAGCGCGTGTCGTCAAAGTCTATGGCTTCGCCATTGACCACATCGCCACGATGAAACTTCCAATCTTGGTCAAGACTGGTCTTGCGCTGCGCCTGAGCCACTGAGACAGCAAGCAGCATCACAAAAAAGAAACAGATTTTCTTCATGTTGATAGGTTTTGTTGATATAGATAATTATTGTGTTTTGTTCTTCTGACGGAAATGCTAAAAGCAGAATTGCAGCACAGCGAACTCAGTTCTTGAAACTATGGATGGGTGCAGGAATGCGTCCGCCTCTATCCACAAAGCGTTGGGATGAGAATGTATTGACAGGCATGATGGGGGCATAACCAAGGAGTCCGCCAAACTCTACCGTTTCGCCCACAGTCTTGCCCACAACAGGAATGATGCGCACGGCGGTAGTCTTCTGGTTCACCATGCCGATGGCACTCTCATCGGCAATAATGCCTGCAATGGTCGTGGCAGGAGTATCGCCAGGAATAGCAATCATGTCCAACCCCACAGAGCAGACACAGGTCATGGCTTCGAGCTTCTCAATCGTCAGCGCACCAGCCTCCACTGCATCAATCATGCCTTGGTCTTCGCTCACGGGAATGAAAGCACCAGAGAGTCCGCCCACATAGGAGGAAGCCATCACACCACCCTTCTTCACTTGGTCGTTGAGCAGTGCCAAAGCCGCCGTTGTGCCCGGTGCTCCGGGATGCTCCACACCAATACACTTGAGGATGTCCGCCACAGAGTCGCCAACCGCAGGAGTGGGTGCCAAACTGAGGTCGATGATGCCAAAGGGAACACCCAAACGACGGCTCGCCTCCTGCGCCACCAACTGACCCACACGCGTAATCTTGAAAGCAGTACGCTTGATTGTCTCGCAGAGCAGTTCAAAGTCGGCATCAGGAATCTGCTCCAACGCATACTTCACAACACCCGGACCGCTCACACCCACGTTGATGATGGCGTCAGCCTCGCTCACACCATGGAAAGCACCAGCCATGAAAGGGTTGTCGTCAGGCGCATTGCAGAGCACCACGAGCTTGGCGCATCCCAGCGAATCCTTGTCCTTGGTCTCTTCCGCTGTCTGCCTGATGATGTCGCCCATCAATCGCACGGCATCCATATTGATGCCCGTCTTGGTCGAACCCACATTGATGCTCGAACAGATGCGCTCCGTCCGTGCCATCGCCATCGGAATGCTACGAATCAGCAGTTCATCGCTTTTCGTCATGCCCTTCGACACAATGGCAGAGTAGCCGCCAAGAAAGTTGACACCCACCTCCTTTGCCGCTTTGTCCAGCGTCATGGCAATCTGCACATAGTCGCCAGGAGTGCGGCAACAAGCACCGCCCACAAGCGAGACAGGCGTGATGCTGATGCGTTTGTTGACGATGGGAATGCCAAACTCCTTCGATATTTCCTCACCCGTCTCCACAAGGTCGCGCGCCAAGGTAGTAATCTTGGTGTAGATTTTCTCACACGTCACCGACAAGTCCTTGTCGGCGCAGTCAAGCAGGTTGATGCCCATCGTGATGGTGCGAACATCAAGGTTCTCCTGCTCTATCATCTTGTTGGTCTCAATGACCTCTTGTAAGTTTATCATAGAAAAAGGGATTCATCATTGAGCGTTCGACTCGCAAGGCGGCAACTCAATGATTATGAATTGTTTCAAATCCTGTGCATCTTGTCAAAGATGTCCTCCAACTGACACTTCACCTGCACACCTGTGTCCTCGCCCAACTTTGCCAGTTCGTCACTCAGTTTGTTGAACGCCTTGACCGACTTGGTCAAATCGACAATCATCATCATGTTGAAGAAGTCCTGCACGATGGTTTGCGAAATGTCGAGGATGTTGATTTGGTTGTCTGCCAGATAAGTGCAGACCTTGGCGATGATACCCACGGTATCTTTGCCCACAACTGTAATAATTGCTCTTGTCATAAGTATTCTTCGTTAAAATGTCTTTGTGTAGATACCATCATAGGTACAGACGGTAAAGGCAAGATGCTCCACCCCCTCAGGAATGGGCATCGACATATAAAGATGTTCTGTATAGGACTCAGCATCGCTCTGCGGTCGCAGATGGAGCAACGAATAAGCGTCATCACCGTCGCGGCAGAAAGCATAGGAGTGCAGTCCCTTGCCTGTGGTCAGTACACCGATATGAAGGTTGATATAGCCACCGCTCTTCCACATGCTGACGAGCTTTACGGGGTCGCACGGAAGCAAACTTGGGTCGCACACCGCCACACCGCCAATCGTTTCACAAAAAGACTCCAAAGGACGAGGCTCATCTGAGAACACATGAGCAATGCCGTATAGTTCCAGCCGTCCATCGTTCAGCGTGTATGAAGCCCTGCAACGCAAGGTGGTGTCGCGAGCATCCGATGTCATCTTTTGCGCGGACACATCGTATCGTTCTCCGTTGTCGAGCAGGGCTGTAGTCAACGTGCCGTCTTCCGCTGTCGTCACACAAAGCATATCAGTATAGAGGGCAGGGTAATTCCCATCCTTCTCATCGTCCTCACAGGCCATGAAGCCCAGCACGCATCCAAGCAACAACAGACTATTGAACAGCAGCCTCATAGTTGCGGAGCGGGTTCGCATACATCGCCGTAATCTTCTCTCGCAAGAAAGGCACATCGGGATTCTCCACATCCACCATCTTGACACGCGACTCAATATAAGCGTTCGTCTTACCTGCCAACGCATCGCGGTTGATGTCGTAGATTCGATAGTTCTTATGTATCTCATGGTCGATGTGTTCCGCCACGATGCGGAAGATGTCCGCCTTATCAATAGCGTCAGGGTCGAGCGTGTCAAGCCAGTCATTGATGCAGTCAGCCGCCTGATAATGTACATGCCCCTTCTTGCCCCAGATACCCGTATTCATGTTGTCGAGGTCATCTTGCTTCGACTTTTTCCAACCTGGGATGTCACGCTTGCACTGAAATTCCTTCGCTTTCAGGTAGTCGCAAGGGTCATACTCATACGAGATAGCCAGTGGCACGATGTGCATGTGGCGCAGGTTCTCAATGATGTCAGCAGTCGTCCTGCCAGAGGTCGGTCCACCCATGTTGAGCATCTTCAGCACCGCCTCCTGCGTGCGGTCATCCGAATCCTTGGCACGCCCCTCACGCTGGGCAATCCAGATGTTCTCATGCTTTTCATTGATGGCAAAGTGCATGTACTGGCTCATGTGAATGGACGATTTCAGCGTCTCCTTGGGACTCAAGCCACGCTTCACCACAAACGACTTATTCATCCTCACAAACGTCTCAATCCACGGATAAATGAGCAGGTTGTTGCCAATGGCTATCTCCACAGTGGTAGAGAAGCCGCTTTTCAGCAGCAAGATGTCCAGAAAAGCCGAGTCAAGCACAATGTCTCGATGGTTGGACATGAACGTGTAGCTACCTTGCCTGTCCAGCGATTTCGGGAAAAAACAGGAATGCCCCGTTGTCGCCTTGCGGAAGACGTGGCACACCAGCGGCTTCATGAGACGCTTCTGAAAGTCAAGCGGTGTCTTGATGCCGACAAACAGCATGCGCAACAACCAGTTGCGTATGCCCTTAGGCAGTGGGACAAACCCTCGCAGCACACGGTCAAACTGGCGGTCAGCCAATATCCTGTCAAAGGCCTCCTTCATTTCGCCCTCCGCATACGGACGTATATCGTCAAAGTCACTTAGTTGCATAGTTTATCAGCAATGATGGCATTCAACATATCTTTCATTTCATTCCCCTCAGCACGCACCTGCTGGGGAATGAAGCTGGTGGGTGTCATGCCCGGCGTCGTGTTGACCTCCAGCATATTGATAACATCCTGCCCAGCCTCGTTCTTCGAGACGATATAATCAATGCGGATAAGCCCCGATGCCCCCAAAATGTCGTAGATGGCAGCAGAAAGTGCCTGTACACGCTTCGTAGTGTCCCCTGAAAGACGCGCAGGAGTAATCTCCTCCACCATACCATTATACTTGGCATCATAGTCGAAGAAATCCGTCTTGGGCACAACCTCGGTAATGGGCAGCACGTGCATGCCCGTCGCCTTCGTCTTATAAACGCCGTTGCTGATTTCCACACCCTTCAACTCGCTTTCAATCAACACCTCTGGCCATTCTGCCATCGCCTTCTCAATGGCAGGGATGACACCGTCCAAGGTCTTGCAGTGGGTCACGCCGAAGCTCGAACCGCCCCCATTGGGCTTGATGAAACAAGGCAGCCCCACACGCTCCACAATCTGCTGTGCATCCACCGCCTGTCCCTGACGCACCAGCACATCCTCTGCCACCTTCACACCAAAGCCTTTCAGGAACTGGTTCAAGACAAACTTATTGAAAGTCATCGACTCCACCAGCACCCCGCTCGTCGAGTAAGGAATGCCCAGCAAATCGAAATAGCCCTGCAACGTACCATCCTCACCCGGTGTGCCATGGATGGTGATATAAGCATAATCGGGCTGAATATCCCTGCCCCACCCGTCCTTGAACGAGAAGTTATGGCGATACACAGGCGACTTCTGTCCATTGGGCAGATGCGCCACCCATCCTTGACGGCTCACCTCCACGATATACACATCATACAAATCCTTGTCAATCCACGAATAAATGCCCGCCGCACTGCGCAGCGACACATCATGCTCGGAGCTATCTCCACCTGCCACAATGGCAATTACCTTTTTCATCTTTCTCTATTGTTTTCTTTTGATAAATCTTGTCTTTCCAACCCTATTGCACATATCCTCTCCATTTCTCCAACAGAGCCACGATGTCGCCCGGCAGTTCAGAGCCGAACAACATCCCCTGCCCTGTCTTCGGATGCACAAAGCCAAGCGTCTTAGCGTGCAGCACTTGGCGCGGACAGAGCTTGAAACAGTTGTCAATAAACTGACGATACTTGGCCGTATTAGCCCCCTTCAACACTTGGTCGCCACCATAGCGTTCGTCACAGAACAGCGGATGACCCAGATGCTTCATGTGGGCACGAATCTGATGCGTCCTACCCGTCTCCAACACACACTTCACCAAGGTCGTGTAGCCAAAACGCTCCAGCACCTCATAGTGGGTCACAGCATGCTTGCCGACATCGGAATCAGGCGGAAATACCGCCATGCGCATACGGTCCTTCGGGTCACGCCCGATATTGCCCACAATCGTGCCAGTGTCCTCGACAAAGTTGCCCCACACCAATGCGTTATACTCACGCTGCGTGGTCTTGTTGAAAAACTGCTGCCCCAAACAAGTCTTGGCGGTAGCCGTCTTTGCCACCACCAACAAGCCGCTGGTGTCCTTGTCGATACGATGCACCAAACCGATTTCGGGATTGTTGATGTCATATTGCGGCATATCCTTCAAGTGCCAAGCGATAGCATTCAGCATCGTGCCGTTCCAGTTGCCGAATCCAGGATGCACCACCATGCCCGCAGGCTTGTTGATGACCATCAGGTCGCCATCCTCATACACAATGTCGAGCGGAATGTCCTCGGGCAAAATCTTGTTCTCGTAGTGCGGACGGTCGAGCATCACCTGAATCACATCCTCAGGCTTCACCTTATACGAACGCTTCACAGGCTTGCCATTCGCCATGATGAACCCAGCATCAGCAGCCTTCTGCACACGGTTGCGACTCGTGCCCGACAACTGCGTGAGCAAGAACTTATCCACACGGAGCAGCTTCTGCCCCTTATCTGCTACGATGCGATGATGTTCATACAACTGCGAAGTCTCGTCGTCCTCCAGCTCATCACCCTCCATCACCAAGTCCAAATCCTCCACACTCATCCCTACAGCTCTATGTCGAAATTATCACCATCGCCCTCCTGTTCCAGTGCGCCGACTTCCATCTCCTCATGCTCCACAGCCAGCGAGTCAATCTCGCCACCACCCACCACAAGGGTCAGCATCCTGGTGCGCGGAATCAGTTCGCCAGCACGCACGTCGCGCCCCCCCAGCTTCACGCCCAACACCAAGTCCTTCGGGCTACCCATCACCAGTTTATGGGGCGTCAGCTTGAATCCCTGCGACTGCAGCAACGCCTCAGCCTCACGCAACGAGCCATGCCCCACCACATCGGGCAGTTTCGCCATAGGCTCGCTCACATAGTTCAACGTCAGATAGACGACACGTCCACCCTTCACCTCATAGCCAGCCTTCGGCGACTGCTCCAACACCGCGCCGGGTGCCGCATACTTGTCATACGCCGAATCACTCACCACGACCAGCAAACTGCGGTCCTTCAACAGCTGTTTCGCATCCTCCAACGACTTGCCCACCACACTCGGTACTTCGATTTTCTCGCCGTGATGGGTGAATCGATCCAGCAAATAGATTGTAACGGCAGGGATTGCCACAATCAGTGCCAACATCATACAAACGTTGAACCAGAACCACCGCCCACTTTTTCCCTTAAAAAAACTATTGAATGCCATTATACACGCGTATATATTTACAGATGTGTGCAAAGATAGGGAAAAGTTAGGAGTCATGCGCCAGGAGCGGAAAGTTTTTTCCCTTTTCTGCAGAAAAACATGCACAAACACACAAAAAAGGCAGAAGTTGAACTCCTGCCTTTTGTATCCTTTACCGAATGGCTTATTTGCCGTGGTGTTCGCTTGATACTGTAAGAGACTTGCGACCCTTTCTGCGACGAGCAGAAAGTACGCGACGACCGTTAGCGGTCTGCATGCGCAGACGGAAGCCATGCTTGTTTACCCTCTTTCTGTTGTGAGGCTGAAATGTTCTTTTCATTGTTCTATTGTTTATTTTGTTAAGTATTCACACGCCTATTCTTGCAGTCGATGCCGCAACATCCGCAAAAAGCGAGTGCAAAATTAGTGATTCCCCGTTAATCAACAAAAGAAAAAAACAAAAAACATAAACTTTTTTTCATCATCCACACAATTTTATGCAGTTTTGACCTCGGCAAAGGCACTCTTGTTCGGAAAAACTTGCAAATCTTTTGGTTTTTCTCGTATAGTATCGTACCTTTGCACCCGATTTCAGATTGAATCAAGAAAAATACTAATATAAAAACAAAACTTTTATGGCTATTTCAGCAGGTGACATTAAGAAAGGTGTATGCCTTCGTCTTGACGACAACAAGATTTACGTAGTGATTGACTTCTTGCACGTCAAGCCAGGCAAGGGAAATACGGTTATGCGCACGAAACTCCGCAACGTGGAGGACGGTCGTGTGTTGGAGCGCACATGGATTGTGTCTGCCAAACTCGACGATGTGCAGGTATCTCACCAGCAGTTCCAGTACCTCTACAAGGAGGGCGAGGAGCTTGTGTTCATGAACACAGACACTTACGAGCAGGTGAACATTTCCAAGGACGTTATCACAGGCGGTGACTTCCTGAAGGAAGGTGAGACCATGGTGATGGCATCCATCGACGACTCGACCGGCACCATCCTCACTGCCGAGGCTCCTGTCAAGGTGGTGCTGCAGGTGACTTACACCGAGCCGGGCTTTGCAGGCAACACTGCCACCAACGCAACGAAGCCAGCCACGCTGGAGACAGGCGTCGAGATTCGCGTGCCTCTCTTCATCAACGAAGGCGACATGATTGAGGTAGATACTCGCGACGGTTCATACGTAACTCGCAAGTAATCCTTGCCGATTGTTTTCATACAGGCAGCGCATGGTGATGCGCTGCCTTTTTTGTTCCCTTAGTGCGCACCCTGCGCACATCATTTCATGCACCCTGCACGAAATCAATCGCGCAGGGTGCGCCTGTTATTTCGCGCACCCTGCCCCACTTGAGCCATCCACCCTATCCGTCATTGAACGCCAACGAGTTATCGAATTTAACGCTTCGGGGACTGATATATTCACGGAAAAGTTGTACCTTTGCACACTTCATTCCATCAGAAAGGACGATTCATGGCATTTGACAAATACGAACAACTGAGCGAAGATGCGCAACGACTCCTGTGCTTCTATGTGGACACAGGACTCGGTTCAGGCAAGCGAATGGACGAGCACATCTATCTGCTGCGGCAATATGCCTTCTCCACCTTCGACGGGCAGGCGGCACTCAACGAACTGCTCCAGCAAGGCATCTTTGTCAACGACGGCAAGGACTGGTACGCCAATGCCCGACGCTACGGCGTGAACCATGCCGATTTTGTGCCCGCCCTGTGGTATTTGTATGAGCGGCGCAAGGATTTGCAACTGGCATTCAAGCGTTTGCAGCAAACGGGCGGACAAGCCTACCTGTTTGTGCGCTATGCCGTCAAGCAGCTGGTGGAGAATGATTACCGAGCCTGCCCCAGCGCGAACGTGATTGGGAAAGACCAGGCCTACCTGTTCTACAGCGTGGCGACTGAGCCGCATTTCCAGCCCCTTTTCGCCAACTTTCAGCCCGAGACCTTCGTCCATTTCTTTGAGCACATTGGCGACCACCTCATGTCCCACGACATCGTGGCGGACACCACCCTCATCCTCACCCTCATCAGCGAGTATCGTGCCATCACCGAGGCCATGCGCTGCAAACTCATGGCAGAAGTCGAACTCTACGAATACGTCGCCACAGGGCAGATGCCCACCGCAGGACTCTACAACAACATCGCCGCAGGCTTCACCCTCGGTGCGCTCC
>VIDP01211256.1_pt1 | contig 9986 bp, 6 predicted proteins | sample 5025131 | NCBI WGS metagenome assembly VIDP01 (sample SAMN11853144, study PRJNA449069) | gut metagenome | isolation source: stool from male vole | host: Microtus ochrogaster | place: USA:Florida | collected 2017
CTTCATATAGTAGGGGCCTCCGCGGCCGTTCTGGTATATCACGTTGTAGATGGTGCGGGAGTCGTTGCGCTTGAACACGTTGATATACAGCACATTCTTGTCCACAAATAGCTTTTCCTGCACTTTCACTACCTTGTAGCGGCCGTCTTTGTAGAAAATGATCACCTCGTCGAGCAGCGAGCAGTTGCAGATGAACTCGTCCTTTTTGAGCGCCGTGCCTATGAAACCCTCCTCGCGGTTGAAGTAAAGTTTCTCGTTGGCTTCGGCCACGTTGGCAGCTTCGATGTTGTCGAAGTTGCGCACCACGGTGCGGCGGGGATAGTTTTCGCCGTATTTGCGCTTTAGGCCTTCGTACCATTCGATGGTGTAGTCCACGATGTGGTCGAGATGGTCGGCCGTGTCGGCAATCTGTCCGCGCAGCTGCGAGATCAGCTCGTCGGCCTCGCGGGCGCTGAAACGGAGGATGCGCTTCATCTTGATTTCGAGGAGGCGCAGGATGTCGTCGCGGGTGATTTCGCGAACGAAAGCAGCCTTGTGGGGCTCCAGGCGCAGGTCGATATGTGCCACGGCAGCGTCGATGTCGGCTGCCTGCTCGTATTCTTCGTCCTTATAGATGCGCTCTTCGATGAAGATGCGCTCGAGAGAAGCAAACATCAGTTGCTCGCGCAGCTCGGCGAGCTTTATTTCCAGCTCGTTGCGCAGGATGGCCATGGTGGTGTCCACGCTGTGGCGCAGAACATCGCTCACGCCCAGGAACACCGGCTTCTCGTTGCTGATGACGCAGCAGTTGGGCGAGATGCTCACCTCGCAGTCCGTGAAGGCATAGAGGGCGTCGATGGCCTTGTCGCTCGACGTGCCCGGCTGCAGGTGCACGAGAATGAGGGCTGTCTCGGCCGTGTTGTCGTCGACTTTCCGTATCTTGATCTTACCCTTTTCAAAGGCTTTGAGAATGCTGTCGATCACGGCACCCGTGGTGCGGCCGTAGGGAATCTCGGTCACGGCCAGGGTGCGGTTGTCCACCTTCTCAATCTTGGCGCGTACCTTCACCACGCCGCCGCGCTTTCCGTCGTTGTAGCGCGACACGTCGATGAATCCGCCGGTCACGAAATCGGGCAGCAGTTCAAAGGGCTCGTCGCGCAGGTAGGCGACAGCCGCATCGAGTATCTCATTGAAGTTGTGTGGCAGAATTTTCGACGACAGACCCACGGCAATACCCTCGGCGCCCTGGGCGAGCAGCAGCGGAAACTTGGCCGGCAGCGTCACGGGCTCCTTCTTTCGGCCGTCGTAGCTGAGTGTCCACTCCGTGACCTTGGGGTTGTACAGCACGTCGAGGGCGAAAGTAGACAGGCGCGCCTCTATGTATCGGCCGGCAGCCGCCGAAGCACCGGTGAGGATGTTGCCCCAGTTTCCCTGCGTCTCCACCAGCAGGTCTTTCTGGCCCAGCTGCACGAGGGCATCGTTGATGGAGGCGTCGCCGTGGGGGTGATACTGCATGGTGTTGCCCACGATGTTTGCCACCTTGTTGAAGCGGCCGTCGTCGAGCGTCTTCATGGAGTGGAGTATGCGTCGCTGCACGGGCTTGAGGCCATCGTCGATGTGCGGCACGGCGCGCTCCAGTATCACGTATGAGGCGTAGTCAAGAAACCAGTTGCGAAACATTCCCTGAAGCCTGTGGCGCACCACATCGGCCGTGGGGTCGAAATTCACGGGTGCATCTCCGGGCTCTTCGGGCATTATTTCGGGTATATCTGTGTCGGTCATGTCAGTTTCAGGTATTTACCCACAAAATTACTGATTTTTTGGAAAATTCGCAATTCGTCAACACATTATTTAAAGAACAAATTAAAAAGCCCCATCGGCGCCGGGAGGGCAACGACGGGGCTAAAACAGGTGTATTATGCTTTATTTCAGGGAGATGGTGACGATGGACATGGGAGGCATGGCCACGTTCAGGGTGCCGTTCTTCACCTTGGCGCCGTTGAAGGCCTTGAGGCTCACGGCCTCGGGCGCGCCGAAGTCGTTGTAGTCGTTGACGGAAGCGGCTGTGAGAATCTGTGCACCCTGCACTTTGAGCTTGAGGGCGCCGAGATCCACGGCCACATCGTTGGCCTTCTCGAGCGAGGTGTTGGTGAGCGAAATGGTGTAAACTCCGTCTTTTTCGGAGCAGGTGGCGCTTACTTCAGGCACATCGTTGCGACCCTCTACGCTGCGGGTGGAGGTGGAAACGGCCAGGGGCACGAGGCGAGCGTCCTGATGGGGCACATACATCTTGAACACGTAGTAGGTGGGCGTGAGCACCATCTCGGCGTCGCGGGTGAGCACCATGGCCTGCAGCACGTTGGCCAGCTGGGCTATATTGGCCATGTGCACACGGGCGGCGTTGTCGTGGAAGATATTGAGGGTGAGGGCGGCCACGATGGCATCGCGCATGGTGTTCTGCTGGTAGAGGTGGCCGGGATTGGTGCCGGGTTCCACTTCCCACCAGGTGCCCCACTCGTCCACCATGAGGCCCTTGGTCTTGTCCGGGTCGAAGCGGTCCATAATCTCGCTGTGGCGTTCCACCAGGGTCTTCATGTCGAGACAGATGGCGAGGGTGCGGTAGTAGTCGGCAGCGTCGAACACGGTGGCCGAGCCCTTGCTGTTCCAGTCGCCCACGCTGTAGTAGTGCATGGACACACCGTTGAAGTGATACATGGCATCGCGCATCAGCACCTCGGTCCAGTTGTAGTCGCCGGCATTGGCTCCGGACGCTATCTTGTAGAGCTTGTTGCCGGAGAAATCGCGGCAGTAGGTCTGATAGCGGCGGTAGACATTGGCGTAGAAATCGGCGGTGAAATTGCCGCCGCAGCCCCAGCTTTCGTTGCCCACGCCCAGATATTTGAGGTGCCAGGGCTTTTCGCGGCCGTTGGCTTTGCGCAGCTCGGCCATGGGGCCGTCGGCAGCAGTGATGTATTCCACCCACTTTGCCAGCTCCTCAACGGTGCCGCTGCCCACGTTGCCGCTCAGATAAGGCTCGCAGCCCAGCAGCTCGCAGAAGTTGAAGAATTCGTTAGTGCCGAAGGAGTTGTCTTCCACGGTGCCACCCCAGTTGGTGTTCACCATCACCGGGCGCTTGTCGCGGGGACCGATGCCGTCCATCCAGTGGTATTCGTCGGCGAAGCAGCCGCCGGGCCAGCGCAGCACGGGCACATGCAGCTCGCGCAGGGCTTCGAGCACGTCGTTGCGGTAGCCCTGAGTGTTGGGTATTCCGGATTCCTCGCCCACCCAGATACCGCCGTAGATACAGCGGCCGAGGAGCTCGGCAAATTGACCGTAGATTTCTTTCTTGATCACGGGAGCGTCGGCCGCGGGCAGCAGCTGCACCGTCGACGTAGCCGCGGAGGCGGCCCATGCACACGGTCGGGCAGCGGATGCCAGGAGTGCGACAACAGTTGATTTAAGGCTCATGTATTGAATTAATTTTGGTATTTTGCGCAAATTTACGGATATTTGCGCGAAAATACAAATATATGGAAATGGACCGCGCAAAAGACAGAGAAGAATTTGAAAAGCTGCTGAAAGATACCGGACGCGAAGGCATGGACTACGTGCTGGCCGACCTTGACGACCTGGGATTTTTCGAGGCCCCGGCATCGGCCGGACACCACCTCAACAAAGCCGGCGGCCTGGTGCGCCACTCGCTCAACACCTACCACGCGGCCATGGCCGTGTACAACGGCATGAAAGAGCTCGAGCCCTCGCTTGCGGCCGAGGTGAAACCGGAAAGCATAGCCATCGCCGCCCTGCTACACGATGTGTGCAAGGCCGATATATACAAGCGCACCACGAAAAAGCGCCGCGACCAGCTGGGCAACTGGGTGGACAGCGAGGGCTACAAGGTGAGCTACCGCAACTTCCCCATGGGCCACGGCGAGAAAAGCGTGATATGGCTGCTGTGTGCCGGCCTGGCGCTGAACGACGACGAGATGCTGGCCATCCGCTGGCACATGGGCGCCTGGGGCTTAAACATGAACAGCCTGGAGGACACACGCAGCTACGACACGGCGCGCAAGATATATCCGCTTGTGTCCATAATCCACAGCGCGGATACCCTTGCGGCCAGTCTGCTGGAGCGCACGGCCGAAGAACTGGACGAGATCTAAGCTAAGAGCTGTCCAGCTCTCCGGCCCTGCCGCTCAATAATTCACCATGTCGCCGCTGAGATACTTGTCGTAGGCGCTCATGTCGATGAGGCCGTGGCCCGAGAGGTTGAAGAGTATCACCTTCTCCTCGCCTGTCTCCTTGCACTTGAGTGCCTCCTTGATGGTGGCGGCGATGGCGTGGCACGACTCCGGAGCCGGGATTATACCCTCGCTGCGGGCGAAGAGCACGCCGGCATCGAACGATTCCACCTGCTCGATATCCACGGCCTCCATGAAGCCGTCTTTAAGCAGCTGCGACACTATCACGCCCGCGCCATGGTAGCGCAGACCGCCGGCGTGCACGTTCGGCGGCACGAAGTTGTGGCCCAGCGTGTACATGGGCAGCAGCGGCGTGTAGCCTGCCTCGTCGCCGAAGTCGTAGCGGAATTCGCCGCGAGTGAGCTTGGGGCAAGATGCCGGTTCGGCGGCTATGAAGCGTGTATTGCGTTCGCCGGTGAAATTATGGCGCATGAAGGGGAATGCCAGGCCGCCGAAGTTGGAACCGCCGCCAAAGCAGGCTATCACCACATCGGGGTATTCTCCGGCCAGGGCCATCTGCTTCTCGGCCTCGAGGCCTATGACCGTCTGGTGCAGCGACACGTGGCTGAGCACGGAGCCCAGGGTGTACTTGCACTCGGGCGTGGTCTTCGCCAGCTCCACAGCCTCGGAGATGGCCGTGCCCAGCGAACACAGGAGGCGGGGATTGGCCGTGAGGATGTCCTTGCCTGCGCGGGTCGACATCGAGGGCGACGGCGTCACCTGGGCGCCGAATGTCTGCATCATGCTGCGGCGATAGGGCTTCTGTTCGTAGCTTATCTTCACCTGATACACGGCTGCCTCGAGGCCGAAAAGGCTGGCGGCGTAGGCCAGCGACGCGCCCCACTGGCCGGCACCGGTCTCGGTGGTCACGTTCTTCACGCCCTCCTGCTTGCAGTAGAATGCCTGGGGGATGGCCGAATTGAGCTTGTGCGAGCCCATGGGGCTCACGCTTTCGTTCTTGAAATAGATATGGGCCGGCGTGCCCAGGGCCTTTTCCAGTCCGTAGGCTCTGACGAGCGGCGTTGTGCGGTAGTATTTGTACATCTCGCGCACTTCCTCCGGAATGTCTATCCAGGCGTCGGTCTGGTTCATCTCCTGGCGGCAGAGCTCCTCGGCGAAGATGGGAAAGAGGTCTTCGGCGCGCAGTGGCTCCTTTGTGGCGGGGTTCAGGGGAGGCATGGGCTTGTTGGGCATCTCGGCCTGTATGTTGTACCAGCGACGCGGAATTTCTTCTTCCGGAAGCATGAATCGCTTTTTCTTTTCGCTCATAATTTTCGGTTTTTAATGGAGTTTTGATTGGTTTTACAATCGCAAATGTAGCACATTCACCACAACAAACAAAATTTTTTAAACAAAATATAATTTGCACCAAACATCCAAATTAATGGTCGTTTTTTCCTATTTTTCAAATTTCGTAAGTATTAGCTCTCGATATTACGGCAATTTTGCTATTTTTGCATAAGGTTTTGTACGAAACAACAGGATGAAAACATCAGAAATTGATATTTTCGACATCGACGCCGGCAATATTTCCGAGCGCCAGAGCCGGGTTCAGCTCGACCAGAACGCATTCATGCTGTGCACGGTCGGCGAAGTGGACCTGCTCATGGATGGCAAAAAGTACACCCTGCGTGCAGGCGACATGTACATTTACCCCACCCTTTCGCAAACCGTGGTGCGCCGCTACACCCCCGACTTTCGGGGCGTGGGAGGAGCGGCCGACTTTGAATGGGTGCTTTCGGCCCTCGAAGCCGTGAGCCACACCGAGCGCCTGCTCCAGATCCGCAACCATCCCCTCGTGCGCCTTTCGGCCAGCCAGTATGAAAGAATCCTGGAAATGGTCAGGATGGTGCGCAGGCGTCGCACGCAGCCCAGCGCGTTCAGCGACAGCATAGTCATGTCCATGATACACACGCTGCTCTTCGAGTTGATGGATGCCTATGTGGACAACACTCCCGGCGACATTCCGCCGATGAGCCGCGCCGACAGCGTGTTCATGAAATTTCTCTCGGTGCTTTCGCATGAATTCCGCGAGCACCGCGAGGTGAGCTACTATGCCTCGCGCCTCAACCTCACGCCGCGCTACTTCGCCACCATCGTGCGCGACCGCTCCGGCATGTCGCCCGGAGGCTGGATTGCCCGCTTCGTCATAGCCGAAGCAAAGCGCCTGCTGTCCAATCCGGATTCGAGCGTAAAGGAAGTGGCCGTGACGCTCAACTTCCCGAACCAGTCGTTTTTCGGCCGCTACTTCCGCCAGAACACCGGCACATCGCCGGGCGAATACCGCAAAAGCAAAATTTGACGGGTCTTATATATTTTTAAGTATTATGGCGCAGGAGACGGCACGGTTTTTGCTGCTTTTTTTGTATCTTTGCAAGTTAAACGACGCATCAAATGAAATATCCCGCCATATTACTCCTGCTCGCATGTGCTCCCGCCGCACATGCCCTTAGTTTTCAAGGGTCTGCATTCAAGGTGATTGAGATTCCCGCCGAGGCTTCGACGGGGCTTGATGCCGTGTGGGTGGTGCGCGATGCTGCCGGCGTGGAAGTGACGTGCGACGGCGGCGCGGCATCCTGGAGCAGTTTCGGCGCCTCGGGAGCGGCGTATGCCCGGGATATTGCATCGGGCGTTGCAAGCATTCGACTCGAAGGCGGCGACTGCGGCCTCGCCGTGGACGACGGCTCGCGGCCGCGCTACTACTGGATTGTGGACTACTCCCGCCACGAGCTCGAGCTGGAGAGTGCCGCTGCCAGCGATGGCGACTACGGCTGCGACCGCGTGCAAATCGCGGTGCAAGGAAGCGCCGATGCCATTCACTACTACAGCATCAACGGCCGAGAGCTCACGCTCGACCGCGACATAGCCGTGCAGTACCCCACCCTGGTGGCCGACCGCGACAACGCCACCTTCGTGGCCTCCACAGCCAGCGTTTCCCTGCCCTATATCGCAGGCAGCGCGCTCGTAGCGGCGCCGCTTTGCGACACCCGGTTCACGATTTCCGGCGACCGTTTTCTCCGCGAATGGGGCGAGGAGCAGCTGGTCCACACCCCCGACTACAAGGCTATTGCCGTGCAAGCCATCACCACCGCCACGCAAGCCGAACGCGACGCCGACAACGAGCAGAAGCCCGGCGGCGAAGGCCTTGGCGGCTCCGCGCCATGCGAGATAGAGTTCGCGGCAGCCACGAGCGACGCGGCGGTGTACACTGAGTGGCAGCTGTCGCGAATGCCCGACTTCGACATCCTCGACAACAGCTTCAACAGCAGCGACTGCAACATCACCTTCATGGAAAACGGCACCTTCTACGTGCGCTTCGTCGCCGCCAACGCCGATGGCTCTTGCAGCTGCACGAGCGACACCTACGAGGTCACCATCGGAGAGTCGAAACTACTGTGTCCCAACGCCTTCACGCCCTACACCAGCCCCGGCGTGAACGACGAATGGAGGGTGAGCTACCAGTCGATAGTAGAATTTAAGTGCGACATCTTCAACCGCTGGGGCGCCAAGATGATAAGCCTCACCGACCCGTCGCAGGGCTGGGACGGCAAGTACAACGGCAAAAACGCCGGCCCGGGTGTTTACTATTACGTGATAAACGCGCGCGGGGCCGATGGCAAGGTCTACAAACTGAGCGGCGACATCAACATCATTTCGTCACGCGACAACACAAGCACTTTCAATCAGGAATAATCTATATCTATAAATAATATGACCGCAAAAACAATAATCATAATACTCGCCGCCGCAGCTGCCTGCTGCAACGGCGCAGCGGCGCAGCAGCCCACCCACAGCAAGGTGTTCTCGCGCGTGGTGAGCCCCGATGTGCCCGCCAAGGCCACCCTGTGCGGCAAGCCGGTGGACCTCGACCGCAGCGACATGTACGAGCGCCTCGACCGCGAACTCACGTCGATGGCCTACACCCACGGCACCACCCTGCTCACCATAAAGCGCGCCAACAAATACTTTCCCGTGATGGCGCACATCCTCAAGGCCAACGGTGTGCCCCTCGACATGCTCTATCTGGCCTGCGTCGAGAGCTCGCTCAATCCGCGCGCCCTCTCGGCCGCCAAGGCCGGCGGCATCTGGCAGTTCATGCCCGCCACGGCCAAGCAGTATGGCCTGGAGGTGAGCGAAGAGGTGGACGAGCGCTACAACATAGAGAAAGCCACCGCCGCTGCATGCCGCTACCTGAAGAATGCAGTGGCCAAATACGGCGGCGACTGGGCCTCCGTCATGGCCGCCTACAACGGCGGCATGGCACGCATCAGCTCCGAGCTGGAAAAGCAGCAAGCCAAGACTGCCTACGACCTGCACCTCACCGACGAGACATCGCGATACATGTTTCGCATCCTGGCCATGAAGATGATTATGGAGAACCCCGCGGCCTATGGCTTCGACCTGCGCCGCGAGCAGCTCTACTTCGCGCCGGAATACAAGGAGGTGAACGTGAGCGGCCCGGTTGAAGACTGGGCGCAATGGGCCATCGACAACGGCACCACCTATCGCCAACTGCGCGAGGACAACCCGTGGATACGCGCGCGCAAGCTCACGAACAAGACCGGAAAGACTTACACCGTGAAGGTGGCCAAACCCGCATCGCTCAGCCGCTCGCGGCAGCAGAAAAAAGTGTACAACGAAAACTGGATAAGACAATGAACAAGACTCCCGAAAACATCACGGCAGGCGACGTTCTCGAGGTGACCGGTGCACGCGTGCACAACCTCAAGAACATCGATGTCACGATTCCGCGGCGAGCCCTCACCGTTGTCACCGGCCTCAGCGGCTCCGGAAAGAGTTCGCTGGCCTTCGACACTATCTTTGCCGAAGGACAGCGCCGGTATATCGAGACATTCTCGGCCTACGCCCGCAACATGCTGGGCTCGCTCGAGAGGCCCGATGTGGACCGCATCACGGGCCTAAGCCCGGTCATCGCCATCGAGCAGAAGACCGTGAACCGCAACCCGCGAAGCACCATAGGCACCACCACTGAGATCTACGACTTCCTGCGCCTGCTCTACGCCCGCGCCGGCCATGCCCGCAGCTACAAGAGCGGAAAGGAGATGGTGCGCTACACCCGCGAGCGCATCGTGGCCCTGATTCTCGAGCGCTACGCCGGCCGTAAAATCTACATCCTGGCACCGGTGGTGCGCAACCGCAAGGGCCACTACAAGGAGCTCTTCGAGCAGCTGCGCAAGAAAGGCTTCCTGCACGCCCGCGTGGACGGCGAGCTCATGGAAATCACCCCCGGGCTGCGCCTCGACCGCTACAAGAACCACTCGGTGGAGATCGTGGTCGACCGCCTGGCCGTCAACGACAAAGACGAGCAGCGCCTCGACGGCAGCGTGGAAAACGCGCTGCGCCACGGCGACAAGCAGCTGATGATCTACTGCCCCGACGACGATTCCGTGGCCTACTACAGCCAGAGCCTAATGGACCCTGACACCGGTCTGAGCTACCGGGAGCCCGCGCCCCACAATTTCTCCTTCAATTCGCCGCAGGGCGCCTGCCCCTACTGCAAGGGCCTGGGCTACGTCGACATCGTGGACAGCGAGAAGGTGATTCCGAATCCCGGGCTGAGCATCCACGACGGCGCCATCGTGCCCTTGGGCAAGTATCGCAACACAATGATTTTCTGGCAGATTTCGGCCATCTGCGAGAAAAACGGCTACACGCTGAAGACTCCCGTCAAGGACCTGAGCGAAGAAACCCTGCGCGAGATTCTCAACGGCACGAACGAGCGCCTCGAGCTCAAGAACGACACGA
>VIDP01284835.1_pt1 | contig 9978 bp, 8 predicted proteins | sample 5025131 | NCBI WGS metagenome assembly VIDP01 (sample SAMN11853144, study PRJNA449069) | gut metagenome | isolation source: stool from male vole | host: Microtus ochrogaster | place: USA:Florida | collected 2017
AAGACCGTAATCAAGCCTACGCAGTCGAGGCTGACTATATCAAAAAGTGGAAAAATTCACGAGTCACTGCCGGAGTGTCCTATACCGCTAATCGTAACCGCTCACAATATGATAATTTGGGAGGAGAGATATTTCACCAACGGCAGGACAAGGTTTATTTCTTCGCCGAGTATTTCCAACGCATCAACAAAGTAAGCCTCACCGCCGGACTCGGAGCGCAATATACTGATTTCATGTTCAAGGAAACAAATCAAGGGAACCATTCCTGGAACCTGCGCCCACAAGCGACTATCGCCTATAGTCTTGCTCCAAGCCATAGGGTTAGGCTGAGCTTCCAGTCATGGCAATCCACCCCTTCGCTTGCCGAAACAAATGTCGCCCCTCAGCAGATTGACGGTTTTCAATGGCGTATAGGCAATCCCAATTTGAAAACATCTACGTCATACATGCTTGCGCTCAATTATAATTTCAGCCTTCCGCGCGTGGAAGGCACATTTGGAATTCGCGCATTTAACAGTCCTGACGCCATTACTCCTTATCTGTATTGGAATGACAACAAGCTCATCACATCCTACGAAAATAGCAAAGGACTGAAGAATCTTACTTTCTTTTTGTCTCCGCAAGTTGAGATCATACCCGATTGGATGATGGCGAGCGGGCATATTCAATACCGTGTGGAACGCATGCGTGGCTCGGATTACAAACTCTATAATCATAACTGGAGCGGCAATTTCAATGTCATGCTGGCGCATTGGGGATTTGAACTGGTCGGGCAATATATTCGAGCCCAGCAAGATCTTTGGGGAGAAAAAATCAGTTGGGGAGAGAATATCTCAATCATCCATCTCGCATATAACTGGAAAAACTGGCGATTTGGCGCAGGGGTCATCATGCCCTTCGGCAAATATGACCAAGGCTCAAAGTTGTTGAGCAAATGGAACACAAATGAACAGCATCACCGCCTCGACATGAAAATGCCATATATCAGCGTCAGCTACAATCTCCAGTGGGGGCGACAGAAGCGTGGTGCCAACAAGATTATCAATGTTGACGCTAACACCGATAAATCAACAGCCGGTGGAAGATAAATCAACTCCGGGATTCCTTTTCCAATGTCAAGAGGCAGCGTTTCGTTTCCAATCCCCCGGCGTAGCCTGTCAGCGATCCTGATGAGCCGATTACACGATGACACGGGACTATGATTGAAAGGGGGTTGGAGGCGACGGCGTTTGCGACGGCGCGGACAGCTTTGGGATTTCCACAAAGCGCAGCTATCATGGCATAGGTGGCTGTTGCCCCGTAAGGAATTTTGAGCAGTTCGCGCCTCACCGACGACTGAAGCCGAGAGCCTTCCAGCAGTATAGGCATAGTGAAAGAGCGGCGCGAGCCGGCGAAATATTCTTCAAGCTCCTGAATCGCTCCGGCGGTTTCGGGGCATTCTTCAAATTGAAACACGGCGTCGAGTTTCTCGCTCAGTCGCCGTTTGTTGGCTTCGTGACGTCGGCTTTCGGTCCAGTCGGAAATACAGATTTTCCCGTCAATACTTCCCACGCACATTTTTCCATAGGGGGATTCGTAAAATTGGTATAGAATTTTGTGTTTAGCCATGGCTATATAAAGATTATATCGGGAGATTGTGAATTTATATAACAAATTTATGTATTTTTGTGGATAAATTGTCAAAATTATGGATATAAACCAATATTTCGCCAACCGTTGCACGGTGCGCAATTATACCGATAAAGAGATTGAACCGGAATTGCTGATTCAGATGCTTGACGAGGCGGCTCATGCTCCCAATACCGGGAACATGCAGCTCTATTCAGTCATCGTGAGCCGCACAGCCGAAGAAAAAGCGGCTCTTGCCCCTCAGCATTTTAACCAGCCTTGCGTGACAGGATGTAATGTTTTGCTGACTTTCTGTATCGACATCAACCGTTTCCGTCGCTGGTGTGAGGCTAATAAGGCTGAGGAAGGATTCGGCAACACACAGATGTTGCTTGCGGCGGCGATAGACACTTCGCTTTTCGCCCAGCAATTCAATACAATTGCGGAACTTCACGGACTTGGATGCTGCTATCTCGGCACAACGGCTTATAATGCCGCTGAAATTGCGAGACTTCTCGACTGTCCCGACGGAGTTGTTCCGTTGATATCGCTTGCGGTCGGTTATCCTGCCGGCGACAGTAAGCCTTCCGACAGGCTTCCTATCGGGGCTATCGTGCATTTCGGGAAATACGACGATTATGACTATTCCCGCATAAAGGCGATTTATGCCGATAAAGAATCGCTTGAGGAGAGCGCCGGGTTCATCGCTCAGAACAACAAGGAAAATCTTGCCCAGGTGTATGCTGAAGTTCGTTATCCAAAAGCCTCCAACGAGCTATTTTCCAAGAGTCTTGACGAATATCTTGACCATACATTCTTTAAGAAATAAATTAACCAATCATCACATAACTTATGTCAGAGAAAACTAATCAAGTCGATCTTGAAACAGACGACAATGGCGTGTCGGGCTTGCCTGAAAATGCCTTTCGGGAGCTTGGCGCCGACGAGCAGTATCATCCCGTGATGCATCCTGCCCATGATTACGCCGAAGTAACCCCCTACTCGGTAGGTATGGGGCTGCTCCTTGCTGTTATATTCAGCGCGGCTGCCGCTTATCTTGGATTGAGAGTGGGACAGGTGTTTGAAGCTGCGATTCCCATCGCCATTATTGCAGTGGGGCTTTCCGGCGCCCTTAAAAAGCAGAATCCGCTCGGGCAGAATGTAATCATTCAGTCGATTGGCGCATGTTCGGGCGTTATCGTAGCCGGAGCTATCTTCACTCTTCCGGCTCTGTACATCCTTCAGGCAAAGTATCCTGAAATCACCGTGAACTTCCTTGAGATATTTCTAAGCTCATTGTTTGGCGGTATATTGGGTATTTTGTTCTTTATTCCTTTCCGAAAATACTTCGTTAAGGATATGCACGGAAAATATCCGTTCCCCGAAGCGACTGCCACCACACAGGTGCTCGTCAGCGGAGAGGGTAAAGGCGCTCAGAGCGGATCTCAGGCTAAGACGCTTGTGATCGCGTCGCTCATAGGCGGTATCTACGACTACCTGCTCGCAACATTTGGATGGTGGGCTGAGAATGTGACTTCTCTCGCTTCGCAATGGGGAGCCGCTCTTGCCGAGAAAACTAAACTTGTTTTGAGCGTCAACACCGGCGCCGCGCTTCTCGGTCTCGGCTACATAGTTGGTTTGAAATACGCTTTCGTGATTTTTGCCGGTTCAATATTCGTGTGGTGGATTATAATTCCTCTTATCGGAACCTACGGAGCCGCTGAAATCGCATCGCTTGATCCCGGAGTGATCTTCAGCGACTATGCAAGGCTTATCGGTATCGGCGGTATCGCTATGGCGGGAGTGATCGGCATTGTTAAATCTTGGCATATAATAGCGCAGGCTGTGGGGCTTGCCGCCCGTGAACTTAAAGGCAAGCAGAGTGGAGAAAAGGAGGTGCGTTGGCAAACCGATATCTCCATGAAGCATATTGTCTATATGGTGGCTGTGGCTTTGATCGCCGTGCTTTGTTTCTTCTGGATCGGTGTCATCCACACATTCTGGCAGGCTCTCGTGGCATGGATAGTGGTTACCGTAATCGCATTCCTCTTTACTACCGTTGCCGCCAACGCTATTGCCATCGTGGGCTCCAATCCCGTGTCGGGAATGACATTAATGACCCTTATTATCGCTTCGGCTATATTTGTGGCGATAGGTCTTAGCGGAACTTCGGGCATTGTGGCGGCTATGGTAATCGGAGGTGTCGTTTGTACGGCACTTTCAATGGCTGGCGGTTTCGTAACCGACCTTAAAATCGGTTATTGGCTCGGTTCAACTCCTAAAAAGCAGGAAAGCTGGAAATTTTTGGGCACACTCGTGTCGGCGGCTACAGTCGGCGGAGTTATTCTCGTTTTGAATAAGGTTTATGGATTCTCCGGACCTGACGCTCTTGTAGCTCCTCAGGCTAATGCGATGGCTAAAGTAATTGAGCCGTTGATGATGGGCGGTGAAACGCCCTGGATTCTGTATATGGTGGGCGCCATTCTTGCGTTGATTCTGAATTGGCTCGGAGTCCCCGCGCTCGCTTTCTGTCTCGGTATGTTCATTCCGTTGCAGCTTAACACCCCCATGCTTGTAGGTGGCGCGATAGCATATTTCGTGTCCAACCGTTCGACCGACGAAGCAGTCAATAACGCTCGTCGTGACCGTGGAACTCTCATTGCATCCGGTTTGATTGCCGGTGGCGCCCTGTTTGGTGTGTTCTCGGCATTGACCCGTTTCGCCGGATTTGAATATGATAATCCTGTTCCTGAATTGACTACTCAGATTCTCGGCTGCGTGATGTACGCGCTTTTGATTGTGTATCTGATTTGCAGTTCGATGCGCGCTAAAAAGAATTAATGTGTGCTGTTTAAAGGAATAAATAGAGAGATTCTGGCAATCTCGGTGCCGTCGATTGTCACCAACATCACCACTCCGCTGCTTGGACTGGTAGACGTGGCTATCGCCGGACACATGGGGAGCGCCTCATATATAGGAGCCATCGCTGTCGGTGGCTCCTTATTTAATATGCTCTATTGGCTGTTCGGATTCCTGCGGATGGGTTCAAGCGGCATGACCGCGCAGGCTTACGGAGCCAATGACCGGCAGCAACAGTCGCGAGTGTTGCATCAGGCTCTTGCGGTCGGCGCTCTTGCCGGGATGGCGATGATTCTCCTGCAATCGCTAATTTGCAGCGCGGGGCTTGACTTCATGGATGTGAGGGATGATACCCGTGAGCTCGCCGCAGTCTATTTCAAAATCCTGATATGGGGCGCGCCGGCAGTGTTGTGCAATTACGCTTTATGCGGATGGTTTGTTGGAATGCAGAACAGCGCTGCTGCGATGTGGGTTTCTATTGCGATAAATGTATGCAACATCGCCGCAAGCTGCGTTATGGTTTATGTGTTCCATCTTGGAATATCGGGACTTGCCGGGGGGACGCTTTTGGCTCAGTGGTGTGGCGCGGCTTTAGGTGGAATTATCGCGTTTGTTCATTATCGGGTGGTGAGGCTGCGGCTGAAAGAAATTTTGAAATGGGCTATGTTAAAGCGTTTTTTCAAGATTAATTCCGACATATTCTTCAGGACGCTGTGTCTTGTTGCGGTGACGATGTGGTTCACTCGAGCCGGCGCTTCGCAGGGTGACGTTATGCTTGCGGTCAATGCCTTGTTGATGCAGTTTTTCACTATCTTTTCCTTTTTCATGGATGGTTTCGCATTTGCCGGCGAGGCGCTTGTCGGGAAGTATATCGGTGCCGGAAAGCCTGATGAGCTCCGCAGCCGCATATTCGCGCTATGTAAATGGGGCGCCGGCATTGCTGTGGCGTTCACTCTCCTTTATGCCGCAGGGGGCGATGCGTTGCTTTCCATCCTTAGTGATGACAGCGGAGTGATAAATGCGGCGCGCGATTATCGATGGTGGGTTGTGACTGTTCCGGCAGTTGGCTTTCTGGCATTTTCCTATGACGGCATATTTATAGGCGCGACCGCCACCCGCGACATGCTGTTTTCCATGTTTGTCGCTACGGTAGTCTTCTTTGCCGTTTATTACCTCGCTTTTCCCGTGATGGGCAACGACGGATTGTGGCTTGCATTCGTGTGCTATCTTTTCATGCGCGGCATTGTTCTCGCTGTGATAGGGCGGCGCTACACGAAGCGTTGACGTATAAAAATAAGCGGCGCTCTGAATGGAACGCCGCTTTGTTTTTGTTGAGAGAGTTGAATAATGGTTATTCTACTGTAAAATCTATTAGCTGCTGCTTGGTGGGATCTTTGGCTACAATCTTGCCCTGAGGATTGATTAAATAGGAGTGCATGCCGTTCTCAAGATGGTAGTCATTGACGAGTTTTCCGGCTTTTTTACCGGAAACGTGGAATTGTGCTATTTCGTCCATTCCGTCTATTTTCGCAATCTCTTTGAACAGTTTTTCGCTTCGGTCCATGTTGATTGCAAGAAAGCGGAATCGATCTGATGACGGACGGTTTGCCGGATTTGTCCGGATTAAATCAGAATACTGTTTTGTCAATATTCTTGATTTGGCGTCGCTCGCTGCCCAAAACTGGAGCAGAACCCAATGCCCCTTCATGTCGTTAAGGGATACGATTGTGTCATTGGCTTCAACTTTGAACACAGGCGCCTTGCTGCCTTTCTTGCCATCAAATGCCTTGATTGTGGCAGCGGTTCCCAATCCGATCAGAACTGCGAAGAGTACAATAATCATAATTGTTTTCTTCATTGCATAATCTTTAAATTAATACTCACGAGAAAGACGCTCACGCGGGTGTCCCGTTGCCGGCTTTCGGCGAGGTTGGACTCTTCCAACCTTCTATTTAAACAATTAGAATAGCGCAAAGTTAACTGATATTCATTAAAATAACAAAGTTTTAGACTTGTCGCCTCTGTGGAACGGCACAGGAAGAAGTCGCGCATACCGCATGAATCCAAGCTTTTCACAGAATTGTTAAAATGTTTTAAAACTATGTTTTTCAACATAAAGTATGGGATAGAAAGAGGAATTTTTAGATTGATTAAACTTCTTTTAATAGAAGTTGTTATAATAATTGTTAATATGTTTAAATTTTGAAAAAGTATGAAATCAAGGCTTTTATTAGTGTGTGCCGCGCTTGTGGGAACAACTCTGTCAGGAATGGCGATTACTCCCGCCGAGAAGCAGCTGACGCTTCTTAAAAAGGATCACCACATTATTTATATTGACGGTGAGAAAGGAGCGGCTGACACTGTTTCTGAGGAAGAACTTATCAATATGTTCTACTATGACCAGTTCCGACACTTCCAGGATCCGAGAGCTCCTTATTTCATGCTTATGAGCAAGACGCGCAAGTATGCCATGGGCATAGGCGGCGTGGTCAGAATGAGGGGTTGGTATGACTGGAACGGAGCCATGCCAAATGCCGGATTCACGCCTTACAATATCAGTATTCCGAGAAATCCCACGAAAGAGAATTGGTATGGCACAACACCTGCCGGAACTGCGTTGTTCTTTTCTGTATTCGGGCGTAATAACGCCTACGGGCAGTATCAATTATATATAGAGGGTAATTTCTCGGGCTATAACAATCGCGGATTCAAATTGAAGAAGGCTTATGCCACTCTCAACGACTGGACGCTGGGTTACACCACGTCGACATTTCAGGACCCGGCAGCTCAGCCGCCCACTCTTGATGCGCAAGGACCTAATTCGAAAACCGGTTCGACCAATATGCTGCTGCGTTGGATGCACACGATGAAGGGACATTGGACTGTGGCTTTGTCGGTTGAAACGCCTTCAAGCTCGATAACATCAAAGCCCGATTTTTATACCGGCTGCAGCGATTATATGCCTGATTTTGCCGGCTTCGTGCAGTATCAATGGGGTGGCTCTTCCCATGTGCGCCTGTCGGGAATTGTACGCGGGCTTAAGTATCGCGACTTGGTGGCGGAGCGCAATTATCGTGTAGCCGGTTGGGGCGCTCATGCCAGCACGGTGTTCGTTCCTGTGTCGCCTGTGACTGTTTATGGCGCGTTTTTAGTGGGAAAAGGGGTGAGCAGCCTCAACAATGACTTGCAGAATGGCGCCGGCGACTTGATTGGCGATCCCGAGAGGGCGGGGCGCATGTACGCTCCGATGAGCTTGGGATGGTATGGCGGCGTGAGCTACCATTTTAAACCCAACCTTTTTTCAACGGTGATTTTTGGTGAAGAGCGCTTTTTGCCAAAGTATAATCCGAGCTTCGACAACCTCACATACAAATACGGGCTTTATGCTACCGCAAATGTGATATGGGACATTACCCCGAGATGTGAAGTCGGACTGGAATATAACATAGGCAAGCGTCAGAACATCGACTTGCAGCATAGATGGGCTGACAGGGTGTGCTTCATGGCTCAGTTCAGTTTCTGACATGACGGCGTGACAGAGCGTTGTTGCCGGCATCGACATCAAAACAGTCCCTCATGGTTTGGTGAGACGAGTAGGAATTATTAACTTTGTGCCAACAAACGCATAATTGAGTGGGGCGGTTGGTCGCTTGCCGACTTCGAGTGCGGCAAGAGGAAAGTCCGGGCAACATAGAGCGCCATAGTCACTAACGGTGACCGGTCAGTGATGGTCGAGTAGCGTGACAGAAAATAACCGCCTTCATTCGTGAAGGCAAGGGTGAAAAGGCGAGGTAAGAGCTCACCGGGTTCCGCAGCAATGCGGGATGCCGCACGCCTTATGGGTTGCAAGGTCAAGTATACCGGCATTTAAGGGTTGCTCGCCCATTGCCGGGGGGTAGACTGCGCAGATAAATGACCGACCACGGTCCTCGGACTGTGACATAACCCGGCTTATAGTTCCGCTCAATCTTAAAACGAAACGAGCTTTTCCGATTGGAAAAGCTCGTTCTGTGTTTTGTTGCGTATGCCGGATGATTAGCCCGGGATAATTGCTTCGCTGGGACATACTTCAGCGCAGCTGCCACATTCGATACAAGTATCGGGATCGATGTGATAGATGTCACCTTCTGAGATAGCCTCAACCGGGCAAACCGGGAGACAAGTACCGCATGCTACACACTTATCGGTAATTACGTAAGCCATGATTGAAAAATTTTTAGTTATTATACGAATTGCTTATTGTTTGCATTGCAAAGTTATATTTTTTATTTTAATATTGGCAACAATTCCGTGAAAAATCTAAATTTAATTTTTTCGGGAGACTCTATCGCTTCCTAAGCTTAAAGCGAAAGAGATTAAGGGCTCTCCTGCTCATTGAATACTTAAATCTGATGCTGTCAATCGGGCTATGTTTCTTTTAAAGGGAAGGTATATTTTGATTTTATTCATTAAATGAAATAAATTTTTTCATTCGTGAGTAAAAACGCTGAGTTATTTGTTAAAAATAAAAGGAATTATGCTATATTTGCATTAGATTTCTAAAGAATTGTCTTATACATTAACACCCACTATTACTGATGAAAGCAAAGGTTAAACCCGACTTAGGCTTTTGGAATTTGTGGAATCTCAGCTTCGGATTCTTCGGTGTCCAGATCGCCTATGCTCTTCAGAGCGCCAACATTTCCCGAATTTTCGCCACCCTCGGAGCTGATCCTCATGAACTCAGCTACTTTTGGATATTGCCGCCCCTTGCCGGTCTCGTGATTCAGCCGATTATCGGCACATTGAGCGACCGCACCTGGACTCGTTTCGGCAGGCGGTTGCCCTACCTGCTACTGGGGTCTATCCTTGCGGTGATTGTGATGGCTCTCCTTCCCAATGCAGGTAGCTTCCATTTTGCGGTTGGCGCGGCTCTTATCTTTGGCGCGGTGGCGTTGATGATGCTCGACGTGTCGATCAACATCTCCATGCAGCCGTTCAAGATGCTTGTAGGCGACATGGTTAATGAAAAGCAGAAAGGGCTTGCCTATTCAATACAGAGTTTCCTCTGCAATGCAGGTTCAGTGGTGGGCTTCATCTTCCCGTTTGTTCTCGCCTGGATAGGCGTGAGCAATGTGGCTGAAGGGAATAAGGTGCCTGATTCCGTCACCTATTCTTTCTATGGCGGCGCTGCGATTCTGATCGTTTGCGTGATCTACACCTTCTGCAAGGTTAAGGAGATGCCGCCTAAGGAATATGCGGAATATCATGGCATCAGTAAGGAGCAGGATGAAGAAAAGAGCAATTTTATATCGCTTCTTGTCAAGGCTCCCAAGGTGTTCTGGACGGTGGGGCTTGTGCAGTTCTTCTGTTGGGGGGCGTTCATGTATATGTGGACCTATAACACCGGCGGCGTTGCCGAACAGGCGTTTGGCTGGGATGCGTCACAAGGAACTCAAACCACCAATTATCAGGATGCGGCAAACTGGAATGGAATACTTTTTGCCGTGCAGGCTATAGGCTCGGTGATCT
>VIDP01499091.1_pt1 | contig 9959 bp, 9 predicted proteins | sample 5025131 | NCBI WGS metagenome assembly VIDP01 (sample SAMN11853144, study PRJNA449069) | gut metagenome | isolation source: stool from male vole | host: Microtus ochrogaster | place: USA:Florida | collected 2017
AGCCCACGGTAGAAATCGTAGGCTACGGCACCGAAAGGATTGAAGACGAGGTAGAGAATATTTTCAGCGGGGCACGCACTCTGCGCATGGATCTTGACACCACACGCAGCAAGAACAGCTATGCTAAGATAATAGACACATTCTCAGAACATAAGGCTGATATTCTCGTGGGCACGCAGATGGTGACCAAAGGTCTGGATTTCGGTGATGTCACCGTTGTGGCTGTGATCAATGCCGATGCCGTGATCAACTATCCCGACTACCGGTCAGCCGAACGCTCATTCAACATGCTCGCTCAGGTATCAGGCCGTGCCGGGCGACGCGACGCACCCGGCAAAGTAGTGATACAGACCAGCAATCCCTCGCATCCGGTAATAGGATTCCTCAAGAATCATGATTATGAATCTTTTTACAATCATGAGGTGGAGGAGAGGCGTGCGTTTGCCTACCCGCCCTTCTCCAGGATTATCAATATCGTGCTACGGCACCGCAATGAGCGCGAACTCGACGAGATAGCGTCGGCCTACGCCAACCGTCTCCGCCAGCTGTTCGGCACCCGTGTCAACGGCCCCACAGTGCCGTTTGTATCACGCATCCAGAATCTCTATATCCGGCAACTGATGCTCAAGGTCGAGCTCAATGCCTCGATGGCCAGGGTAAAGGAGATACTGCGGGCCGTGCATGCCGAGCTGCACGCCTCCTCCCCGTCGATGCGCGGTCTCGTCATCCATTATGATGTGGATCCCTGAGCCTATTCCTCAGGCTCGGTGTCTTCGTCCCAGTCGTAACTGTCGATATCCTCACCCCAGGCATCCGGACTGATATTCTGCAGGTCGGCTTCTTCGGCAAGCTCCTCCTCCGTGGGCTCATACTTGAAGATGAAATCATCCTCCTCGCTTACACGATGACGGTCGTCGAGGTCACGGTGAGCGATATCCACTGTGGCCAGACGGTTGTTCTCGTCGGTGATCGCACGCCACAGTGTGTCCTTGAGCTCGATGAGTCCGTATCCTGTCACTGATGAGATGAACACGGTAGGCACCTCATCATGCAATGTCTTGCGCAACTCGTCTATCATTTCTTCGTCGAGCATATCGCATTTCGACACGGCGAGCACACGCGGCTTGTCGGCCAGCTGAGGATTAAACTGCTTGAGCTCATTGAGCAGGAGGTGATACTCGGCGAGAATATCGTCGGCATCGGCAGGCACCATGAACAGCAACACGGCATTACGCTCTATATGCCTGAGAAAACGCAGCCCCAGACCTTTGCCCTCGCTCGCTCCCTCGATGATACCGGGGATATCAGCCATGACAAACGAGCGGTTGTCGCGATAGCTCACGATACCGAGCTGCGGCTCCATCGTGGTGAACGGATAATCGGCAATCTTAGGCCGCGCCGCCGACACGGCCGACAGCAGTGTGGATTTACCGGCGTTGGGCAGGCCCACGAGACCCACATCGGCAAGGAGCTTGAGCTCAAGTATCACGCTCTTCTCGATGCTGGGCTCTCCGGGCTGGGCGAAACGGGGCGTACGGTTGGTCGAGCTTTTGAAGAACCAGTTGCCCTTGCCTCCACGGCCACCTTTCAGCAACTTCACCTCCTGACCGTCATCCGTTACCTCGGCGAGATAGTTGCCGGTCTCGGCATCATACACCACTGTGCCGCACGGCACATCGACGATCACATCCTCTCCGTCCTTGCCGAAGCTGCGTCCGCCCGAACCGGCCTGGCCGTTACCGGCGAAGATGTGCCTGCGGTATTTCAGCGGCAGCAGAGTCCACATATTTTTGTTACCACGGAGTATGATGTTACCTCCGCGCCCTCCGTCACCACCGTCAGGTCCGCCCTTAGGTATGTATTTGGCCCTACGGAAATGACAGCAACCGGCACCACCGTTGCCTGAGCGGCACAATATCTTTACATAATCTATGAAATTTGAATCAGCCATGGCTAAATCTATCTTGTTTATTAGTTAGGAGCGGTGCGAGTGTCTGGGATGCCGGGCGCACCGTTTGCCCGCCTTCTATTTTATAACAAAAAAACCGGGTGGATGGTTGGCTCATCTGTTGATGTATCTGAGCAGCTCGGTAGCCTGCCGGAAGTCGGCCGGACTGCCAATATCGATCCATGTGCCGTTGATCGGAAATTGTGATACCTTTAGAGAGCCGGCGATCGCGTTCTCGATAAGATCTGTGGCATCGGTGCGCCGGTCTTTAGGCAGCGAATGCAACAATCTGTTGGGAAAGATATAAATGCCGGCGTTGGCGAAATACGAATAGACAGGTTTCTCATGCAGTCCTGTCACCACGGTAGGGTCTTCACTATCTGATGATACTATCGCAAACGGCACCGATACCTGATATGGCACCACCGCCATGGTGATATCGGCGTGGTGGGCGATATGATGCATATACATGTCCTCGAAGGAAATATTGGTGAGGAGGTCTGAATTCATCACTATGGTGCAACCCGATGCCGGGAGGTCACACAGCGAGGCCGCCCCTATCGTACCCATAGGCTGGGACTCTTCCACACACTTTACATTCACGCCTCCGACAGGTGAGGAGAAATGGCCGCGCATCATGTCGGCAAGATACTTCACCGTGACAGTGATATCTGATATACCGCACCGGCCCAAAGCCTCGATATTGTAGTCGATTATAGCCTTGCCGCCCACCTGCAGCAGCGGCTTGGGTGTGGTGAGCGTGAGCGGACGCAGACGCTCGCCCTTTCCGCCGGCCATCAGCACCGCCGAAAGCGGCAATCTGGCGGGAGTCTTCGTCAGGTCTATGATTTCTCGCAAGGTATGATCGGGATTGAGCCATGGCACCAGCGTGAGACCATGATTCCTGAATTCCCTCAGGGCCTGTACGTCAGGTGAGTCGCCGGTGCAGTATCTGAAATTGCACCTCATGACATCCGTCACCGGTGTCTGCAGCGAGTGTCCGCCCACGAGCGCACGGCGTATATCACCGTCGGTGAGAGTGCCCGTAATACGTCCGGCCCGGTCGATGACAAACAGAGTCATAGCCTCGCCTGAAAGGGCATTCAGCTTGGCAAGTGCCTCGATTACCGGGGCTTCGGCAGATATAAGATGCTTCTCCATCTGTATCATGATTTTTTAATATCCGACATTATGGACTCAGCCACCGACCAGTCGAGCGGTGTATCGAGATCCACGCTTCGGTCGGGCGGCATCACGTAGGGAATCCTGGACCTGAAAGCGCCCATAGGCATTGTTTCAAGAGACTCCGGACGGATCACATACACCGCACCGTTGTATGCATACACCTTGGGAGCATCCTGCCGGCGCGTATACAGGCCGTCGCCTTTTGAGATATGCAGGTGACCCCAGGCATCGGTCTCGAAAAGATTGTAATATGGATTGTCACTGCTCTCTGTCACACTCACCACCATGTCGACACCGTCTCCGTAGAGATCCAGACAGCTCTTCACATCATCGCAGGTGCGCAACGGTGATGTCGGTTGCAGCAGCACGACCACATCATACTCAATACCATTTTCGCGAGCCCACTGCATTGCATCCAGCATCATCTCGCGACTGCCGGCTGTGTCAGTAGCCAGATGCGCGGGGCGTCTGTACCCCTTATCAGGCAGTCCGCCCTCTGCAGCCACTCTTGCTATCTCCTCGTCGTCGGTCGACACGATCACATGATCCGCATCCCCGGCAAGGGCGAGCGCCACATCGATCGAATATTGGATTAGGGGCTTGCCGCACAGCGGCTTGATGTTTTTTCGCGGGATACCTTTGCTGCCACCCCGTGCGGGTATGATATATAAAACCATATACAGGTGATATGTTTGAATTATGAGTTACTGTACAGCGCTTGATCCGATTTACCGGATTTCACCGTCTATTGACCACAAAGGTACGAAAAAAGTATTTTTTTGAAAAGCAGCCGCCCACATTAATCCCATATCACTTGCACATCCACTAAGTTTCGATAGCGCATACATCAACACATCTTTAATCCGATATTTGCGCAGGTCGTAAATTATTTGTATTTTTGTCACACTGTTTCATCTGTGCGTCCGAGCTCCGGTATCACCGGCCAAGTCCCTGACAGCAAAATAAATCAGTCGATAATTTCAGAATAATAATATCTGTCACCAACGTCAATTGCCGTTGGGCAATACATTTATAATCATGAAGGATTTCCACTTTTACGCACCCACCGAGGTGGCTTTCGGCACAGATGCCGAGCGCTCACTGGCCTCCCTCGTCAAAAAATATACCGTATCAGATACCATAATGATTGTCTACGGCGGCAAGTCCGCCGTGGCTTCGGGGCTTGTTGGCCGCACACGTCAGGCTCTTGAAGATGCAGGGTTAAGATGTGTCGAGCTGCAGGGAGTGCAGCCTAATCCGCGACTTACCCTCGTGAAAAGAGGCATAGAGATATGCCGGACTCAAGGAGCAGGTCTGCTGCTCGCAATCGGTGGCGGCAGTGTAATCGACACAGCCAAGGCCATAGCCATGGGCGCATGTCACGACGGTGGAGACGTGTGGGATCTGTGGGCAGGCAAAGCCGTACCCGCAGCCGCTCTGCCCGTCGGGTGTATCCTTACACTCCCGGCTGCAGGCAGCGAGATGAGCGACTGCTCCGTGATAAGCAATGAGGATACCTGTCAGAAACTCGGTCTGTCGAGCGACCTTATCCGCCCGAAATTCGCCATCATGAATCCTCAGCTCACTGTCACCCTCCCTCCCTATCAGACAGCATGCGGGGGTGTGGATATCATGATGCACACCATGGAGAGATACTTCACCAAAGATACCGACATGCTGGTACACACGGCCATGGCCGAGGCTCTGCTCCGCTCTGTGCTTACAGCCACTGACGCGCTGATGATAGATCCCGGCAACCTGCGCTATCGCGCGGCAATGATGTGGGCCGGCAGCTGGTCACACAACGATCTGATGGGATGCCGCAACACAGCCGACTTCGCCACCCACAAGATCGAGCATGAGCTCAGCGCTCTCTTCGACGTGGCCCACGGTGCCGGTCTGGCCGTTATCTGGCCTGCTTGGGCCCGATACGTAATGCACTGTGATGTAAGCCGTATGGTAAGCTTCGCCGTAAACGTGATGGGTGTGGAAAACGACTTCACTGCACCCGAGCTCACTGCTATGCGAGGCATTGAGGCTATGGAGCAGAAATTCCACAGCTGGGGAATGCCTGTGACTGCATCACAACTGCTCGGCCGTCTGCTCACTGATGATGAAATAGAGACCATGGCCGAAAGATGCACGCGCGGCGGCACATTCAGCCCCGGGTATTTTATGAAGCTATCAAAAGATGACGTGAAGGCTATTTACAGCCTGGCCAATAAATAATGCTCCGCGCATGGAATATATCAATCTGACCTTCAGCGAGCTCGGGGTTAGTGCAGGCATCTCTGTATTCATACCGGATACCGGTATCAGAGAGTGTAACCTGATACTGAGATGTGACTGCCATAAGGAGAAATTCGGGCAATATATATCCGCTCTCCATAAGGCCTTGGACAAGGTACTCCCCACCCTGCCGGGTGACATGCGCCCCGTATTCGCTAGATATTTCCTGAGCGATGCCACCAATCAGGGCTGTCTTATCGATTCTCCGCTGCGATGCGCTGTGTCTGTAGTAGGCCAGCCCCCTCTCGACGGGTCTAAATGCGCTCTTTGGGTATACCTGCAGGAGGATGTCGAGGTGTCTGCCACAGCATCAGGATACCACACTGTCAGACATGGGTGTTACACTCACCTCTGGCGGGGATCAGCCACAGCCAAGGGTACTTCGTCATATATCGCCACCATAGGGATGCTCGCCGATTACTCCGATTTCCTGTCACAACGAGGCTCATCGGTGGCCGACAACTGTATGCGCACCTGGTTTTTTGTACGGGATGTCGATGTCAACTACAAAGGCATGGTCAATGCGCGCAATGAATCATTTGCCGCGTTAGGTCTCACACCCGATACCCACTTCATAGCCAGCACGGGCATATGCGGATCAAGTCCAGACCCGGAGGTGACCGTGCAGCTCGACACCTACGCAGCAGAAGGGCTGCTGCCCCAGCAGATCACATATATCAGCGCACCGACCCATCTGAATAATACCAGTGAATACGGTGTGGCGTTCGAGAGGGCCACCGCCATCGACTACGGCGACCGCCGCCACTTGCTCGTATCAGGCACAGCAAGCATCGACAATCAGGGCAACGTGGTGTGTACCGGAGACATACACGGTCAGACATACCGTATGCTCGAAAATTTCGGTGCGCGGCTCTCATCAGCACAATGCGTCTGGCACAATGTTACCCATGGTATCGTATATCTGCGCGATATGGCCGACTATACTACTGTCAGAGATATAATCGCCGAGACCTGCCCCACGCTACCCGTTGTGATCGTGCTGGCGCCGGTATGCCGCTCGGGATGGCTGGTCGAGATGGAGTGCATGGCCATCAGACCGTCAACCGATCATCGCTTCGCTCCTCTGTGAGCACATTAATTAAATAAATATTCTGTAACTTATAATTCTAATCCCTATTATCTAAAAATGATTTCTTTTTGCATAGCACTCGTGGTGCTGATTGCCGGATTCTTTATCTACGGCCGCTTTGTCACCCGCATATTCGGAGCCGACCCTAAGCGCACGACTCCGGTAAAGACCATGGCCGACGGCGTCGACTATGTGGAGATGCCTACTTGGCGTATCTTCCTGATTCAATTCCTCAATATCGCGGGTCTCGGTCCGATCTTCGGTGCCATAATGGGCGTGATGTACGGGCCGTCGGCTTTCCTGTGGATCGTATTCGGTACGATATTCGCCGGCGCTGTCCACGATTATCTCTCGGGCATGCTCTCGCTGCGCATGTCAGGTGCGTCTTATCCCGAGATCGTAGGAGCCGAACTCGGCACCAAGGTAAGATACTTCGTGAGATTCTTCTCAATATTTCTCATGATTCTGGTAGGAGCCGTCTTTGTATTCAATCCCGCCGATCTGTTGGCCATGCTCACTCCCCACTCGCTCGACCGCAGTTTCTGGATTATCGTGATACTTGTCTACTATATCTGCGCCACGATGTTGCCTATCGACAAACTTATCGGCAAGATTTATCCCCTGTTTGGATTCGCCCTCCTTTTCATGGCCGCAGGCATACTGGTCACACTCTTCATTCACGGAAACAACATGCCTGAGATATGGAGCCAGATGTATAATCACAAGGCCGACCCAGAGGCCAATCCCATCTTCCCGATGATGTTCGTATCGATAGCCTGCGGCGCTATTTCAGGATTCCATGCCACACAGTCGCCTATGATGGCCCGCTGCCTAGCCAACGAGAAGCACGGCTACGGTGTTTTCTACGGCGCGATGGTGTGCGAAGGTATCGTGGCTCTTATATGGGCTGCCGCAGCTATCACATTCACAAAGGGTTATGACGGACTCCAGAACTTCCTCGCCGATGCCACACCCGCGGTGCTTGTCGACAGGCTGTCGCGCGACTGGCTCGGCACCTTAGGCGGCATACTCGCTATTCTCGGTGTCATCGCAGCCCCGATCTCCACAGGCGACACCGCACTGCGCTCGGCCCGTCTTATTCTTGCTGATATCCTTAAAATCAATCAGAGCGCCATCAAGAAACGCTTCCTGATCGCCGCTCCGATTTTCGTGGCTACATTTGTTGTGATGATGCTGCCTTACGAGGTGCTCTGGCGCTATTTCGCATGGTGCAACCAGACCCTCTCGGTATTCACTCTCTGGGCTATAACAGTATGGCTGGCAAGATCACATAAGAATTATCTGATATCCATGATTCCGGCCATGTTCATGACCATGGTATGCTCTACATATATCGTGTATGCCCCCGAGGGTCTCGGCTCTGTGCTCATACCGCTCATGGGTAACGGCGGAGCCTATATATGCGCCATCATTGTCGGTGGAGCGCTCACACTGTCTCTTACATATATGTTCTTGAGATACAAGCGTACGGTCAAGGCTGCATGAAGTAAATTACATGCCCATGCTTGCCTTCATCGCCTCCATCGACCCGTCAAGATAAACTAATGCGATACCATCACCACAATTGATCAGTATCAGCATCTCTCCATCTGTTCCGTCATATTCATTCGCCCACACTGTCACACTGTCATTGTCCTGAGCCGCGCTGACGCCGCCGTATTCGGCGGGTATGCTTCCGAGCATGGCGTTGGCCATGGGCAATGTCAATTGTGACAGTGTGATTATATTGCATGTGCGTATCATTGGCTGATCGAGCTGCATTTCGGCTGAGGTATCCGTCATTGTCACACCCCTGAGTGAAGCCACCTGCTTTGCTGCATCATCAAGCACTCTGGCCTGCATCGATGTCACTCCCGTAAGAATCATGGCGATGATAATCATTATGTGTCTCATAGTCGAAATAGTTTTTTTTTGGGGGTTGATATTCATTTCCTTCTGTTATATAGACAAATTCCCCTGCCAGATTGTTGCGTTTCCTCAGATTTTTTTTAGCCCACCTGACTCCGGATAAAAAAATTTATCTGCAAGTTGTGAAACTATACGGAAAATCGGAGCGTCTAATGGGTATAAAAATCTAATGACAATGACAATGACACTGCTACTAACTCATACCCCACCTGACTTGCCTTATTCACATAGGCTAAGGATACGGTTAAGACAGGCTCTGGATACAGTAAGGCAACTGTTTTCTGCTGCGGATTCAGATAGATCCGATTCGATGCAGCGGGAATTCACCGAATTGATTGCCGAAGAAAACGCCAACATCTCCAGAATATGCTTTGCATACGCCGAATCGGTCGACGACTTCAACGACCTGCGGCAGGATGCCCTCATCAATATCTGGCGCGGCATGAACACCTTCCGTGAGGAATCATCTATCCGTACGTGGATCTACCGGGTCACCATAAATTCATGTCTCTCCACCATAAAGAAACAAAAACGTCACCGCCACGAGAGCCTATCCCAACTATATGACCTCATCGACACCGACAATGACCATCGCGAGGATATCGAGTTGATGCACAGGATGATCTCGGCGCTATCTCGCGAGGACAGGGCCATCATAATGATGTGGCTCGACGAAATGAGCTATGACGACATAGCCTCGGCCATGGGTATGAACCGCAATACGATCGCCACCCGCATACACCGCATCAAAGATAAAATAAAAACTAATTATTATATGGAGGAACAGATATGAATACCCGCAACGACGAGCTCGACAATATCCGTCGGGCATGGACCAGCATGGGCGAAAGCCTCAATAACCTTATAGCCGAAAATATTCCCACCAACAGACTCAGCAACATGAAAACTACATTAGACCGTCTCGCAGACAAGTACAAACACTTCTCGATCTGCTCACTCGTGATGATTCTCTCGTCCTCACTGCTATTCTCAAGGCCTGACATGCTCGCACGTCCCTGGAGCATCTACATCCCTATCGCCTTCTCTGTATACTTCTTCATAGCATTTGCCATAGACCATTATCTCTACAACGGCATCAAATCAATCGATCCTCTCACAATGACAGTATCGGAGGTGGCCACCAAAGCCCTGTACTACAAAAAGCGTCATCTGCAATCCATAATGCTGCTGCTGCCTATGGCCGTGGCACTGATAATAGCCACGGCATATGCCTTCTCATTCGACGGCTATGTCCTCGCCGGCATGGCTGCCGGCACCCTCTTCGGTCTGGCAATCGGTATCACCCAACTCTGCAAGTTTCTCTCCTACTACCGCAATCTCTCTGAATAATATACCTGAAAATTAAATATCCGTCCCGGGGGATGACGTATCACCATAGACGTCATCCTCCGATTTTTTTTGAGGGCCGGTAAATATTCCGTTTTTTTATCGTAACTTTGCGCCATCAAAAGAAAAAGGGAAAATGAAAATAGGTTTCGACAACGACAAGTATCTCAA
>VIDP01001008.1_pt1 | contig 9951 bp, 8 predicted proteins | sample 5025131 | NCBI WGS metagenome assembly VIDP01 (sample SAMN11853144, study PRJNA449069) | gut metagenome | isolation source: stool from male vole | host: Microtus ochrogaster | place: USA:Florida | collected 2017
ACCAGAAGAGCCAGCAGAAAAAGGGTCAGTACGGCAAGAACGGACGCGAGACCGAGGCACAGAAGCTTAAGCGCTTGGAGCTTGAAAGAGCGAGAAAGCAGCAGCTTAAGGTTCAGATCCCGGATGAGATAGTTGTCAGCGAGCTTGCTTCAAGACTGAAGGTAAATGCCGCAGAGGTCATCAAGCAGCTGATGAAGCTGGGCGAGATGTGTACGATAAATCAGGTGATAGATTTCGACACTGCCGCTTTGGTTGCCGAGGAATTGGGCGCTAAGGTAGAAAAAGAGGTAATCGTAACCATTGAGGAAAGACTCTTTGACGAGGAAGAGGACAAGGACGAAAACCTTGAGCCCCGCAGCCCCGTTGTTGTTGTTATGGGTCACGTTGACCACGGTAAGACTTCTATTCTTGACTATATAAGAAACGCTCATGTTGCCGCGGGAGAAGCGGGCGGCATCACACAGCATATAGGCGCATACCGTGTTACCGTTAACGACAGGGATATTACATTCCTTGACACTCCCGGACATGAGGCGTTCACCGCTATGCGTGCGAGAGGCGCACAGATCACCGATATTGCAATATTGGTCGTTGCCGCCGACGACGGAATTATGCCCCAGACTGTTGAGGCTATCCACCACGCAAAGGACGCAGGAGTAAGCATAATCGTTGCCATAAATAAAATAGATAAGCCTGGCGCAAACGTTGAAAGGATAAAGCAGACCCTTACCGAGTATGAGCTTGTGTGCGAGGAATGGGGCGGCGATATCATCTGCGTTCCCGTTTCTGCAAAAACAGGCGAGGGTATGGACACACTGCTTGAAATGGTAAACCTTACCGCCGACGTTATGGAGCTTAAGGCAAATCCCAACCGTCTTGCCAAGGGCGCTGTTATTGAAGCAAGACTTGACAAGGGCAGAGGTCCTATCGCTACTCTGCTTGTACAGAACGGTACTCTTCATTCGGGAGATGTAATTATTGCAGGCACCGCTGTGGGACACGTCCGTGTAATGCGCGACGATAAGGGACGTTCCATAAAGGATGCAGGACCCAGCGTTCCTGTTGAAATTATGGGCCTTGGAGAAGTTCCTTCCGCAGGCGACACCTTTGCGGTAGTTGAGGACGAAAAGCTGGCAAGAGAGTTGGTTCAGAAGCGTAAGTTCGAGGAGAAGGAAGCGCAGTTTAACTTATATCAGAAGGTTACTCTCGACAACCTCTTTACACAGATCGAAGAGGGCGAGATGAAGGAGCTGCGTATTATCGTAAAGGCGGACGTACAAGGCTCTGTTGAAGCAGTCAAGCAGTCTCTTGAAAAGCTTTCCAACAGCGAGGTAAGAGTAAGGGTAATTCACGGCGCGGTAGGCGCGGTAAGCGAAAGCGACGTTATGCTTGCCAGCGCGTCAAATGCCATTATCGTAGGCTTTAACGTAAGACCTAACCCCGCCGCCGAGGAAAACGCAAAGCGCGACGGCGTGGATATGAGACTTTACAGAATTATCTATGATGCAATAGAGGAAATTCAGACCGCTATGAAGGGCATGCTGGCTCCCAAGTACAGAGAAATTATGCTTGGCAAGGCAGAGGTAAGAATGACCTACAAGATCACGGGCGTCGGTCCTGTTGCGGGCTGTTATGTACTTGACGGAAAGCTCCAGAGAAATTCAATGATAAGAGTTGTCCGTGACGGAATAATTGTGGCAGACGATAAGATAGCAGGCTTAAAGCGTTTCAAGGACGACGCCAGAGATGTGGCGCAGGGCTTTGAATGCGGCGTTTCTTTGGAGAAGTTCGGCGACATCAAGGAAGGCGATATCTTTGAATGCTATTTTATGGAAGAGTACAGAGATTAAATTTTAATAGAAATGGAAGTGGTTTTGCTGTTTACAAACACAGAAGAGGAAATAATTCAGTGTTAAGGCAAGCCGCTTTTGTTTTACAGATATGTTTTCGCACAGTTTTCTTGAAAGATGGCAAAAATCAGCACAACACCTCTAAAAACGGTTTTTTACTCGCACAGCTGTTCTAAGATAACAATAAAAATCATCACAACACCTCTTAAGAGCGGGCTTCCACTCGCACAACTGCCCTGATAGCACGAATTTCAAAAAGGGAGGAATTTTCAATTCCGACCGGTTCCGGAAAATAAAGAGGAATGCAGTGGAGCGAAGCGGAACGGAATGGATCTTTATTTTCGGAATTTTGAAATTCTTTTTAAATCAGTAAATTACCGCCAACTTTCCTAAGAGAACCATAATTACTGCCAACTTTCTTGAAAGAGCCATAATTATTGCCAACTTTTTTGAGAGAATAATAATTATCACCAAGTTTCTTGAAAGAACAGAAAAAATTAAAACCAACCAATCAGGAAGGAGCGTACCAATGGCAAATCATAATTTAGGACGCCTTACCGAGGATATAAAAAGAGAGATCTCCACATCAATGACACAGCTCACCGACAAGCGAATATCGGAGGGCTTTGTCACAGTGACCCACGTTGACCTTACCAGCGATCTGAGCTACTGCAAGGTAATGGTTAGCGTTATGGGAGGAGAGGAGAAAACCGACGAGATAATCGGTGTTTTGCAGAAGGCGGAGGGCTTTTTCAAGAAAAAGATCAACGCAAGGATCAAGATGAGAAAAATGCCCGAAATAATATTTATTGCGGATAATTCATTGGATTATTACGAAAAGATCGACAAGATAATCAGCAAGCTGCCCCCTGTTCAGGAGGAAAGCGAATCTGAGAAAGAAGATCAGCAGACAGAGGAAAACTAAACAGATATGCAGCTCCAATAAGGGAAAAACCAACTCAAAAATCGGCAAAAGGGAATAAACCAACAGACTTGAAGCGAAAAGCAGAAAGGAGAGCGGAACTATGAAAAATCTCAATAAGGCTACCAATGTAACGTTAGAGGAGGCAGCGCAGTTTTTGCTCTCTCACGATGATTTTGTTATTATTTCCCACGCCAATCCCGACGGGGACACCTTCGGCTGCTCCTACGGCTTGTGCAGCGCTTTGCAGAAGCTTGGGAAAAGGGCTCGGATAGTATGTGCCGACCCACTTCCCGCTAATTTCTTTCATCTGAAGGAAGCGATAGAACAGCAGGAGTTTGAGGAAAAGACAATAGTTTCCGTTGACATTGCGGATAAATCCCTTATGGGCAAGCTTGAAGGGGTGTACGGGGATAAGGTTGATATTGCCATAGATCACCACCTGTCACACGTTCCTTTTGCCAAGAAGAGATATGTAGACGATGAGGCGGCGGCTTGCTGCGAGATCGTTTACGACCTTATCAAGCTTTTGGGAGTCAGGATAGACGCGGCTATAGCGCAGTGCGTTTATACGGGAATCGCCACAGATACGGGCTGCTTCAAGTTCGCAAACACCACCCGCCTCACCCATGAAAAGGCGGGGGAGCTTATGGAGTACGGCTTTGACTGTGCGGCTTTAAATTACCGCCTTTTTGATATGAAGTCAAGGGCAAGGATAAAGCTGGAGCAGTATGTTCTGGAGAATTTAGACTTCTTTGCCGACGGCAGAGGTGCTGTGGTTGCCCTCAACAAACAGCTTTTGGACACCGTAGACAGCGAGGACGTCAACGGAATTTCCTCCCTGCCCCGAATGATAGAGGGCGTTGAGGTAGGCGTGGTGCTTAAGGAAAAGGAGGACTGCTGGAAGGCTTCTATGCGTTCTCTTAAGGTAAACGTTCAGGAGATCTGCGGAAGGTTCGGCGGCGGAGGACATTTTAATGCGGCAGGCTGTTCCTTTAAGGGTATGAAGATCGAAGAGATCATTGAAAAGGTCAAGACGGCGGTTGAGGAGGAGCTTTCCTGAATCGCATATTGGCTGTAAACGGAAAAAACAATAAAAAGGTACAAAATGAACGGAATTATTTGTATTTATAAAGAACAAGGAATGACCTCCTTTGATGTGGTAGCACAGGCAAGACGTATTTTCGGCACCAAAAAGGTAGGTCACGGCGGAACTCTCGACCCCATGGCGGAGGGAGTTTTGCCCATATTCATAGGCAGCGCCACCAAGGCTGTAGACTTTTGTCCCGATAACACAAAGCAGTATCTGGCGGGCTTTAAATTCGGAATGACCACCGATACGCAGGATATAACGGGAAAGGTTTTGTCGCAGGTCAACACCTATGTGAGCCGAAACAAAATGATGATGATTGAAAGAATGTTCACGGGCGATCTTATGCAGGTTCCGCCTATGTATTCGGCTGTGAAGGTGAACGGACAGAAGCTGTACGAGCTGGCGAGGAAGGGACAGGTCGTTGACCGCAAGGCGCGGCATATAACCGTTTATGAGCTGAAAATAAAGGAATACGAGGATAACGAGGGACAAATGCTTGTTACCTGCTCCAAGGGAACATATATAAGGACACTTATTCACGATATCGGAGAGAAGTTAGGCGTGGGGGCGGTTATGACAAGGCTTGTGAGGACAAAGTCGGGCTCCTTTACCATTGACGACAGCTATTTTCTCTCGGATCTGGAGGGAAAGACCCCCGAGGAGCTGCAAGCTCTGCTTATGCCTTTGGAAAAGCTGTACGAGCAGCTGCCTAAGGCACATCTGGATCAGGAGCAGACAAGGCTTTTCAAAAACGGCGCAAGGCTTGACGCGGACAGAATACGCTTTGATACCATTTATGATATGGGCTATTATATTGAGGACTGTGACGGTGTATTTTTGGGATTGGGAAAAATCGACAACGACCACTCTTTAAAGGTGGAGAGAAGATTTAACACCAAGTCCCAAGATGATGATAATGAGGAAAATTCCGCTAAGGAATCCGACAGCGCAGAAGAGAACGGTGCTGCCGATAAAGATGTCTCGGATAAGACTGAGGGCAATTCGAACAGCGGAAACGAAAACAAAAATGTAAATACAAACAAAAATAATTCAAAGGAAAACAATTTACAGGAAAACCATTCGGGAGGAGAAAACGGTGAATAAGGAAATGCTGAGAGTAACACTGAAATTTGTGATGGCTGTTATACAGCTTGTTTTATCCGCAATATCATTGGCGTTCTGCGTAAAGCTCCTTTTAGACGTATGCAGAAACAGCGAAACTGATGACGATTCCGATGAGAAAATAATGTTTTTGGACTTTTAACTATGACTGATATAACAATAAAAGGCAGCAAAGAAAAAAGTGCAGTCGCCTTAGGTTTTTTTGACGGGCTGCACTTAGGGCATATCGAGGTGATACAGAGGGCTTTGGCAAAGAGAAATCTTTGTTCGGTTATCTTCACCTTTAACGACAAAACAATGCTGCCCAAATTCAAGGAAAGACAGAATATCATTTCCTATGATTTTAAGATAGAACTGCTTGCGAAAATCGGAGCGGACTATATTTTTGCACCCGATTTTGCCGATCTGAGAGATCTTTCTCCCGAAGAATTTGTGGAGGAAATTCTTGTGAAAAGGCTTAACGCCCAGTTTGTTGTCTGCGGCTACGATTTTCGCTTTGCCAAGGGCGGAAGCGCCGATGCTGAGGCGTTATCAAGGCTCTGCAAGGAAAATGGCATAGAGATTTCCGTAGTTCCCGCCGTAACGGTGGAGGGAGAGCCTGTGAGCTCAACAGTGATCCGCGGACTTATAATGGACGGCGATGTCAAGCGTGCCAATGAGCTTTTAGGCTACGAGCTTACATACATCTTAGAGGTAGAGCACGGCAAGCAGAACGGCAGGAAAATGGGCTTTCCTACCATAAATCAGGTGATACCCAACGGTATGACTGTGCCCAAGTTCGGCGTGTACAAGAGCTGGACACAGATAAGAGGACACAGTTACCCGTCTATAACCAATATAGGCGTAAAACCCACTATTGAGCTTGACGAGGGGGAGGAAAGGATTCCTTTAATGGAGACCCATATTATAGGATATTCGGGTGATCTGTACGGACTTAAGGTTCGGGTGAGCCTGAGAGAATATATGCGTGAGGAAAAGCGTTTCGACAGTATGGAGGAGCTGGCAAAGCAGCTTGAAAAGGATAAACAGGCAGCTTGCTCCTTGTCGGACAGGCGGAGATAGGTTTTCCTGTCGGACAAAGGAAGCCGTTTTTCTCCATAATGGGCGGAAGAAGGCGGTTTTGCATAAGAAGGCGTTTTTGTGCCAAGCCTTAACACATTTATTTTAAAACTTTCACCTTACTGTCACCCCGAGGGTGTAAAATATTACAGTCGAAAAGTATGCTGCAAAAGTATATTGAATAATAAAAAATATCAGAAAATTATCGTCAACTGTTCCTTATAAAAAATGAATTAAAAGGGGACAGCGGAAAGGATAAAAAAATGATCGAGGTAAAAAATCTTACCAAGCAGTACGGCAGTAAAATTGCTGTCAACAATATCTCTTTTACCGTAAACGAGGGAGAAATATTAGGTTTTCTCGGACCTAACGGTGCGGGAAAATCCACCACAATGAATATGCTTACGGGCTATATCTCCTCTACAAGCGGAACAGCCACCATAAACGGCATAGACGTTCTGGAGGATCCTATCGCCGCAAAAATGCACATCGGCTATCTTCCCGAAAAGCCCCCTGTTTACGGAGATATGACCGTCAACGAATATCTGAAATTCGTGTATGAGCTGAAAAAAAGCAAGCTTCCCAGAGAAAGCCACTTGGCGGAGGTAAGGGAGCTGGTGAAGATAAACGAGGTGAAAAACCGGCTTATACGCAACCTGTCAAAGGGATATCAGCAGCGTGTGGGCTTTGCGCAGGCGCTGGTGGGAAATCCTAATGTGCTTATTCTGGACGAGCCTACAGTTGGTCTTGACCCTAAGCAGATTATTGAGATACGCACACTTATCAAGAAGCTGGGAAAGCACCATACCGTCATACTTTCCTCCCACATTCTTCCCGAAATTCAGGCGGTATGCGACAGGATCGTGGTTATCAGCAGCGGAAGCATTGTGGCTAACGATTCCACCGACGCTTTGGCAAGGAATTTGTCTGCCGACCATAAGCTTGTGATAAGGGCGGAGGGAAACAGCGAGGATATCAAAAAGCTCCTTTCCTCAATTCCCGGAATGGACAGGGTATATGTCAACCGTGAAGCGGAGCCCGGAGTGTATGAATACTATCTTGAAGCAGCTCAGGGAAAGGATCTGCGCCGTGAGATATCCAAAAAGCTGTCCTCCAGAAACTACCCCATTCTTATGATGAAGTCCAACGAGCTTTCCTTGGAGGAAATATTCTTAAAGCTTACCACAGGCGACAATTACGGCGGCGTGGATAAGTAAGGGTTTTTGGGCTTGGATTTTCCGAGTTTGTTTTCCGAGTTTATTTTTAGAGTTTGTTTTCTGAATTTGTTTTATAGCAAGTATTAAAGCAATAAAGAGAGGTTTTTATAATGTTTGCAATTATGAAGCGCGAGCTTTTATCCTACTTCACTTCCCCCTTGGGATATGTGTTTGTGGCGGTGTTTTATTTGTTTTCGGGACTGTTTTTGTTCCTGTTTACACTGTCTAATCAGTCCGCAAATATGGAAAGCGTTTATACGGGAATGTTTTTCGTAATGATGATAATGGTTCCCATTCTAACCATGCGCCTTATGGCTGAGGAAAACAGGCAGAAAACCGATCAGCTGCTGCTGACCTCGCCTATAAGCCTGCCCCGTCTTGTTATAGGCAAGTTTTTGTCCGCCTTTGTTATACTGGTTATCTGTATGCTGATATTCCTTGTTTACGGACTTGTATTGAGCAGCTTTACCACCGTTAACTGGGCTATTATTCTGGGCAATATGTTCGGTATGCTCCTTATGGGCTCGGTGTTCATTTCTTCGGGTCTGTTCATTTCCACCATGACCGAAAATCAGATGATCGCGGCTGTTGGAAGCATTGGTCTTAACATAGGCTTTATACTTATTGATTCGCTGGCTTCGGTTATGCCCGTTAAGTTTTTGCAGGATATTTTATATTCTCTTTCCTTCTTCGGAAAATACAACGAATTTACTTTGGGCGTGTTCAGCCTTTCAAATATATTCTTCTTTTTAAGCACAATATTTATCTTCGTTTTCCTTACCGTCAGGGTGCTGGAAAAGAGAAGATGGGCGTAAGAGAATAGTGAGAACGTAATTTAACAGATTTTCGCTCCAGGAGATTAAAATGGCTAAAAAAGATAAAAATGTTAACAAGTCCGAGGAAATAAAGGAAGAGGTTTCCTCCAAGGCAGCCGATACCGCCGAGGATATTGCGCTGAACGCCGAAGAAGGCAAAAATGCCGATACGGAAACAGCAAACGAAAAAAAGAACAATGAGGTTGATTCTCCCAAAGAGGAAAACACAAGCAAGGGAAAGACCAAAACCGTGTCGGGAAAAGAAAAAAGACTTAAGCACGGCGCGCTTTCGGTTGTGTTTACCGTTATCTTTGTGGCGGCTGTGGTTTTGCTGAACATAATTTTCAATATGGTGCTGGACCGCTTTGACGTGGCAGCGGATCTTTCGGATAAATCCGTTTATTCCATAGACGATTCCACAGCGGAATATCTTGCAAAGGTTGAGGACGATATCTCCATTATCGTCACCGCCAAGGAAAACGACTTCAAAAACACCGCTGTAAACGGCTCTGCGCAGACCATTCAGTCGGGACAGCAGGTAAGCCAGATAATCAAGGCGTTTGTGGCTGCCAACTCCCGCTTTACCTCCGAATACAGGAGCTTGGACGACAACCCCACCTTTTATTCCAAGTACGGCGCTACCCTTCAGGAAAACAGCATAATCGTGGAATCCAAAAAGACAGGACGAAACAAGATAATTTCCTCCTCCGACTATCTGTCACCCAAATATTATTTTAACGGAGATGAAATAAGCTACACCGACTATTATTACTACTCGCAGTTAGGCTATGGCTCAACGGGAATGCTTTCCTACGAGTTCTTTGCGGCGGCTGAAAGCAGTATCCTTACCGCAATTATGACGGTTACCAATGAGAACCCCGTAAGAGTGGCTTATATTGACGGAGATTACGGCTGTTCGGCACCCTCTGCTCTCAACTCTCTTTTGGAGTCCAACGCTTACACCCTCGAATCGTTAAAGATCACCACAGCGGAAACCATAGATCCCGATATTGACTTTTTGGTGATATTCGCACCTATTTACGATTTCAGCAACGATGATATCAACAAGATTGATATGTGGCTTGACAACGGCGGTAAGTACGGCAAGAATATGTTCTATGCCGCCGCTGCCACAATAGACGTACTGCCCAACCTTAACGGATACTTAAAGGACTGGGGTCTTTCCCTTGAATCGGGCTATGTGTATCAGACCAACACCGATTACGGTGCCTCCTATTCTCCCACCTACCAGATGCTTATGTTGGAGGAAGGGGATTACAGCGAGGGAATCGACACCAAAACAAAATCCACACAAGGAGACGGCCTGAAGCCTATAACACTGCTTTTTGACGAGCAGTCCAACTATACGACCGCCAAAATTATTTCCTCTTACAGCGGCGCAGTTCTTGCTCCCTTTAACATGGAGGGCTTTGACCCTTCAAAGGCTGAGCAGACAGGCTCCTTTACCGTGGCAGCCGAATCAAACAAAACACGTTTTGAAAGTGTTACGCCCTTTTCCAGCCGTGTCTATGTAATGAGCAGCCACTATATGCTGGATCAGACCTTCCTGCAGTCCTCCAGCGTAAACAATGGCCTGGAAAGGAGCACATTGACATGATGGAAGCAAAGAGTAGCAAACGAGCGCCGTATGTAGTCGAAAGATGAAGTACGGAAAATAAAGCAAGAGAGTAACCAGAGCGATATCGGCGGCGTGCGAAAAAGAGGCACGCAGGCCGGTCTTGGGAAATAGGGTTACGCGGCGAAAGAAAAAAGGAAAGGAGGTGTTCCAGCCGCACCTTCCGGTACGGCTACCTTGTTACGACTTAGCCCCAGTCACCGGTCTTGCCTTAGGCCGCTCCTCGCGGTCACGGCC
>VIDP01186431.1_pt1 | contig 9908 bp, 7 predicted proteins | sample 5025131 | NCBI WGS metagenome assembly VIDP01 (sample SAMN11853144, study PRJNA449069) | gut metagenome | isolation source: stool from male vole | host: Microtus ochrogaster | place: USA:Florida | collected 2017
CCACCGCGTCATTATGTGTGATTCATAATCACTTATGAAGACGAATGAAATGACAGCTCGTGATTTCCGATGGCAAAAGTACGGAACTTTTCTGTATTATGGACGAGTTCTGCAATAATTTTGCATCCGAATGAGCAAAAGCTTTCTTCTTGTGGACAAGGAACAATGTTGTCGCAACCGTGAGGGCCGGTTGAGCGAGTGCGAAATAATGACCATACTTGTGTGTTGTCACTTCGATACGCTCTTCAACGTGCAGACATTACAACCTCTTTTATATTTATTATTTAGGAACGGCATCTTGCCGACTGTTTTCCGGATGCCGTTTCGTGCGTCTTTTGATAATTTCGCATGTATATAAAAGAAAAAAAGAGCCTGCCGGCTACGAGATAAGTAAATTATTCGTATCTTTGCACGCAATATACAAAATAAACACCAAGGTTATGGCATCATTTATTGAAGACAAAATTGTAATGGAAGGTATCACCTTCGACGATGTACTGTTGATTCCCGCCTATTCGGAGGTCCTGCCTCGTGAGGTGTCGCTCTGCACCCGTTTCTCAAAGCATATTGAGTTGAAGATACCCTTTGTGACAGCCGCTATGGACACTGTCACCGAGGCGCCCATGGCTATTGCCATTGCCAGAGAGGGCGGCATCGGTGTTATCCATAAGAACATGTCCATCGAGGAGCAAGCCCGTCAGGTGGCTATCGTGAAGCGTGCGGAGAATGGCATGATATATGACCCTGTGACCATTATGCGCGGCAAGACGGTGAAGGACGCACTCGACCTGATGGCCGAGTACCACATCGGTGGCATTCCCGTTGTTGACAAGGACAACAAACTGGTGGGTATCGTCACCAATCGTGACCTCCGTTTCCAGAAGGACCTGACCCGCAAGATAGACGAGGTTATGACTAAGGACAATCTGGTTGTGACCCATCAGCAAGCCGACTTGGAGAGCGCAAGTTCTATTCTGTTGGAACACAAGATAGAGAAGCTGCCTGTTGTTGATGAAGAGAATCATCTGATAGGTCTCATCACTTACAAGGACATCACCAAGGCAGCCGATAAGCCGATGGCTTGTAAAGATTCCAAAGGCCGTCTGCGTGTTGCGGCCGGCGTGGGCGTAACGGCGGACACCTTCCAGCGCATGGAGGCGTTGGTGAAGGCCGGTGTGGACGCCATCATCATTGACACCGCTCATGGTCATTCGAAGAGTGTTATCGAAAAGGTACGTGAGGCGAAAGCCGCTTTCCCGGAGGTGGATATCGTGGTCGGTAACATTGCTACAGGAGAGGCAGCCAGAATGCTGGTAGAGGCAGGAGCCGACGCTGTCAAAGTCGGTATCGGTCCGGGTTCAATCTGTACAACGCGTGTGGTGGCCGGTGTCGGTGTGCCCCAGCTGAGTGCAATATACGACGTGGCTGCAGCGCTGGAAGGCACAGGCGTGCCTTTGATAGCCGATGGCGGTCTGCGTTACAGTGGCGATGTTGTCAAGGCTTTGGCTGCCGGCGGCAATTCCGTCATGATGGGATCGCTTGTGGCGGGCACCGAGGAGGCTCCGGGTGACACCATTCTTTATAACGGCCGCAAGTTTAAGAGCTATCGCGGCATGGGTTCGCTGGAGGCCATGGAGAAGGGTAGTGCCGACCGCTATTTCCAGGGAGGTGTGAAGGAAGCCAAGAAGCTGGTGCCCGAAGGCATTGCAGGTCGTGTGCCTTACAAGGGAACAGTTCAGGAGGTCATCTATCAAATGGTGGGTGGTCTGCGCAGCGGCATGGGGTATTGCGGCGCCAAAGATATCGATGCATTGCACAAGGCCAAGTTCACACGCATCACGAGCGCCGGCATGCTTGAGAGCCATCCCCACGAAGTCATCATCACCAGCGAGGCGCCCAACTACAGTCGTCCACAGTAAAGGGATATCCATTTGTCCAACCGTAAAAATGTTATGAAGAAAATACTTGCCATTCTTGCTTTGTCCGCAGCGGCTCTGTCCACTACGGCACAGGAGGACCCCATTGTGATGCGTATTGGCGGCGTGCCGGTCACGCGTAGCGAGTTTGAGTACAACTACAATAAAAACAATTCTGAAGGTGTGCTCGACAAGAAAAACGTGCAGGAATATGCCGAACTTTTTGTCAACTATAAGCTCAAGGTGCTTGCCGCTCTTGACGACCGCCTTGACACGCTCTCCAGCTACCAGAAGGAGTTTCGCACCTACCGTGACCAGCAGATTCGCCCGCTCCTCGTGCCGGAAGGTGCCAAAGAGTCAGAAGTCCGCGCCTACTATGACAATATGCTCGGACGTCTTCAGGGTAAGCAATTGCTGCAACCTGCACACATTCTGATTCGCCTGGACCAGAATGCCACCGAGGCAGAGCAGCAGGCAGCCAAGGCCCGCATCGACTCCGTGGCTCAGGTCCTCAAGGATGGCGCCGACTTTGCCGAATTGGCGCGTCAGGTGTCGCAGGACCCCGGCAGTGCCGGTCGCGGCGGCATTCTGCCTTGGATAGGCCCCAACCAATTGGTCAAGGAGTTTGAGGACGTGGCGTACAGTCTGGAGAAAGGTCAGATGAGCGAACCTTTCCTCATGCCTTTCGGTTATGACATCATCAAGATGATGGATAGAAAAGACCTGGAGTCATACGAGGAACTGCACGACATGATACTGAAGTATCTTGACAGTCAGGGCATAGAAAACCAGATAGCCCAGCAGGTGATAGATTCTTTAGCCGACCACAACCAGAAGACCATTGAGCAGATACTTGACGAGAAGACGGAGGAGTTCTGTGCCAAGGACATGGAATTGAAGTATCTTGTGCAGGAATACCACGATGGTCTGCTCCTCTTCGAAGAATGCAGCCGTCGCATCTGGGAGCCGGCTGCAAAGGACACCTTGTCATTGCAGCGTTATTTCCAGAGTCACAAGAAGCAGTATGCCTGGAAGGAGCCTCACTACAGCGGCATGGTATATTACTGCAAGAACAAGGCAGACGTCAATGCTGTGAAAAAACTTGTCAAGAAGCTTCCTCAGGACAAGTGGATGACAGCCATTCGGGAGGCCTTCAACAAGGACAGCATCATGGTGCGTGTGGAACGCCGCGTCTTCAAGAAAGGCGACAACGCCAACATAGACCGTCTCGCGTTCAAGGACAAGAAGGCGGAGTTCAAGCCGGTCAAGAACTATCCCTACATTGGCATCTATGGCAAAGTTCTCAAGAAGGGACCCGCCGAGTGGACAGATGTCGGCAGTCAGGTTGTCAGCGACTATCAGCGCCTCAAGGAGGACGAATTTGTAGCAGAGTTGCGCAAGCGCTACACAGTGGAAGTAGATGAGAAACTGCTTGACACGGTGAACAAGCACTAATCCTCCTCTTCCCACCATACCTCTTCAGCGAAACAATTCAATTATAGAACACGAGAATCATGACCAAACGATATGTCTTTTGCTTCTTCGCACTTCTCTGCTCGCTCATGAGCTTTGCTCAGAAGAATGTTGTCGACGAGGTAGTGTGGGTGGTTGGCGACGAAGCCATCCTGCGTTCTGACGTTGAGAAAATCCGGCTGGAGTACGGTTCGCAGATAAAGGGCAATCCGTATTGTGTCATTCCCGAACAGCTTGCCATACAGAAGTTGTTTCTGCATCAGGCCGTCATAGACAGCATTGATGTTGACGACTCCGATATAAACCAGACCGTGGAGCAGGAGTTCAACGAGAGAGTCATGATGGCTGGTTCCAAGGAGAAGCTCGAGGAGTATATGAAGATGAGTAGCGTCCAGATACGGGAAGAACTCTTCGAGCAGAACAAGAAAGAGCTGATTGCCCATCGCATGCGCGAGCATCTGACCGCCGGCATCAAAGTGTCGCCAGCCGAAGTGCGCCGCTACTTCAAGGAGATTCCCGAGGACAGTATGCCCATCATTCCCACGCAGGTGGAGGTGCAGATTTTCACGTCGCAGCCTCGCATACCCCAAAGCGAGATAGAACGTGTCAAGTCTGTCTTGCGCGACTACACAGAGCGCGTCAATAACGGCTCGACATCTTTCTCCACTTTAGCCCGCCTGTATAGCGAAGATCCCGGCTCGGCACGTCAGGGCGGCGAGATGCCTTATATGAGCAAGGTTGAACTCGACCCAAGTTTTGCCAACGTTGCTTTCAGTCTGACAGACCCGAAGAAGGTGAGCAAAATCGTGCAGAGCGAATTTGGCTTCCACATCATTCAGCTCATCGACAAGCGCGGAGATAAAGTCAAGTGCCGTCACATCCTGAAGCGTCCTGAGGTGGCACAGGCAGACATTGATAGTGCTATGGTTTTCCTTGACTCCGTGACTGCGGACATCCGCAATGCAAAAATCACGTTTGAGGACGCCGTCCTCTATGCTTCTGATGATAAGGATACACGCTACAATCACGGCATCCTCTCCAATCTCAAGCAGACGGGTGAGACCACAACCCGCTTCGAGATGAGCGAACTTTCTGCCTACTCTTCCGAACTGGCTCGTGTGGTGGACACCCTTGAGACGGGCGAGATATCAAAGCCTTTCACCATGATCAACAAGAAGGGTCAGACGGTTTGCGTTATTGCCAAGCTCAAGAGCCGCATCCAGACGCATCGCGCCAACATCACCGAGGACTTTCAGATCATGAAGGCCATAGTGGAGGAAAAACGAAGCGAGGAGATTATAACAAACTGGATAAAGGAGAAACAGCAGAGCACCTACATCCGCATTCATCCGGACTGGAGGAACTGCGAGTTCCAATATGAGGGTTGGGTGAAGTGAAGCATCAGCGGTTATATCTCCTCTGTGTGACTCTCTTTTTTGGTTTTTGCCTGCTTGAAGCTGTCACGCCTGTTGACAAGAGAGTCAGCGGACGGCCCTCTTCCGGCAGCAAGGTCCATCTGTTGCATGCAGATCGTCTTTTTTTTGATGACCGACTGCGGCGTGACGCACAGATTCTTGTCGGCGATGTGCAGTTCAGCCATGAAGGAGTGTTGCTTTATTGCGACAGCGCCCTCTACTACGAAGCGTCCAACTCCTTCGATGCCTTCGGCCGTGTCTTCATGAATCAAGGCGACACGCTCAAGCTTCACAGCGAGGTGCTTTATTACAATGGGCGCGACCAGCTGGCACGGGCACGCTACAATGTCATTCTGGAGCATGGCACCATGACGCTTTATGCCGACAGCCTCGACTATGACCGTCTTTACGACTTGGGCTACTTCTTCGAGGGAGGACGCTTGGTGGATCAGGGTAGCGAACTGACCAGCGACTGGGGAGAATACAGCCCTACCACGCGAGAGGCCGTCTTCAACTACAACGTGCGCATGGTCAATCCCGCTCCTCCTAAAGAACCGGGAACAGTCATTCTCTCCGACACCCTTCATTATAATACCCTCACCACGCTCTCTCATGTCATCGGTCCCTCAAACATTGAGAGCGGCGAAAGTCACATCTACACGGAACTAGGCTTTTACAACACCCAGACCAAGCTGTCATGGCTACTCGAAACGAGCGTTCTTACCAACAACGGCAAGCGCCTCGAGGGCGACAGCATAGTGTGGCAGAACGGTCATTCCGTAGGCGAAGCCTTTGGCAATGCCATCTACACCGACATCGTTAACCGTAACATGATGACGGGCGAATACTGCTACTACGACGACAGCATCGGCTATGCCATGGCCACCGACAGTGCGGTGGCCATCGACTACAGTCAGGCTGACACCATGTATGCCCATGCTGATACCTTCAAAGTCTTTACATACAACATTGACACGGACTCTGCCTACCGAATGATGCATGCCTATCACCACATGAGGGCTTATCGGCGCGACATACAGGCAGTCTGCGACTCTATGGTCTATGACACGCGCGACTCGGTTCTCATCATGTATCGCGACCCCATCTTGTGGCAGGAGGGACAGCAACTTTTGGGAGAGGAGATTCGAGCCTTCTTCAACGACAGCACTATCGACAGCGTTCAGGTGCTCCGTCAGGCGCTTTCTGTGGAAAAGATAGACAGCATACACTACAATCAGGTGTCGGGACTCGCCATGTACACCTATTTTCGCGGTGGAGAAGTTTATCTCACTACATCCGTAGGCAATGTGTATGTCAACTACTACCCCTTCGACGAGGACAGCATCATGATACAGATGAATCACACCGAGACTTCTCTGCTCAAGATGTTCTTCAAGGACCGAAAGGTGGACCGCATCTGGATGCCGGCAGCCACGGGAACCATGTACCCCATACCGCTTATTCCGCCCGACATGCTCTATTTGGCCAACTTCTGCTGGTTCGACTACATCCGGCCAGTGGACCGCTACGATATTTTCCAGTGGAGGCCTAAGGCAGCGGGAAGTGAACTCAAGGAGCGCGTCCGCCATCATGCGCCCAAGCAGAAGCTCAGCGACATCCGAAAGAAAATGGAAGAAAAAGACAAGAGCCAATGAGCGGGATGTCGTGTCACAGACCCTTAATCTTCAAATAGCAAATCAGCACATGAAACTGTTCAGCATGAAAAAGCCGCGGAAGTACCGCCGTTCGAACATCTATTCCAGCGAGGAGCGCGACCGCTTGCAAATTCTGATAAACGAGGCAAAACGGAGGCAGGGAGAGGCTGTTCCCGATGAGCCATACAATCCCGACAAGTTCCGTGGCACGTTCGGCCAATATACCCCACGCGCCCAGCGCTACAAGGAGCGCGGCGGCTCAAGATTAGGATGGCCGGTGGCTCTCTTCCTCATCATCGCCCTGCTGCTTCTGCTTCGCATGTTGCTCCGATGAATATGGAGCGTCATTCGCTTCTTCTCTCCAATGGGTGTGCCGGGATATCTTCAGTCACCGCCCGCCAAATACTAATAAGGAAATTACTTTGCGTCCATGGACATCATACATCTTCTTCCCGATTCTGTAGCCAACCAGATAGCTGCTGGTGAGGTAGTGCAGCGTCCGGCATCCGTTGTCAAAGAGCTGATGGAGAATGCCGTGGATGCTTGTGCCACCACCATCGAAGTGTTGGTGCAAGATGCCGGACGCACGTCGATTCAAGTCATCGACGACGGAAAAGGAATGAGCGAGACGGATGCGCGGCTTGCCTTCGAGCGTCATGCTACGTCCAAGATACAGAAGCATGAGGACCTTTTCACTCTCCACACAATGGGCTTCCGTGGCGAGGCGTTGCCCTCCATAGCGGCCGTGGCACAGGTGCAGCTCACCACACGCACCGCCGGGCAGGACTTGGGCGTGCGTCTGTCCGTTGAGGGCTCACACTTTGTCTCGCAGGATGTGTGCTCCTGCCCAGTGGGTGCCAACTTTCTGGTCAGCAATCTCTTCTTCAACGTGCCTGCCCGTCGGAAATTTCTCAAGACCAACCAGACGGAGTTGAACAATATCATACAGGACTTCGAGCGCATTGCTCTTGTCAATCCCTCCGTCAAATTCACGCTTTCCAGCAATGGTAACCGGCTGATGCAACTGCCTGCCGCTTCGCCCTTGCAGCGCATTGTAGGCGTTTTCGGCAAGAAGATGGGTGAACAGCTGTTGCCGGTCTCTGTCGATACGTCGCTGGTGAAGGTGAGCGGCTATGTCGGAAAACCGGAGACGGCACGAAAGAAACAGTCGGCGCAGTATCTCTTTGTCAATGGCCGCTTCATGCGCCATCCCCGTTTTCATTACGCTGTGATGGAGGCTTTCAACCATCTTGTCCCTGATGGTGACCAAGTGCCATACTTCATCTTCTTTGAGGTCAATCCTGCCAATATCGACGTGAATATCCACCCCACCAAGACGGAAATAAAGTTTGAGAACGAGCAGGAGATATGGAGCATTGTCGTGGCGGCAGTCCGCGATGCCTTGGGTAAGTTCAATGCAGTACCCACAATAGACTTCGACACCGAGGGGCGTCCCGACATACCTGCTTTCGATGCACTACAGCAGACCAACGCGAAGGCTCCCAGGCTGCAACTCAACACAAGTTTCAATCCCTTCGGCAGTCCGCGTCCCAAAGGCACGGCTCCCGCACGCCAATGGGAGATGCTGTACGGTCAGGCATCGCCGGCTGCTACGGCTCCTGCCCAGCCAACATTCTTTCAGGACGAAGAACTGGAGAAGATGGAAATCAGCGTGCAGCACTATCAGTACAAAGGGCAGTACATCATTACCTCCGTGCAGTCCGGTTTGATGATAGTCGATCAGCGCCGTGCCCATATACGTATCCTTTACGACCGCTATCTGCGTCAGATGCAGGGTCAGGCTGTGGCCACGCAGGGATTGCTGTTTCCCGAACTGCTTGAGCTCTCGCCTTCCGACGCGGCGCTGTTTGCGGCCATTCTCGACGATGTGCGCGCTTTGGGCTTTGATGTCACTTCGCTCGGAGGCAGTTCGTTCAGCATTGTTGGCACACCGGCCGACCAAACCAACCCTGTGGCCGTGATGCGGCAGATGATAGAGTCGGTCAAGGAGAAGGACGGCAGACATTCGGATGCCATCCATCACAGTCTGGCACTCGTTCTGGCCCGGCACAATGCCATCGATGTAGGCGAAGCACTCACGACAGTGCAGATGGAAACACTCATTGGCGATCTCTTTCAGTGTAACACTCCCAACCTTTCACCCAGCGGACAGACTGTGTTGACAGTGTTGCAGCAGAGCGACATAGACAAGATGTTTAAGAATTGAACAACAAAACAGTACGGCGAAAAAAATAAAGGTGGCAAGCAAGAACATCGGACAAAACCGCCTCCGGCATTATCGAAGCAAAGGCTGCAAAAGCCATGTTCAGAGAGTAGCGCATTAAGGAGCGCTGTGGAATATGCCCCCAACCGCACCGTGCCTGAAGAAACATAAAACAACAAATATAACAATGGAACCAAAAGAGAAAATCATCCTCACCGGCGATCGTCCGACGGGCAAGCTTCACATCGGACATTATGTCGGTTCGCTTCGCCGCCGCGTGGAGTTACAAAATTCAGGTCTCTACGACAAAATTTTCGTGTTTGAAGCAGATGCGCAGGCACTGACAGACAACATTGACAACCCGGAGAAGGTGCGTCAGAATGTCATTGAGGTCGCCCTCGACTATCTTGCTGCCGGTCTTGACCCCGAGCGCACTACGCTCTTCATCCAGAGCCAGATTCCTGAGCTGTGCGAGTTGTCGTTCTATTTTATGGATATGGTCAGCGTGTCACGCCTGCAACGTAACCCCACCGTCAAGACCGAGATACAGATGCGCGGCTTCGGCGGCGAGAGCATCCCTGTCGGCTTCTTCACCTATCCCATTAGTCAGGCAGCCGACATCGCCATGTTCAAGGCAACAACCGTACCTGTGGGCGAAGATCAGGAGCCTATGCTCGAACAGTGCCGCGAGATAGTGCGCCGCTTCAACAACATCTATGGCGACACTCTCGTGGAGCCCAACATCCTGCTGCCCGACAACGCAGCATGTATGCGTCTGCCCGGCACCGACGGCAAGGCGAAGATGAGCAAGAGCCTCGGCAACTGCATCTATCTGAGCGACACGGCCGATGAGGTAAATAAGAAGGTGAAGGGCATGTACACCGATCCTACTCATTTGCAGGTCAGCGACCCCGGGCATCTGGAGGGTAATGCTGTTTTCACCTATCTTGATGCCTTCGCCACCGATGAACAGGTGGCGCGTCTCGCCCCCGACTACGCTACACTTCAGGAGATGAAGGACCACTACACCCGTGGCGGTTTGGGCGACATGAAGTGCAAGAAGCTCCTAATGGGGGTGCTCAATGAAACGCTTGAGCCTATCCGCCAGCGCCGCGCTGAGTACGAAAAGGACATTCCTGCCGTTTACGAAATCCTGCGCAAGGGCTGCGAAGTGGCCCGTGCCGCAGCCTGCGACACGATGGATCAGGTGCGTCGTGCCACGAAG
>VIDP01237520.1_pt1 | contig 9899 bp, 9 predicted proteins | sample 5025131 | NCBI WGS metagenome assembly VIDP01 (sample SAMN11853144, study PRJNA449069) | gut metagenome | isolation source: stool from male vole | host: Microtus ochrogaster | place: USA:Florida | collected 2017
ACATAGGCATCAGCGAGTTGCTTAAGATAGAATTGCAGATGCTGGAGGATATCAGCGGTGTGTCACCGACTCTGCAAGGAAAACTCATGACCAACTCCACGAGCGGCACATTGTTTTCCAAGCAGAATGAGGCGGCACAAACCTCGCTGCTTGATATCTTGCGGTCGTATAGCGATTTCCTTGCCAACCTGATGGATCAATATTCCTATAACGCGAAATAGTGAGGGATCAAGGGTTGCAACATTGCAACCTAATCAACGCTAAAAATGCCTTTTTTTGCTGAAATATTACAGATTATTGCTGAAAGTGTGAATTTTATGCTATCTTTGCAGTATAGAAAAAGGGTTGAGGGGTCGGGGACTAAGAAATATAAATAATCACTTAAAATAATACGGATATGGCAATTAATCTTCAAAAAGGACAGCGTATCGAGATCGGTCTCGAAAAGGTAGGAGTAGGTCTTGGATGGGACCCCAACACCAGCACGGGTTATGAATTTGACCTTGACGCTTCCGCTTTCATGCTGGGAGAAAACAAAAAAATTCCGCTTGATGAGTTCCTCGTATTCTACAACAATCAGGTTTCACCTGACGGGGCTGTGGAGTCGTCGGGCGATGACCGCACCGGTGGCAACAGCGATGGTGGCGATGACGAGACTATAACAGTAGACCTCTCTAAAGTGGATCCCCGCATCAATGAGATAATCTTCACGGTTACAATCCATGAGGCTGAGCAACGCCGGCAAAATTTCGGACAGGTTCACAACTCATACATACGTATCTACAACGCCCTCACAAACGAGGAGATAGCCAAGTATGATCTCGATGAGGACTTCTCTATCGAGACTGCAGTAGAATTCGGACGCCTCTACAAGCGAGGCGGGATTTGGAAATTCGAGGCGATGGGAAGCGGCTACAAAGGTGGATTGCAATTCTTTGTGGATAAATACGTTTGAAAAAACGATATTGTATAATTATTTGTCGACTGAAATAATATGGCTATTAGATTGGAAAAGGGCCAGCGCATCAACCTCGAAAAGGGTAATGGCTCGAAACTCACTCAATTTTGTGTAGGATGCAACTGGGGCGCAATCGTCAAAAGTGGTTTTCTCGGTCTTGGAAAAACTGTTGAAGACGTAGACCTTGACCTTTCCTGCGTAATGGTAGATGCCGATGGAAAACTCGTAGATCATATCTATTCACCGCTCTACCGCATGGAATTTCTCTCACGTTACGGTATGCCTGCCGGTAAGGTAGACTCCAACGACGGGGCACTCCACCACAGCGGAGATGACCTGAAGGGTGACCAGGCAGGTGACGACGGACTTGACAACGAGATCCTGACCGTAGACCTCAACCGCGTAAGCCCAAATGTGCAGCAGATATTTTTCTTCCTCAACAACTGCGGACGCGAAGACTTCTCACAGATACCCTATGCTTCCATCCGCATGTATGAGGGGACTCCGACGAAGGTGAAGGAGGTATTCGCATCATATGATGTGGCTGCCGAACCGCAATATCGCGGCATGACAGCCCTGATAATGGGCAAACTCTACCGCCGCAACGGTGAATGGAAATTCTCTGCCATTGGCGATGCATTTCCCGATCCCAATATATGCGAGACTATCAAGCGTATTGTCATCAACTACGCTAAATAATATCAACCACTCAAATTTCGCTTGCGAAATTGCAGATTTTTTAGAATTATGAGAAGACTTCCGGTTTATCTTCTGCTCGACACTTCAGGCTCAATGTTTGGCGAGCCTATCGAGGCAGTAAAGAATGGCGTGCAGGTTCTCGTCTCAACCCTCCGCCAAGATCCATACGCCCTTGAGACAGCATATCTAAGTATAATCACTTTCGACAGCACTGCCCGGCAGGTGACTCCTCTTACAGAGCTTTCCGCTTTCCAGCAACCCAATCTTCAGGCCAGCGGCTGCACCGCTCTCGGTGAGGCACTTTCGCTTCTCACGAAGAGGGCAGATCAGGAAGTGACAAAGACCACGATGGAAAAGAAAGGGGATTGGAAACCACTCGTATTCATCATGACCGACGGTGAACCTACCGATGATCTCAACAAGGGGATCGCTGACTTTAAGAAAGGAAAATGGGGAATGGTAGTGGCGTGTGCTGCCGGTTCGGGTGCCAATACCGACACTCTGAAGAAGATCACAGAGTGTGTGGTGCAGCTCGACACTGCTGACAGCGCGACAATCAAGGCTTTCTTCAAATGGGTTTCAGCTTCAGTAAGCACCAGCTCTATGAAGGTGGACGATGGACTCGGCGAACCTACCGGTCTCAGTGAACTTCCGCCGCCACCGCCCGAAGTGAATATCGTAGTATGAGAAGGCTTCCAGTATATCTGCTGATCGACACTTCCGGCTCAATGCGCGGCGAGCCGATAGAATCCGTCAAGGTGGGACTCGAGACAATGCTCTCGAGTCTCCGTCAGGATCCTTTCGCACTTGAGTCGGTGAGCATCAGCATCATTACCTTCGACAGGGAAGTGAAGCAAATACTTCCGCTTACCCCCCTCGACGAACTTCAGCTTCCTGAAATAACTACTCCGGAGAGTGGCCCCACACATACGGGGCTTGCCCTGAAACTCCTTTGCGAGAAAATCGACACAGAGGTGCGGCGTGGCACCGCCGAGCAAAAGGGTGATTGGATGCCCCTCCTCTTTATAATGACCGACGGCAAACCTTCCGACATCCAACTTTACAGGGAGATGATACCTGAAGTCAAGAAACGAAAGTGGGGCACAATAATAGCATGTGCTGCGGGTATGAATGCCAAGACAGAGCCTCTAAAAGAGCTTACGGACAGTGTCTATTCGCTCGATACGCTCGACAGCACCGGATTCCGCAAATTTTTCAAATGGGTCTCCGACTCCATCGGAATCGGCAACCGCTCCATCGGCGCGACATCCGATCTCCAGCTTCCTCCCCCTCCAGCCGAAGTAAATGTAATAGTTTAGTCTAAGACCCCGGAGGCTCTGAAATTTTATGAGATGGGGTCTAATTCTTAATAAGAATTAATATTGTCATGAACTGCAAACTTATAGGTCAATTTGTACAGCACCTGGAAGTCACCCTTGAGCCGGGTGAAAGTTTCTTCGCCGAGAAAGGGGCCTTGATATATCTCGAATCGGGCGTAGAGAAGGATTTGAGTTTCAACGGCTCCGGTCTCGGACGCATCTTGGGCGCCAAGCTTTCGGGTGAGTCTCTTTTCATATTGCGCCTTTACAACAATACCCCTCGGGCCCGCAAGATAGTAATCGGGAGCCGTTTCGGCCTACTTCCCATACGCCTTGAAGGGGAATCTCTCATCTGCCATCGCGGTGTATATGTAGGCTCGAGTGCGAAGGTAGACGTCACTACAAAGCTTTCAATCTCCGGGCTTGTGGGGGGCATGGGGCTCCTGCTGCAGAAAATCTCAGGACGTGCAACTGTCTTTCTTGATACAAAGGGAACTCCCATCACCATCTCCCTCCCTCCCGGCGAGACAATTGAAGTGGATGAAGACCACATAATTGCCATGCAGTATATCTCTGAAGGACAGATGTCGTCAAACTGGTCGCTCGGCAATCTTCTCGGAGGTGAGGGCCTCAGTATGCTGCGTGTGACCGGTCCCGGCAAGATCTATCTTTCCCCCGGCACCTTCATGCCTGACTCCATTCCTTCACGCTAACATCCAAAGTCATGAATAAACCTCGCCGACATACAAAGTCAATTCTACCGCCAACCGCTCATGTCCTCGACCGGATCATGCGGTCATCGGGCATCCCTCCTTCCGAACGGGAGTCATTTCTCAAGTGGCTGATTGAATCCGCGTGGTCGGAATTTAAAATAGATAGAATGAACAAGCGAATACTCATAGAAAACGAAATAAAATCGCTCGGAATCCGTCTGCCAAACGGAACGGTCGGCAAAGAATATGCCTCAGGTTTCAGTCTTCCATCCGACAGGATATCAGATGTGACTCTTGAAGGAGCGGATGCCCTCGGACTCAATTTTAACTTGAGCGGCGACGGGACATGCTCATTGACAGGCACACCGGTATCTCCGGGAGATTTCACGCTCACTCTGCGTTACCGTACAGTGGAGGGTGAACCTATCTCCGAACTGCCAATCCCCATCGCCTTCAACCCTAACCCACGTGACCTTTGGAATGATATACCCACTGATATCAATATACCCTACTTCAAAGAGGACAGCGACAGTGCCCATATCCGGGTGGAGAGCGTTGATGGAAGCAAGAGAAAAGAGATTGTTGCCGCCAGCAGGCGAGGTCGCAGCCATGCACAGGAGGGGAAACCCCGCGACGATCATTTTGCCGTAGATCACTGCCGGCAATCGGATTGGTATATATTGGCAGTGGCAGATGGGGCAGGGTCGGCCAAATATTCGCGTAAAGGTTCGGAAGTAGCTTGCAATGCCGCAATGGAGCACTGCAAGAGCCTTTTGATTGACAATCCTGACTTTGAGGCTGCCATACGGGCATATGAAGCCGACCGGGACAATACAGACAAACGCACGGACCTGACCCGACAGGTCATTGACATCATCTATAAAGGGGCTATGAAGGCACATGAGGCTGTCAAGAAAGTGGCGGCTGCCAATGCCGACTCGAAACTCAGGGATTTCGCCACTACACTGATGTTTGCCATCTGCAAGAAATACGACTTCGGGTGGTTTATTGCCTCTTTCTGGGTTGGCGACGGCGCAATGGCTATCTATGATGAGGCCAATAGCACAGTGAAACTTCTCGGCACTCCCGATGAAGGGGAGTTTTCAGGACAGACGAGATTCCTGACCATGCCGGAGATCTTCCGCGATCCGGAGGTAGTGCAGAAGCGTCTGCGCATGGCTATTGTGCCCGATTTCACCGCTCTTTACCTGATGACCGACGGCGTCTCAGATCCGATGTTTGAGACCGACCGAAACCTCAACGACTATGAGCGCTGGAAAGAGTTTCACGACACACTGAAAACCGGCTTCCCAAAAGACGATATCCCCGGTGTCGACCTCATCGACCACAACAAAGATACCGAATCGCAGCTGCTACGCTGGCTTGACTTTTGGAGCCCCGGCAACCATGATGACCGCACCATTGCAATATTATATTAACCCCTGATAAATGATCAATCATGATAAAACATGATAAAACATGCTAAATCATGATAAATCAAGGCAAACCATAAAAATACATGTCAAATATAATAAAGCTTAAGGCCGGCGATGGCACCACAGTAGAATTTGTCGACGAGGTGATTGGCTCCGGCGCGATGAAGGACGTCTATTTCAGTCCTGACAAAAGCTATGTGGTAGGTTTCTTCCGTCAGCCTCAGGATGCCAACGCCAAAGACCGCCTGCAGAATATCGTAGGCAAATACCGCGACAAGATATTCGGCCAGGTGGGTGGCGACTATTGGGAAAATCTCTTCTGTTGGCCTACCAAACTCGTAGAGTGGAATGGCAGACTCGGAATAGTCAGCCCGACTTATCAGAAGCATTTCTTTTTCAGAGACGGTATGTTTAAAGGAAAAGAGAAGGAGGGTAAATGGTTTGCTTCTGCAAAACTCCGCAATAAATTCCTGACACCCGACCAGAAGGGTACTTGGCTCAGCCACTATCATGTGTGCCTCCAGATAGCACGTGCCGTGCGCCGGCTTCATGCCGCAGGGCTTGCGCATTCCGATCTCTCCTATAAGAATGTGCTCGTGGATCCGGAGACAGGCAAGGCGGCTGTGATAGACTGCGACGGCCTTGTAGTGCCGGGAAAATATCCTCCTGACGTAGTCGGCACTCCCGACTTCATTGCCCCGGAGGTGCTGCAGACTCGTTCCCTTCCTATCGGCGATCCGAATAAGAAACTTCCGAGCATACAGACCGACCGCCATGCATTGGCGGTGTTGATCTACATGTATCTTCTCTACCGTCATCCGCTGCGGGGAGGAAAGGTGAATGATCTGGATGCAGCCAGGGATGAGGAACTGTCGATGGGAGAGAAAGCTCTCTTCATCGAGCATCCTACAGACAAAAGCAACCGTCCGAAAGTAGCCGACATGCAGAAGGCGGAGTTGCCGCAGGGGGATGTAGACAAGCTCCCCTACACTATATGCGGTCCTTACCTTAAGGAACTCTTTGACCGCGCTTTTATCGACGGACTTCATGATCCTTCCAAGCGTCCTACTGCCGACGAATGGGAGACTGCACTTGTCAAGACCACCGACCTTATGCAGCCTTGTCAGAATCCTGACTGTGAGGCAAAATGGTTTGTGTTCGATAATTCCACCAAGCCGAAGTGTCCTTTCTGCGGCACCGAATACCATGGTCAGCTCCCGGTGCTCAACCTATATTATTCCCCTTCAAAAGGGAAATTCCTGCCGGAAAACTATCGTCTGATGGTGTATGACAAGCAATCTCTGTATATGTGGCATGCCAACCGCTTCGTGACTCCCAATGAGCGAATAAAGCCGGAAGACAAGAAGCCGGTAGGCGATTTTCATTTCCACAACGGCAAGTGGATTCTGATCAACCGCCGTCTGCCCGATATGTGGGACGTAACAGGTCCGGACAAGCGTCAGATCAAACCGGGCGACTATGTGGAACTTACGGAGGGGAAGAAAATCTTGCTTTCGGGTTCTGACGGAGGACGCCTGATAGTAGTGCAACTTGTGAAGAATTGACAACTATGACCAAACAAGAAAAGACCGCGATCGCCCGCATCTTTGCCGACCTCATAAAAGCCGACAGAATAGTTGATACGTGCGAGATGCAATATTGGCGAAATATATGCGGAAAATATGAAATAGACCGCGACATACGCATTGCCGCCAGCGACATATCCTTTGCCGAGGCTGTGAAGACTATCTGTGCTTCAGCCGACCGCGGATTGGGGGAAGACCTTCTCGGTGATTGCCGGGCAATGACTGTCAGCGACGGTTTTTGCGCGCATTCCGAGGCACTCCTGATGATAGCACTGACCATCATGCTCAGCTCCGGAGGTGATTTCAGCGGGGATGTCTACTCCCTCCCGCGGGCAAGTTTCGATATCGATATCGCCACAGCGATATATGTGGAAAATGAATATGATCAGGAGACCAACGATGCAATACGCGGTAACTACAGGTCGATATTCAAGGAGTTTCAGCTGGCGGGACTCCATTTTGTGTATATTCCTAAGATCATAGAGCATTACAGCAGTACAGACCCTGTGCTATTCCGCGATATACTCACTTTCCTTGCCCCTGCACTCGGGGAGCCGGGAATTGAAAGGGCTTATAATGCCCTTTTGGGAATGACTACAGGAACATATTGTAAAGATCTGCTCTGCAATAAATGTGGATTTACCCAGCTTCGTAATACCCCTCCCTCCATTCTCATCAAGATAGGAAACAGTTTCGTGGGGGAAGCGCGGTATGCCAACTATCTAAAGATAGAAATAGATGATGATATACTATCCATAGTGCAGAGATTTGTAGACCAATTCACCGATATGCTCAGCAGCGATGTCTTTGTCATCAATACTTCTGAGGAACGCGACAACCAGTTTCATTTCCATGGATTCTACAAGCAACTTCTCGACATTTTCCTCGTGCGCCGTAATATCCGCAGTTCGATTGTCATAGACCCATATAAGGAGGAGATCTACTTCCCTGATATTGATGAGAAAGCCACCGGCATGCACCGGCGCGAGAAGGCCCTCTATGCCCTTATGCTATGCATGGGAAGCAACGGAGTCAATTTCAACCGCCCCCGGACATCGGCAGAACTGAAGCATTATGAGCACAGGATGAAGAAATTTCAGAAACGCTACGCTGCAATCTACGAACTTTTCGGTGGAGAGAAAGACACTGCTCCCGATCTCACCCAACCGGAGATCAGGCGTCCGATCATGGCATGTCTGCGGCGTTCAATCGCTCGCCTCGATGCTTTGTATAACCCGGCTGACTATACCGTCACAAAAGATGGGGATGGTTCCTTCGCGGTTCATGTAGAGCCGGCTCTCGTCTATGTGGCCCCTCTAAAAGGTGACGCTCCGATCCCACTCCATGCCTCTGATTTGTATAGGCTCGGATATGAAAAGCAAGCATTTTAGCAGGCAAGTTTTACCATTTTCTCCGCAAATTTCACTATCTTTGCAAGATTTTTCAGTTGAGGGTGTTAGACCCCATCAATAACAGGAATTTAAATTTACAAATATAAAAATATGGCAGAAAAACATCGTTATGCCGGCCTGACAGATGCGCAAGTCGCTGAAAGCCGTGCCACACACGGAGTCAACATACTGACTCCTGCCGCAAAGGTCCCGCTTTGGAAGCGGTTTCTTGAAAAATTTAGCGATCCGCTGATCATTATATTGATGATCGCCGGTGCGCTCTCCATCGGTATCTCTTGCTATGAATATTGGGGCTTGGACAAAGGCCCGAGTGTATTTTTCGAACCGGTGGGTATCTTTATCGCAATCTTGCTCGCCACAGGGCTCGCTTTCTATTTCGAGCTGAAGGCCGACAAGGAGTTCGCGCTCCTCAACCAGGTCAACGATGACGAACCGGTACAGGTGATCCGCAATGGAAATGCTATGCAGGTGCCAAGGAAAGATGTAGTGGTGGGCGACACCGTGATTCTGAACACGGGCGAGGAAGTGCCGGCCGACGGTGAACTCTTGGAGGCTGTCTCCCTAAACATCGACGAATCCACTTTGACCGGCGAGCCAATGTGCCATAAGACCACCGACCGCGACCAGTTTGACCCGGATGCCACCTTCCCGAGCAACCACGTGATGCGTGGCACAAAGATCATGGAAGGACACGGAGTGATGCGTGTGCTCGCTGTAGGCGACAAGACTGAAAACGGCAAGGTGTTTGAGGCAGCGCAGATCGACGACAGCGTCAAGACTCCTCTCAACGAGCAACTTGATGGTCTTGGCGATCTCATCACTAAGATTTCGTATGCATTTGCCGCTCTCATCGTGGTGGGCAGGATAATAATGTATTTTGTCAGCAACAGTTTTGAGTGGGTAGACTTCATCGCTTATCTGCTCCAGACCCTGATGATCGCTGTGACCCTCGTGGTGGTGGCTGTGCCGGAAGGTCTGCCGATGGCTGTCACTCTCTCACTTGCTTACTCAATGCGCCGTATGCTCAAGACCAACAATCTCGTGCGCAAGATGCACGCTTGCGAGACGATGGGCGCAACCACTGTGATTTGCACTGACAAGACCGGTACGCTTACCCAAAACCAGATGCAGATCTACAAGACAAATTTCTTCGGAAATCCATCTGATGAAGTTCTCTTCGAGGGTATTGCGGTCAACTCCACCGCACAGCTTGATCTCGCTGGAGAAAAGCCTCAAGTGTTGGGTAACCCTACAGAGGGTGCTCTTTTGCTTTGGCTCACCGAACGCGGTGCTGACTATGCAGCACTCCGCGCCAAGGCAACCCGCATTGAAGAACTCCCTTTCACTACGGAACGCAAGTATATGGCTACGGTAGTGAAGTCTTCCACAGGAAAGGATATCCTCTATGTAAAGGGTGCGCCTGAGATTGTGTTTGGTATGTGTAAGAACACAGCCGGTGTGACCAAGCCTGAAATCGATGCGCAACTTCTCGAATATCAGAACATGGCGATGCGTACTCTTGGTTTCGCTTATCAAGAAATCAACGACGGTGACGCTACCATCAAAGACGGCAAGGTGGTGGCTGATAACCTTACTTTCCTCGGAATTGTAGCAATCTCCGACCCTGTACGCGCTGATGTGCCCGATGCCGTCCGCGAGGTCACTGATGCGGGCATAAAGGTGAAGATTGTCACCGGCGACACTCCGGGTACAGCCAAGGAAATAGGGCGACAGGTTGGCATTTGGGATGATTCCCGCGACACTGACCGCAATATC
>VIDP01346087.1_pt1 | contig 9896 bp, 8 predicted proteins | sample 5025131 | NCBI WGS metagenome assembly VIDP01 (sample SAMN11853144, study PRJNA449069) | gut metagenome | isolation source: stool from male vole | host: Microtus ochrogaster | place: USA:Florida | collected 2017
ATAGGGGTAATAGGCTGTGAGCCGGAGATATGAAAAAGGGTTTTCTTCATGTTTGATGCGATTATGGGTTAGCGGGTGTGCAAGTTAATCAATTTTTGGTGGACTTGCAAGTTTTTAGGAAGAAAACTGGGCGATATGATTTAGAACATGTTATTAAGATATTCTTCAAATTCTTTGAATGTCTACCGCGTGCTCACGAATACTGCCAGCCACAATAGATATTAAAAAAAGGTTAGCAAAATTTTCTTCATATATGGGAAGATTATTGTTAAGAGTGGTGAAACAAATAGACCCACAAGATCAAATGAAGGGTATTGATTGAAAAAATTTTACTTTTGTCATAATGATTTTCATACAAATAAACGTCAATATCAATGCTTCAAAAATTATTGGTATCTGATGAGACAGCACTCTATTTATTAATAAATGATTGATTACAATATAGACAAAGTAACTAAAAATCAATAGCACCAAGCATAGAAGTACTCCAATTTCTGTAGCGGAATTGTCAAAACATATTTCTGTCACCCAGGTAAGAAATATATACCCAGAAAACAAAAACAAGTAAGAAACTAATAATTTGAATTTTTCCATTATATCATAGTTTCATTTAAAGAGACGTTTTGTAATTGACGTATATGTGCTATGGAGGGGACATGCCATATAATGTAGGTCACAGTCAAAACTAAAACAGTTAAGAGCAAGGTGAGCTCAAGATTAATTAGAAGCTTATGGGGAATCATGTATCTTATACATAAATGATTTATAGCAACATATGGTATATACAATACAATAAAGGAAATGATGAGCAGAAATAGATCCTTATGGGTTGCCCCGATAAGGATGAAGACATATAGGAATGCCATGATAAATGCCACTGCATACACATAAATATATGCAATAATACGAATCGATCTCTTGATTATACTGTTAGTCATGATCCTACTAGAAATCTTAAACTATTGGCCAATGCTGAATTAATGACAGCATAATTAGAAAATAAAATTGTACACATACAGACGGCAACGATCAGACTTAACTCGTAGGTGCGGATGGTTGCCGCTGATACAAAACGATTAGTCAAAAGATGGTTGACAAGGATATATATTACTAAGGTGACTATTATTGAACAGGAATTGACAATCAAATTATAACCTTGGATAATTTTGTCATATGAAAGTAAGAACAAGCACAAGATTCCTGCATATCCCACAAGAAGAAAGGAATATGAGAATATCCTCTTAAATGTTGAAGATGAAATGGTCATATGCATGTCTATTCTTTGCTTTTATAATTCAAATTATCGTTTTGATTTTTAATTATCGCACCTTGTATATTTGCTTTCACTGCCATGTGTATCATAAGGATTCTTAAGCATGGTAACGCTGTCTGATTTTGATGGCAAGTTAATAAAATTTTTAGGGTCATGCAAGTTTTTTTGAGGGAAAATTGGAGGATATGCTTTAGAACATATTACGGGGATATTCTTCTCTTTGTTTGATCACGCAAAGACCGCTAATGAGCAGCGGGCATCAGCCCCTAATTCCTCATGTTCGAGTTAGAATATGGTAACTTTATGAGGGCAGGATAAGAGTCTATTCATTAGTTACAGTATGCCACTTCACGCGCATAGGACTGCGCTATCTACATTTTGGGCCGGTCGAAATCACACTATTTGATCAATTGAGTGGATATTCTTTTTATGAAGGAGTGGACTGCAAAGAGAGGGACAGTTGGCTGTAGATAGAGCGTTTCATTTGATAATCTTTGTATTAGAATGCAAAGTTACATTTTTATTGGGGAATATCCAAGCACTTTTCACATTTTTATGGGGGAATAAATGTGGTATTATTACATTTTTATGGGGGAATAAATGTAGGATTACTACAAAAAAAGACGCATGCTCAGGCATACGTCATTTTTAATTGCGATATTAATAGGATTTAAATCTCTATTTCTTGGCTACTTTATGATAGGTGTGGTGGCCGTTGCCGCTCACTATCACTACATAGACCCCGTCTGAGAGCATCGAAGTGCGGATACCAGACTCTGACACCTGAGGAGCATGCAAAAGTTTCTGTCCATTGAGGTCGTAGACATCCACATAGTCTATCTCATCTGATGCGATACCATTGATGTGAAGCATATCGCCTTCAAAAGCTACCATTACCCTGCCAGAAGCCGCCTGGAGAAACTGCACCTCATTCCCTTCCGGATTTGATGGAGATTGAGGGTCGAAAGTGAAATATGCCACAATATCAAGAGCCTTATCCCCCATTGTCACACTGAGGGAAGTACTCGTCTCATCCTGATCTTCTCCGTTGATGGTCCATTTTGTAAAGCTCCACCCAGGGTTGGGATAGACATTTACCTGACATGTAGAGTTTTCTTGCATCTGAAACCTATCGGATCCATAGAATGAAGCTGCTACAAATGGGATGGCACGGAGTGTAACAGGATGTATCTTAATCTGCTCTTCTATAGTAGGATTCTCAGGAGAAGCTGGATCAAACACATAGTTGGCCACAAGCGTAACGTCATGGTCGGGCATCTCATAGAAGAAACCTGCCTCCGCCGACACCTCACTTCCTTCAATTGTCCAGTTTTTAAATATAAATCCATGATAGCCAAATGTTACAACATAGGTCTTTGCTCCAGCAGATAAATCATAAGACTCAGCGTATGCTTCCCCTGCCACTACAGGATCTGTGACAAGGATCAGCCGATGTGTCTCCCCTTTTGTCGACCACTCATCCGATTCTGGATTTCCCGGTGAAGTCGGATCAAAATCCTCACCTATGCCATAGCGCTTGTCATCATCATCGGGGATTGCCATCGGCAAATCTATGGCCTCCGCCGCGAATTGGCACAATCCAAGCAGGATTAGTGTCAGGAGATGCGGCGTGAATCTTTTCTTAGGAAAAGATTTCGTTAAATTACTTATACTCATATCTATAAGAATTTCATTTATAGATTTGTGCTGCCGTCTCACTTAAGCACCACCTTGCGCGATTTCTTTCCATCTGAAACGATGTAGACACCTACAGAAGGCACTTCCAGATTGCTGATTGCTCCAGCATAGACTACAGTGCCATTTAGAGATGTAATGGTCACTTCTGTCGCTGGGCCAAATTCAGCGGCAAGAGATTCTACACCCAACTCATCATTCGTCTGGAATTTAACTGAAAAACGGTCATCTGCGCTGCCAACAACTGTGGCAAATTCATAATCCATCTTTGTAAGGTCGATGGTTTCGCCAGTCAGATTGTCTGTCAAGAAGACGTGCCATTCTGAATTATACTTGCCTGAAAGGGAAAGAATGCATGACTCTTCTTTTGAAGCGCGCATGCCAAGCATTGCAATCCCGTCTCCTTTCGGACGCTCGCAAATGCTGTAATTCGACTCCCCTGCCACATAAATCTGTGCGCAATCATTGTCAGCAAAGAATTTCGATGCATCGCGCCCTATCTCATACTCAAGTTTTGCCTCAGGATTAATCACAATCCTTGCTCTGTCGGCAAATCCGGAGCCCGAAATCTCAAAATTGAATACATTGCGACCTTCCACTGAGATTTCAGACTGAAGGGTAGCAGGAGCCTTATAAAGAGGCTTTCCATCAGCTGAGTGCATTCGGCCTTCTTCCTGGAATGTCATTTCAGTCACATCCTGCGGACACTGCACAAAGAATGCCTCAAATGGAGCCAACACCAAGTTATCATCCACAGGAGAATATGACATATAACCATAGCCATTCCATACTGTAATCGGTGATGTGAATTCCTCATTAAGGAAGTGCGTATCATAATGGCACGGATATGGATTACCTATGAAATTCCAAGAACTATTACCTGCCAATTCCGCCTCATATACAGTCAGAGGCACCACCACATCCTTACACTCAAAAAAAGTATTCCTATTGGCAGAATTGCTGGAAGGGAATGCCAATGATGGCAATGGAGTCCTATTATCTCCCCATTCATTAATATATGGAGTGCCTCCGGCTACGCATACAATATAGCCTTTCCCTGCTTCCAAAGTATCATCATCAGTCAGATTCACCCATGTCGACGACAGTTCTCCTTCAGCTCTCATGGTTGAATCGTATCTTCTTATCACCCAATAGGTCTCTTCACTTGGGATGATATCCGACACCTTTACATCGTAGGGAAGACTTATAAAGTGCCATGGATTGCCCGAATAATAGTAATTATTGTCATTGAAGGAAAGGTGCAGCGTACTCTTCTCTGCGCTCAGCTTATCAGCATAATTCACTAATGTAGGGATATAGGTATCATAAGAATTCGACCTTGAAGCGACAGTCGCTTTAATTGTCAATTCTCCAGCCGATAGGATTCCATCGCCTGTAGCAGTAAGCTGGCCTACTGTCTTACCATATCCATTGTTAGTTGACTGCCATGCCAATTCAATAGTTGGATGATTTGCCACCGCCTCATTGTCTTTTTCTTCCAGATTCATAGTGAAGGGGCTCTCTACAAGAATATAATCTATCGGCTCATTGAGGGATTTCATCAAGAAGAAATCACTCCAATATGGCGTAGTCCGATAGCTATCCTTAGAGAAAGATGGCACATAGAGATAAGTGTGCGACATATCCATGTATTCTCCAATGAAAGAATTATCTGCAGAAGGAGGGACGGCTGCCAAGCACTTGAACGACGTGATACCAGTGCTATCAAAGGCCCAGCCACCTATCCGGGTTATAGTGGATGGAATCTCAATCTCCTTCAATGAGGAGCAACCATAGAAGGCATAGTTTTGAATTGAAGAAAGGCCTTTCTTCATGACCACCTCTGAAAGAGATGTACACCTACTAAAAGCACTGGATCCAATTTCTGAAAGGGTGGAGGGCAATTCCACATATTCCAGATTTCGACAATCTGAGAAGGCATCGCTCTCGAGGGTGGTCAGTCCTTCCGGAAGTATAGCGCTTTTGAGCGGAGTATTATTAAAACATTCTCTATAAATAGCCTTAAGGTCGCTCCCGAATTTTACATTCTTCAACTCTGAACACCGACTAAACACACAGCCACCGCCCCAATAATCATTAGGAATGAAACCCAAATAAACTGCGGACGAAAGGTCGATATCGTCGAGAGATGCGCAGTATTGGAAAGCTCCTGATCCAATATACAAGGCAGTAGATAGGTCAATGCCATTCAATTTGCCACAGTATTCAAATGCGTAGGCTTCTATCGTCTCTACTCCCTGCAAGTCTATATCCGTAAGAGAGGAACATTCGGAAAATGCACCCCTTCCAATTAAGGATATTCCATTCATTTCGCACGCCTGAAGCGCACGGCAGCCACTGAAAGCCCTTTCCCCGATACGGGTCAAAGTAGAAGGAAATTTCACTTCCAATATAGTGCGACATCCTCTCAAGAATTCATCCGGCACGCTTGTGATCTCTGTCTCGCTGAGGTCGAGTTTCGTCAATGCCGTCATGTTCTTAATGGCATTCAAGTCTATTTCACTGACATTGCCGGTCACTTTCAAGTATTGGACCGCTCCCCAATCGTAATCGTTTTGTGATAGATAAGTTTCAGCAAACATCCCAGGCTTTTCAACATTCACAGTGATCCAATCCATTTCCCATCCATAGGGAAGGAGAAGTAGCTCTTTGAAATACTTATTGTTGAGATAACTTGCGAAATCTTCTTTATTGCATACATACACCTTGGGGAAATACAGAGTATACGACACTTCAGGAGCAGCCCCAAGCATATACACAGCGTCAAGTTTTTCTCCAAATCCCCAGTCACTCACCATATATTCCACTGACGCCGGGATTGTCAGAACCCGAACACTGGGATCCAGCCCACTGGAGAGCTCCCACTGACCGTATATTGCATCCACTGCCATCTTCTTTTCCCCTACCTTGATGGAGTCAGGGACGGTGACATAAGCATCGGTAGTGGAAATTGCCATAAGGCCCAGATGCTGCTTACTCTTATATTCATTAGTAGCTTCATCGTAGATATTGTCAGTGTTCACGAGAAATCCCATATAAGTGTTGTCTGAAGTCTGAGCTATGTAAGTGACATTCCAGAAATAGTCTAAGTTCAAACCGGATTCTGAATAACGCTGAGCCTCTACAGTGCCGATTGAGACTCCATATCCTGCATCAGCTTCAGCAGATGCTTTTGTCGGGACTGAAACGATCTTTTTCTGAATAGGGCTGTTGCCATCTGCGGCAAAAGCAAGCGGGCAGCCGAGTATAGCCACCAACATACCGAGCGAAAGCAAGATTTTTTTCATAATTAAGTAAGATTGGTTAGTAAGTTGAAGTTGTCTTATACCATAATAAAATTTGCCTACGGTATCCGCAGGCAAATTTAACGATTTAATATTTAAAATACAAGTATTTGGTCAGTTTTTTCTTTTTTTCAGCGGAGCCAGGAGGAGGGGTTTTGCTTTTCGCGGCCTTTCCAGACTTCGAAGTGGACAGAGCCGTGGCGGGAATCGTCGGGGTCAGGGCCGGCAGTGCCTAACTTATGTCCTCCTCCTACTTGTGTGCCGACAGTGACATTCGTGGAAGCCAAATTGCCGTAGACAGTATAGTAATCGCCATGGTTTACGATGACAACGGTGCCATAGCCGGCTAATTTATATACGCCAGATACTTTCCCTCCACATACCGATTTCACAGCGGCTCCCGTGGCAACCTCTGCATCAATCCCTGGATTATCATACTCAATGTCGGGCATTCCTGGCATAGGATGGCGTCCGAACGCATTCGTGATACGCCATGATCCATCCACTGGTTTCGGAAGACTTCCTCGCAGACTGGCAAAGTTGACATGAGAAGAAGCAGCGACTGCACTCTTCTCGACGTTTTTAGGAGCAACCGCCGGAGCAGCCTCCGCGATATTCGAATTGTCTTTTATTCCTTCTTTACCTTTCTTCCTACGGTCTTCCTTCCTTCTGGAGGATTTCTCGCTATTTTTCTTTTTCTTCTTTTCTTGTTTTTCTTTCTCTTTTCGAAGTTTCTCTTCAGCCTTGGCTTTCGCTTCCGCAAATTTCTTGTCGGCCTTTTCCTTCTCCTCCTGGGCCTTCTTATATGCCTTTGCTTTTTCGGCGGCCTCCTTTTCAGCGGCTGCTTTTTCTTTGGCAGATTTCTCTGCCAAAGCTTTTTCCGCAGCCAATTTTTCCTTCAATGCCTTTTCTGCGGCTTTATCTGCAGCAGCTTTTTCCGCAGCTGCCTTTTCTGCGGCGGCTTTTTCTGCCGCCGCTTTCTCTGCCAATTCCTTTTCGGCAGCGAGTCGTTCAGCTTCTGCTTTCCTTTGAGCCTCTGCTTTTTCTCGCGCTATCCTTTCCGCTTCAGCTTTCTCTCTTGCTACCCTGTCAGCTTCCGCTTTCTCCCGGGCCCTGCGCTCAGCCTCAGCCTTTGCTTGCTCTTGAGCTATGAGCGAGGAAATGGTGGCATTCAAGTTGTTGGCTTCAGCCTGTTTGGCGGCAAGATGCTTCTGAAGGGCAGTTCCATTCTGGCGCAGAGTGGCTACGAGAGCCTCCTGCTTCTTGTGGTTAGCTTCAAGCTGGGCTTGAGATTTGGTGAGCTGGCCAAGCGCCACGGTCTGTGTTTCTTTTACCTTAGCAAGCTTCGTGCGTTCATTGCCTAATTGCTCTATCTTATTATCAATGTCTGCGCTTTTGCGTGCTTTCCAATCGGAAAACTGGCGCATATAGCGGATTCGTCGCATTGCCTGGTTGAAATTTTCCGAAGAGAATATGAAAGCAAGTGTCGACTGGTTTTTCTTTGTCAACCTCATCTTTTTCACTGCTTTCAGATATTCCTCACGCATGAGTTTTAGTTCGGCTTCATTCTTAGTGATTTCATCTCCAAGATGAGTGATCTCGCCATTAAGTGTGGCCACTTTCTTCTGCAGACCATCCACTTTCTTCTTTCCGGATGCGATTTCAGACGACAGACGATTTAAATCAGACAGGCCAGTCTTTACTTCCTGCTCATTCAAGCGGATTTGCTCTTCGGTGTGTCGGATATCGCGCTGAGCAGCCTCCTGAAGTTTCTTGGCCTCGGCCGAAGATGTCGGGCCAGCAGCCTTCTTCTGCGTAGTTGTAGCTTTCTTTGATGAAGAAGCCTTCTTCTGAGATGTAGGCGCTTTCTTTTGAGTGGTGGAAGTCTTCTTTTGAGTCGTAGTAGTTTTCTTCGGGGTCGCAGTATTTTTCTTTGCGGTTGAGTTCTTTTTATTAGACGTAGTTTTCTTCTGAGTAGATGTGGTAGTCTTTTTCTGAGTTCCGGAAGACGCACTCTTTTTCTTCTTAGAAGTGGAAGTATTAGTCTGCGCAGCAACAGTTATACCTATCTCAGAAGTAGGCAAACCCAAAGCAAGCAAAGACACGACAACAGCCACGACGAGCCTATTATGCTTCGCAGTCAATACTCTTCTCAATCTCCCAAATGAAAACATCATCCAATTATTCATCATATCTTTATTACCCTATATCTCCAAAACTCAACAACCAACAACCTAACAACTCAACAACCAACAACCTAACAACTCAACAACCTAACAACCTAACAACCTAACAACTCAACAACCCCACAACCTCAAAACTTCATCAACTCCTTAAAATCCACTTTCCTGTATTTCGACCCAAGATTAGTGAATTCCAGCGGCGTAGGATTGTAGTCGGGATAAGACAGTTGAGCCTCGCCTCCAAGTTTTTTCTTGGGCATAGATATCTCTATCCCAAGGGTCCAACCCTTATCGCCGTAAAGATACTTTGTCTCTATCACCACACCAGTCTGGCGCAGCATAAGCACAAACGATTTCAATTGCCAGCAAAGGGAATCCATCACAAACCCATATTCCGTACCCTCCACTTGCAATGCAGCGGAAGGATAAATCAAGGCATCATCCGTAGGCAAATCTATCCATTGAGATTGCGCAGCAATCTCAGGCGTAAGCCGGCCATTTCCCGGGAATGCCACCTGACCAAGAAGGATGTCTTGCAGATCGCATAGATATATCTTTGCATCCACATTCAGACCCGTTAGAGACTGCACGTTATATGTGCGTGTATGCTTGTTGATGAGCACAATGGAATCGGGGCTTATTTCTACCCGCGCCACTTCTCCAAATATCGGAGCACGGGCGGAAAGTATCACCGATTCCCCCCTCTTCATATAAAGCTTTACGCTGACCGACATTGGAAGCCCATCGAAAGATAGTTTCCCCTGCATAGAAAGGTCGGTCCAATCAGCATCGTAGTTGGCGATTATGGTGTCGGTAGCCATGGCTATTTCTTCCACTGTCATTAGTCTCGACGCATTTTCCGGCTCAGGCTGGGGCTCCATGGTTTCAGCAGGTTCACCCGGCGGACATATAGCAATGGAATCCGGCACATTCTGCGCCCAGATTCCCATAGAAGCAAAAATCACCCCCAAAACCAATACAATTCTTTTCATCCAACCCATATTTTTAATCTTAAATCCTATTACTCAACTCTTATAGCTTATAACTTAAGTCTTATAACTTACAACTTATCTCTTTAATCTTTAATCTTTTTATCTCTGACTTTCTCCGCAATCTTCTTGTTCCCCTTGTCGAGTTCAAGAGCCTTTTTCCAGCTTTCAAGAGCATTCTCTTTCTGCCCGCATCGATATTGGATGTCGCCAAGATGATCCCAATATTCGCTCGAGGATTCAGCCTCTGGAGAAAGCGTCTCCATGGCTTTTTCCTGAATCTGAAGGGCTTCCTGATACTCCCCTTTGAGATAGAGAATCCATGCTAACGTGTCAAGATAAGTGGCATTATCCGGCTGTTCTTCCACTGTCTTACGGCTCAACTCCTCGGCTCTGTCAAGGTCTCCCCCACCCATAGCAAGGTAGTAGGCATAATTGTTGATTACGGTCA
>VIDP01356346.1_pt1 | contig 9890 bp, 9 predicted proteins | sample 5025131 | NCBI WGS metagenome assembly VIDP01 (sample SAMN11853144, study PRJNA449069) | gut metagenome | isolation source: stool from male vole | host: Microtus ochrogaster | place: USA:Florida | collected 2017
AAAAGCTGTTATCGCCACACCCCACATAGCCGGCTACTCCTATCAAGGCAAGATGAGAGCCACAGCTATGGCTGTCAAGGCGTTTTGTGACAACTTCGGGTTTGAAACTCCCGCAACTCCCAAGCTGTTGCCTTATCCTCCGCAGAAACTCTCGGCCGAGGAGATTTGTTATAGCTATGACCCATATGTCGATACAAATAATCTAAAGGCCGACAGGTCGCAATTTGAAGCCTTGCGCAACAATTATAACTTCCGCAACGAGCCGGGGTTTCAGACCTGTTAACGGTATATTCTCATAACATGAAAGAATCATGAATAGTGATATAAAGAGTATTGGCGTCAACGATACGTCAATCAAAAAATTTGAAAATCAATACCCCTCCCCCTGGGGCATGAGCTATAAATCATATGTTGTGGAGGGCAGCGAAAAAACTGCCGTTATCGACACTACCGAACATCAGTTTACCGATCTCTGGCTGTCAAATCTCCGCGACGCCATTGGTGACACGGCGCCCGACTATCTCGTTGTGCAACACCTTGAGCCTGACCACTCTGCCGGCATAAAGTCGCTTATGAATCTCTATCCCGGGGTTACGCTTGTTGCATCTAAAAAAGCCCTCTCCATGCTTCCACGGTTCTGTGACGGCGAGACTTTTGAAAACCGAGTGCTTGCCGTGGGCGACGGCTCAACCCTCGATCTCGGCGGAGGCGACATGATTCACTTTTTCAGCGCGCCGATGATTCATTGGCCCGAGGTTATGATGGCCTGGCATCCCGCTTCCGGAACATTTTTCTCAGCCGACGCCTTCGGTCGCTTCGGGGCTATCGGCGCCGACATCGACAACATTGCCGAGTCGCGCAGATATTATTTCAATATCGTGGGTAAATATGGCGCTCAGGTGCAGGCTCTTCTTGCCAAAATCAAAGACCTTCCCGTTGAGCATATCGCGTCGCTCCACGGTCCTGTGATCGACGACCCTAAACAGATTATGTCGCTCTACAACATCTGGAGCAGCTACCTGCCTGAGTGTGACGGTACTCTCGTGGCCTATGCCTCGATCTATGGCAATACCGCCGCGGTGGCCCGCAAGATGGCCGATATTCTCCGGAAGAAAAACCCCGGGCTCCCGGTGGTGGAAATCGACCTCACCCGCATGAATTATTCCGAGGCGCTGAGCGAGGCTTTCAGAATGAAAAATATTGTGCTTGCCTCCTCGACCTACGACGGCGGACTCTTTACCCCTATGAACGATTTTCTCAACCGTCTTGCCGCCAAGACCTTGCGCAACCGCCGCGTGGCGCTTATCGAAAACGGCTCATGGGCACCCCAGGCAGCGCGGCTCATGGCGGCAACCCTCTCGACAATGAAAAACATCGAGATAGTTTCGCCCACCGTAACCGTTCAGACCACTCCCGACCCTCAGACCGAAGCCACACTGCGCGAGCTTGCCGACAATCTTCTCGGCTGACCGGCTCAATCACGCTGTCATAATAACGCAGTCACCCCGCTAAAGGAGGTGATAAAAGAGGCGCGCCATTAGGCTGAAATCGAAAAATTTTGCTACCTTTGTTGCTTGAATATTAAGTATAAAACAACAAACAGCATATATCATCATGAAATTTTCAGCTCAGAGCAAGTCTCTCTACTCATGTGTCTCGGCAGTGAGCAAGGTGATTAACTCAAAAAACGCACTCACCGTGCTCAATAACTTTCTGTTTACTCTCAGTGGTAACGAGCTTACAATCAAGGCTTCAGATATGGAGCACTCGCTTGTGGGCCGCATAGATGTTACCGATGCCGAGGGTGAAGGATCATTCTGTCTCGACGCCCACCGCATAGTGGACCTTCTTAAGGAAATGCCTGCTCAGGGCATGACATTCGAGGTTAACGACGACAACCTCGAAACCGTCATCACCTATCCCAACGGCCGTTATGACACCGTTGCCATTGCGGGTAATGAATATCCGAAAATGGAAACCGAAGACCCCGAGGAGGTGAATGAAACTTTTGTGGTGTCGACCAACCAGGTGCTCCGCGGAATCGAAAACACAATTTTTGCCGTAGGCACCGACGACCTCCGTCCTCAGATGATGGGCATACTCTGGGACATCAAGCCCGACAGAATCGTGTTTGTGGCTACCGATACCCGCAAGCTCGTGAAATATACCGACTCGGCCATCAAGCCTGAGTGTGAGTGCTCGTTTATCCTTCCGCTCAAGGCAGCCAATGTGCTGAAAAACGTGTTTGCCAAAGAGACCACAGTCAATGTGCGCCTGTCGCACAAGAGCGTGACCTTCACCTCGGCCAACTTCGTGTTCAACTGCCGCCTCATCAAGGGCATGTTCCCCGACTATAACCGCGTAATTCCCCCCTCCAACCCCAATATTGTTACCCTCGACCGTCAGAACTTCATCAACGCTATCCGTCGCGTGACAGTGTTTGGCAACGACGGCAACGGCCTCGTGATTTTCAAACTCTCGGAAGATCAGCTTCAGCTCCGCGCCAGCGATTCGAGCTACGGCACCTCCGGTCGCGAGACAGTGTCATGCTCCTATACCGGCACCCCTCTCACCATCGGCTTCAGCGCTCCCTACATACTCGAGATTTTCAACACCATCTCGACCACCGACGTTATCATGAAGCTCGCCGACCAGTCGCGCCCCGCAGTGTGTGTGCCTGATGAGAATGAGCCTGACACAGAGCTGCTCATCATCCTCATGCCCATGAATATCGTTGATACCGCCAATATCTGATAGTCACCGAAATGAATCTCAATCTCAAACGCCCCATAATTTTCTTCGATCTCGAAACCACAGGCACTTCGATTCTCACCGACAGGATAGTTGAGATCTCTGTTCTCAAAATCATGCCCGACGGCTCGGAAATCGAACACACCCGCAGGGTTAACCCCGGAATGCCTATCCCCGAAGCTGCCACCGCCATTCATCATATCACTGATGAGGATGTGGCCTCGGCTCCGAAGTTTGAGGAGATAGCTCCCAAGCTTAAGGTTTTTATCGAGGGGTGTGACATAGCCGGCTTCAACTCCACCAAGTTTGACATTCCTCTGCTCGACGAGGAGTTTCACAGAGCCAAAGTGGAGTTTGATTTCAGCCGCGCAAAGTTTATTGATGTGCAGACAATCTTCCACAAGAAGGAACAGCGCACTCTCTCGGCCGCCTATCGCTTTTATTGCGACAAGGAGCTCGACGGCGCCCACTCGGCATGTGCCGACACCCGCGCCACCTACGAGGTGCTCAAAGCCCAGATAGAGCGCTATGACGATCTTTCGCCCGAGGTTGACAAGCTCAGCGAGTTTTCCACCCAGAACAAGAATGTCGACTTTATGGGTCGTCTCATCTATGACAGCAAGGGCCGCGAACTGATCAATTTCGGTAAGTATAAGGGCAAACCTTGTGATGAGGTGCTTGCCGCCGACCCCGGATATTATTCGTGGGTGATGAAAGGCGATTTTGCCCACAACACCAAGGATGCTTTTACCAAGATAATGCTCCGCGTCAAATCAGAGGCTAAAAATGCTAAAAGGTAAACATATCATCTTAGGAATCACCGGCGGAATAGCCGCTTATAAGAGCGTGACGCTTCTGCGCGGACTGGTAAAGGCCGGCGCCGAGGTGCAATGTGTCATTACTCCTGCGGGAAAGGAATTTATCACCCCGGTGACTCTTTCGGCCCTTTCGGGCAAGCCGGTGATAAGCGAGTTTTTCACCGCCAACACCGGCGAGTGGCACAGCCATGTTGACCTCGGCCTCTGGGCCGACGCCATGGTGATAGCTCCCGCCACTGCCTCGACCATCGCCAAGATGGCGACAGGTGTGGCCGACAACATGCTCGTCACCACCTATCTTTCGGCCAAGGCGCCGGTGTTTATCGCCCCGGCCATGGACCTCGACATGATGGCTCATCCCACCACTACCCGCAACCTCAAAACCCTGCAGGCCGACGGCGTGACCATCATCGAGCCCAAGAGCGGCGAGCTTGCCAGCCACCTGATAGGCAAAGGCCGCATGGAGGAGCCTGAAAAGATACTTGAGGTGCTCGACAGGTTTTTCTCACAACGCGGCGATCTGGCCGGAAAGAAGGTGCTCGTAACGGCAGGCCCGACCTATGAGCGCATCGACCCGGTGAGATTCATAGGCAATTTCTCGACCGGCAAGATGGGTTATGCCATTGCCGACGAAGCCGCCTCGCGTGGTGCTGACGTGACCGTTGTCAGCGGTCCTGTGAGCGTAACGCCCCGTCACCCCGGAGTAAAGGTGGTGAAAGTCGAGTCAGCCCGCGAGATGTTGGCCGAGTGTGAGAAAGTTTTTCCCTCAGCCGACATTGCCGTCATGACCGCAGCAGTGGCCGACTACGCTCCCGCCAACAGCTCTCCGGTGAAAATCAAGCGCGAGAAGAGCGAGATTCCCACCATCACCCTGGTGAAGAATCCCGACATCGCCAAGACTCTCGGCGAGGCCAAACGCCCCGGGCAGTTGCTTGTGGGATTTGCTCTCGAAACCGACAATGAGCGCATCAACGCTCTTGACAAACTTGAGCGGAAAAATCTCGACATGATAGTGATGAACTCACTCGCCGTGCCCGGAGCAGGGTTTGCCTGCGACACCAACAAGGTCGAGATTTTCACCCGTCAGAATCCCGAGCCTAAAGACTTTCCTCTCAAAAGCAAGACCGAGGTGGCAGTCGACATAGTTGATGCCATCGTTGAGCTTGCCGACAAATAACTTTTCATGAACAGACTCTCTTTTCATCTTCTGAAATATTTTTTTCTCCTGATGTTGTTGCCGGCGGCAATCCTTCCGGCTGCGGCTCAGGAGCTGTCGTGTCAGGTAGAAATCAACAGTCAGCAGATTCAGGGCACCGACAAAAACGTGTTCAACACCCTCTCGGAGTCAATCCGCGAGTATATGAACAACACCCGTTTTTCGTCGGCCCAGATCGCTGCCAACGAGAAGATTGATTGCCGCCTGCTCTTCACTATCTCCGAATATGCCGATGACCATTTTGTCGGCAATCTGCAGGTTACTCTCTCGCGACCTGTCTATAACACCAACTACACCACCACACTCCTCAACTTCAAGGACAACCGCATCGAATTTGACTATCGCGAGGGTGACCCGCTGGTGTTTAACGAGTCAAACAACGACAACAACCTCACCGCGCTGCTCGACTATTACGCCTATCTGATGCTTGCCCTCGACTTCGACTCCTTCTCTCCCAAGGGGGGAGACCCATTTTATGAGCGGGCGCAGATGGTGGTTCAGCGTCAGCAGTCGTCGGGCATAAGCGGCTGGAAAACCTTTGAGGATAACGACAACCGCGCCGCAGTGCTCGGTGCCTTTACCGATGTGTCGACATCGGGATTGCGCGACCTCATCTACACCTACCACCGCCGCGGACTTGACGAAATGGTGGTGAGCCCCGACAAATCGCGCGCTACCATCACCGAAGCCGTGGTCAACAATCTCGGCAAGGTATATGACGCCGCGCCCATGTCGGTGGGACTGACAATGTTTCGCGACGCCAAGCTCGACGAGCTGGTGAATATCTACTCGAAATCGCTGCCCGAGGAGAGGGAGAAAGTGGCCAAGCTTCTCAACGATCTCTATCCCACCGAATCGGAGCGAATCGACAAAATCAAGAATCCTCCCGTTCAGAAATAAAAACTTCTTTAGCTGATGTTAGAAACACTCAACATATCGAACTATGCTCTGATCGATAAGGTGGAAATTGAGTTCCACCCGGGTCTCAACATCATTACCGGCGAGACGGGTGCCGGTAAGTCGATCATGCTCGGCGCCCTCAATCTGCTGCTCGGCGGCCGCGCCGACAGCAAAGCCGTGAGACATGCCGACACCAAGTCGGTGATCGAGGCTTCGTTTACGGTCGACGATCATCAGTCGCTCAGACAATTCTGTCTCGACAATGATATAGAGTGGGATGATGAGCGGTGTATTCTGCGCCGCGAGATTTCTCCCACGGGAAGGTCGAGAGCCTTTATCAACGACTCGCCCGTGCCTCTGTCAAAGCTGGAGGCTGTGGGTTGCCGTCTCATCGACATTCATTCCCAGCATCAGAATCAGCTGCTTGCCCGTGAGGATTTTCAGCTCCAGGTCATCGACAGTCTCGCCGGCAACAGCGAGCTGCTGAGGGTGCATGCCACCCGCTTCGAGGCTTTCCGCCGCGCTCTCCATGCCTATAAGGTCACCAAGGCCAGGCTAAAGAAAACCCGCGATGATGAGGAATACACCCGCTATCAGCTCGACCAGCTCAACGACCTGCGTCTCGGCGACCCCAATGAGCAGGCTGAGCTTGAACAGCGGCGCGAGGTGCTTGAAAATCTCACGGCCATAAAATCGGAACTCAACACGGCGCTCGATTCGCTCTTTTCGGGCGGACACAATGCGCTCGACCTCATAGCCACGGCCCAGGCCTCATGTGAGGAAGTGGCCTCACTGCTCCCTGCCGAAGAGCAGATAGTGAAGCGTCTCGAAGCTGCATATATCGAGCTTAAGGATATTGCCGAGACTGTAAGTGCGGTCGACTCATCGCTTATCGCCGATCCTGCCGAGCTCGAAGATATTGACCGCCGCCTGGGCGACGTCTACGCCATGGAGCAGCGCCACAAGGTTGACAGCACCGCTCAGCTGATAGAGCTGCGCGACAAACTTGCCGCCCGGCTCGAAGCTCTCGACGACGCTGACGAGACTCTCGGCTCGCTCGAAAAGGAGGCGCGCCGTGCCCGCGATCTCGCGAAGGAGTCGGCTGCCGAACTCACCGCCTCACGAATCAAGGCGGCCGAAGCGCTTGCCGCCGAGCTGGTTGAAAAGGCGCGTCCGCTCGGAATGAAAAATCTCGTGTGTGAGATAACCGTTCAGCCTGCCGATCTCTCGGCAAGAGGAGCCGACAGCGTTGACATGAGATTCGCCTTCAATAAAAATCAGACTCCCATACCGGTGAGTGGAGCAGCCTCGGGCGGCGAAATCTCCCGCTTGATGCTCACCCTCAAATCAATTATCGCCAGGCGCATGGAGCTCCCGGCCATTATCTTCGATGAGGTCGACACCGGAGTGTCGGGCGACGTGGCCCTCCGCATGGGCCGCATGATGGCTGAAATCTCCGGTTCGCTGCAGGTCATCGCCATTACCCACCTGCCTCAGGTTGCCGCTATGGGTGCCCACCATTATAAAGTATATAAAACCGACACCGACCTCTCGACCCACACCGCTGTCGAGGCCCTCTCGCCCGAACGACGCATCGACGAACTGGCCCTCATGCTTTCGGGCAATCCCGACGATGAAGCGGCGAGGGGAGTGGCGCGTGCCCTTCTCAACAATATTCCTTCCTGAAACTTATTATGGAAAAATCAGATTATATATTCGGTATCCGCGCCGTGATGGAGGCCATCGAAGCCGGCAAAGATATTGACAAGGTATTTGTGAAGTCCGACCTCCAGGGCGATCTCTCAAAGGAGCTTTTCGACCTCATGCGCCGCTATCACATCGTGGCTCAGAAGGTGCCCGTGGAGCGCATCAACCGCATCACCCGCAAGAATCACCAGGGAGTGCTGGCCATGCTCTCGCCAATTACCTATCATCGTCTCGACCACCTTGTGCCGAGGCTCTATGAGGAGGGTGTGCTGCCGTTTATCGTGGTGCTCGACGGCATTACCGACGTGAGAAACTTCGGCGCCATTGCCCGCACATGTGAGTGTGCCGGAGTCGACGCAATCGTGATACCCGAGAGGGGAAGCGTGTCTGTCGGCGGCGACGCAGTCAAGACCTCTGCCGGAGCGCTGATGAATATTCCGGTGTGTCGCGAGAGAACCACTGCCGGCGCCGTGCGCACGTTGCTCGACAGCGGATTTACCGTGGTGGGTGTGAGCGAGAAAGCCGACATCAATTATACCACCGCCGACTATACCGGTCCCGTAGCTCTCGTGATGGGTGCTGAGGATGTGGGCATCTCTCCCGAGGTGTTCCGCCTGTGCAACACGTTTGTCAGCATACCGATGTTTGGCAAAATCGGCTCGCTCAATGTGTCGGTGGCTGCCGGGGTGATGATTTACGAGGTGGTGCGTCAGCGTCTCAACGCCAATCTCGAGGTTATCTGACGGGAAAATCGGCCTGAAGTTCAACTATTTCATGGTTAGAGTTGTTATAAGAGTATAGAAACCTTTATGATAACCAAAAATTTAAGACTATGAATATAGATGAATTAAAAGATGCCGCCCGCAGCGAGGCTCAGGACAGTAAGGAAATCGCTGAAATCAGTGCTCAGTATGCCAAAACAGCCGTTACCGACGAAGTTGCCGCCGCTCAGGCTCAGACTACCGATACGGTTAATGATCTCAAGGCTCAGGCAGCCGACAAGTTTGCCGACCTCAAGGCTCAGGCCGCATCATTGAAGGATGTTGCCGCCGACCGTCTCGCAGGTATCAAGGACACCGTAAGCGAAAAGGGCAACTCGATTGCCGACACCCTCAAGAGCAAGACCTCCGACCTGCTCGACTCAGCTGCCGATGCAGCTCAGAATCTTGCCGATAAGCTTAGAAAGTAATCTGCCTATCCCAACACAGATTTCAGAATCTGTAATCTCTGAACATATATCCGTGACCTGACAGAATCAGCACGGTAGACCGCACAGCTCCGCCGGTAATTTCGTCAAATTTTTTTTGGCGTGATAATTACTCGGGCGGAGCGTTTTTTTTGATTGTTTCAAAAAATATAATTAACTTTGCTTCTTTAGTACTCTTAATGAAAAAACTTTAAAACAACACGATATGAAACTTACCGCTTTTGCCGCCGCTATGATGGCGCTCGCTTGTGGAGCCACAGCCTATGCCTCACCCGATGTGAATATCAATGCCCTCCCCGGTGACTCAATCCATTTTTACAAATGGCGCATCGGTGACCTTTCCCGGATCAACTCGGATTTGGTTGCCGACCAGAACGGCAAAGCCGTTATTCCTATCGGTGAAACTCCTGCCCAGATTCAGGTCTACTCAAACCGTCTCGGCACAGCTGTGAATGTGTATGCCGCTCCCGGCGAGGAGATTACCGTGACCATCGGCGAGGAGTTGCCCATCACCGTTACCGGCAGCGAGCTGATGGAAATCTACAACCCCGTGATGAACGAGGCAAACAGAATCTACAGTGAGGCCAGGGAGCTCCAGAGCCAGGGCAAGCAGGATGAAGCCTATGCAAGATTCCTCCAGATGGTGGCCTATATCAACGATCAGGCAGCCGCCAACCTTAACAATGCCGCATCTATTGCGCTCCTCAGCTCAATAGGTGTGGATGAGCAGATGAAGCTTATCGACAGCATTTCTCCCGCCGCCCGCGAGTCAATCCTCAGCCCGATTTATGACATGATGGTCAAGAGTATAGCCGCTCAAAAGGAGCGCAACATCGCTAAGGAAAAAATCAAGGTCGGACTGCCCGCTCCCGCCTTCACCCTCATGGATGAAAACGGCAAGCCCGTTAGCCTTAGCGATTTCAAGGGCAAGTGGGTTATGCTCGATTTCTGGGGCACATGGTGCGGATGGTGCATCAAGGGTATTCCTCAGATGAAAGAAGAATATGCCAAGATGGGCGACAATGTGGTGTTTGTCTCAATTGCCTGCAACGACCCCAAGGATAAATGGCTCGAAGCTATCAAGAAATATGAGATGAATTGGGTGAACCTCTACAGCGACGACGATTCCCCCGCCGATGAGAGAGTGCAGTTAATATATGGCATTGAGGGCTTCCCCACCAAATTCCTGATAGATCCCGAAGGAAATTTCGCTCATATATGTGTAGGTGAGCAGCCGTCATTCTATGACGACATCAATGCTCTGATCAACAAGTAATCGTTTCACCCCCAC
>VIDP01225340.1_pt1 | contig 9877 bp, 5 predicted proteins | sample 5025131 | NCBI WGS metagenome assembly VIDP01 (sample SAMN11853144, study PRJNA449069) | gut metagenome | isolation source: stool from male vole | host: Microtus ochrogaster | place: USA:Florida | collected 2017
GAATTAGAGAAATCACTGTGATGAAAGCCTGCAGAAAGAGCTTTACCGAAGAATTGCTTGCAAAAGCACGTGAAGACAGAGATATAGTAGTGGTGACCACCGATGCCCGCGGCTCGGTGACCCTCACCGATTTTGCCCGGGAGCTGCCCGCGCAGTTTGTGGAGTGCGGTATCGCCGAACAGGATGCCGTGGGTATCGCCGCCGGCCTGGCCCACAGCGGCAAGAAGGTGTTTGCCTGCGGTCCGGCATGCTTCTACGTGGCACGCGCCCTTGAGCAGGTCAAGGTAGACATGGCCTACAGCCGCAATCCGGTCAAGGTGCTGGGCGTGAGCGGCGGTGTGGCCTACGGAGCGCTCGGCGCCACCCACCACAGCCTGCACGACATCGCCGCGCTGCGCACATTTCCCGCGATGAATGTGGTGCTGCCGGCCGATGCCGCCCAGACACGAAAGCTCGTGGATCTGCTCATCGACTACCCGCATCCCACCTACGTGCGTGTGGGCCGTGCGGGTGTGCCCGATGTATACACCGACGAGGATGCCGCCATCGCTCCGGGCAAAGCCAACAAGCTGATGGAGGGCTCCGACCTTACCATAATCGCCGCCGGCGAGACCGTGTGGCACGCGCTCGAGGCCGGCCGCCGTCTGGCCTCCGAGGGTATCTCGGCCAGGGTGCTCGATATGTCGTGGATCAAGCCCTGCGACACACAGGCGGTGATCGACGCCGCCCGCGATACAGGCCGCATCATCACGGTCGAGGAGCACAGCCGCTTCGGCGGCCTGGGAGCCATGGTCACCGAGATCATATCCGAGGATCCCGTGCCCGTCAGGATCCTGGGCATACCCGACGAGGATGTGGTACACGGCACCAACACCGAGATCTTCCATCACTACGGCCTCGATGCCGACGGCATAGTGGAATCTGCAAAGAAATTCGTATCTTCGCGAAAATAGCTACATACAATACCTTAAATCATGAAAAATCAAGTAATAGCCATCGACCAGAGCACATCGGCCACCAAGGCAATGCTCTTTGACGCCGACGGCAAGATGCAAAAGCGTGTCAACGTGGCGCACTCGCAGATCTATCCCCGCAAGGGATGGGTCGAGCACGATGCCATGGAGATATATGCCAATACAGTCAAGGCCATACGCACATTGCTCGACGGTGTGGACATAGCCGCCGAATCGCTCTCCATCGCCATCACCAACCAGCGCGAGACAGTGGTGGTGTGGGACAAGGAGACCGGCCTGCCCGTGAGCAATGCCGTGGTGTGGCAATGCATGCGCGGCGAGGAGATATGCCGCGGCATCAAGGAGGCCGGACACGAGGCTATGGTGAAGTCCAAGACCGGACTGCTCGTAGACCCGTTCTTCTCGGCCAGCGGCGTGAAGTGGATCCTCGATAACGTGGAGGGCGCCGCCGACAAGGCCAAGGCCGGCACCCTGGCCATGGGCACCATGGAGACATGGCTCATCTGGAAGCTCACCGAGGGACGCAGCTTCGTCACCGACTATACCAACGCATCGCGCACGATGCTGTTCAATATACACACCATGGACTGGGATGAGGATATGCTCAGGCTCTTCGGAGTGGAGCGTTCGATGCTCGCCCGTCCGATGCCATGCGACAGCGTATTCGGCGTCACCACCGTCGAGGGTATCTTCGACTCGCCTGTAGTGATCGCCGGTGCCATCGGCGACTCCCATGGCGCGCTGGTGGGACAGATGTGCTTCGAGGCCGGTCTGGGCAAGGCTACCTACGGCACCGGCTCATCGGTGATGGTGAATATCGGCGACAACGCCGCCGAGGCTCCCGAGGGACTCGTCACATCGGTAGGCTTCGCCGCCCTGGGCAAGGTATGGTATGCCTTCGAGGGCAACATCCACTGCACGGGCGCCACGCTCAAATGGCTACAGGATAAGCTGCAGCTTATCGACAGCCCCGCCGAGACCGAGGCCCTGGCCACCTCGCTCCCCAGCAACGAGGGCGTGTATCTGGTGCCAGCCTTCGCCGGACTGGGCGCGCCGTGGTGGCAGCCGCAGGCGCGTGCAGCCGTGATGGGCATGACGCTCGACACCGGCAAGGCTCACGTGGCCCGTGCCGCCCTTGAGTCGATCGCATATCAGATCACCGATCTGGTGAACGTGATGACCGACCGCGCCGGCATCATCGTCAAGGGTCTGCGAGTCGACGGTGGCCCAACACGCAACGACTTCCTGATGCAATTCCAGGCCGACTGCCTCGATGTGCCCGTCGACATCTCAGACATCGAAGAGGCCTCGGCCTACGGAGCTTTCATCGTCAACCGATACGCCCTGGGCTACTGGACCTCATTCGCCGAAGCCGCCGCCACCCGCCACAGCCGTGCCGTGCGCCACCCCGACCCCTCGGTAACCCCATCCATGAAGTTATGGCGCGACGGATGGCACCAGGCCATCAGGCGCCTCTTCTGATCCCCCGCCCCGCAGATACAGATTCAACGATATGTAGGGACATGCCTTTGGCATGTAGCACCGAGTATCATTGTGCTCTTGTGACATGCCAAAGGCATGTCCCTACAAATCTTGGACCTTGATACAGTGCCACAAAAAAATACAATCATCTAATTACCTAAAATAACAACATGAAAACTGACAAAAAGCAATGCTTCGGTGTCATCATCGGCACCCGCGCCTACTTCAACTCCGAACTCGCACGCGACGTGCGCAAACAGCTGCTCAAGACACTCGAAGAGCAGGGCTATGACTACGTGATCCTGCCCGAGGACGCCACACCCACAGGCAGCAGCTCGATCGAGACCAGGGAAGACGGCCTCAAATGCGCCGAGCTCTTCCGCGCCAACCGCGACCGCATCGACGGCATCATCGTATCGCTCCCCAACTTCGGCTTTGAGATCGGCATCATCAACGCCATCTCCGTGGCCGACCTCAACGTGCCCGTGCTCGTGCAGGCCTGCGACGACGAGAACGACAAGGTAGACCTCGACAGCCGCCGCGACGCCTTCTGCGGCAAGATCTCCGTATGCAACAACCTATACCAATACGGCATACCCTTCACCGACACCACACTCCATACATACTCGATCTACTCGCCACTGCTGGCCGAGGACATCAACCGCTTCGCCGGCATCTGCCGCGTGGTCAACGGCCTCCGTCACTGCCGTGTAGGCCAGATCGGCACGCGTCCGCTCGGATTCAATACATGCCGCGCCAGCGAGAAGCTGCTGCAGCGCTCTGGCATCACCGTCGTGCCCGCCGACCTCAGCGAGGTGATCTTCGCTGCCGAGGCCATCAAGGAGGACGATCCCGAGCTCAAGGCATATATCGAGAAGACCACCTCATATGCCGAGGTGCCCGAGGCATACAAAGACAAGGTGGCCAAGCAGTGCCGCTTCGGCCTGGCCGTAGAGCGCTGGGTCGAGGCCAATCAGGTCGACGCCGTGGCCATACAGTGCTGGGACTCGCTGGAACAGAACTACGGCTGCGCCGCCTGCGTGACCATGAGTATGCTCTCCGAGAAGAATATCCCCGCAGCCTGCGAGACAGATATCGCCGGCGCTGTGTCGATGCTCGCCCTCACCCTCGCCTCCAGGAAACCCGCCGCCCTTGCCGACTGGAACAACAACTTCGCCGAAGACCGCAACAAATGCGTCTGCACCCACTGCGGCAACTTCCCCCGCCACTTCATCGGCAATGACAACCTCAAGCTGGGCCCGCTGGGCGTGCTGGGCCGCACACTCGGCAAGATCAACACCTTCGGTGCTGTCTACGCCAAGGTCAGCGAGGGTCCCTTCACATATTTCCGTATCTCCACCGATGACCCCAAGGGCTGCATCAAGGCATACCTCGGCGAAGGCAAGATGACCAACGACCCCTACGGAATGGACGGCTGTATCGCCGTGACCGAGGTGCCCGAGCTGCAGAAACTCATGAAATATATCTGCAAAAACGGCTTCGAGCATCACGTGGGCATGTGCCGCGCCGCCGTGGCCGACATCATCAGCGAGGCCATCGACACCTATCTGGGCTGGCAGCTCTACGTACATGAGTAATTACCTGAGCCATGTTACTTGTCAATAACTACGCCCTGGCGCTGATATGCTGTATCTACTGCTGCCTGTGCTGGGGCTCATGGAGCAACACGCTCAAGATGGTGCAGGACAAGAAGTGGAGCTTCGAGCTCTACTACTGGGATCTCACCATCGGTCTGGTAATCACCGCCATCATCGGTGCGCTCACCCTCGGGTCGTTCGGCTCCGACGGTCCGTCGTTTATCGAGAATCTCAAGACCTGTGATCCGGGGTCGCTGGGCTGGGCCGTGCTGGGCGGCATAGTATGGAATTTCGCCAATATCTTCCTCACCGCCGCCATCGCCATCGCCGGTATGTCAATCGGCTTCCCGCTGGGCGGCGGTCTGGGCTGGATCGGCGGTATCATCTTCAATTACATCCTAATACTCATCAGCGGGCAGGTCTATCCCGGCAATCCGCTGCTGCTCTGGGTGGGTGTGGTGATCGTTATCGTCGCCATCGTGCTCTGCACCAAGATCTACAGCATGACATCCAAGAGCTCGGGCTCCACGCCTGTCAAGGGCATCATCCTGGCCGTGGTGGCCGGTATAGGCCTGATATTCTTCTACGGTCTCGTCGTGAAGTCGATAGCTCCGGCATACGTAGCCGGCGGCACCGGCACCCTCACGCCCTACACCGCTATCGTAGGCTTCGCCGTGGGTATCCTGGTCTCTACACCGGTATTCAACTCCATTGCCATGCGTTATCCCGTCGAGGGCACCCGCATGACCATGCGCGACTATTGCGCGGGCTCGCGTCGCACACACCTTATCGGCATACTCGGCGGTGTGATCTGGATGAGCGGTATGGTGGTGAGCTTCATGGGCGCCGGCAGCGCCAATCCGGCCGTGGCCTACGCGCTCAGCAACGCCGCTCCGGTGGTGGCCATGCTCTGGGGCTTCTTCGTGTGGAAGGAGTTCAAGGGTGCGTCAATCACCGTCAACCGTCTGCTGGCCGCCATGTTCTTTCTCTTTGTCATCGGTCTGGTGATCATCACCATGTCCAACAACTGATCCCTGACTCCATAAATAAATCGGGCACCCCGGCATGGGGTGCCCGATTTATTTATTGTATCTGTCTGTATCAGATCTTCACGTTGAGGGTGTGCATCTTGGGGTCGTCGCTTGAGTTGCCTACATACAATATGTAGTCACCGCCGATCACCTCCATGCGGCCTGTATCCTCGCTCCATGTCTCGAAGGCCGAGCGGGGCATCTCTATCTCGATCGTGCGCTCCTCACCGGGGGCCAGAGCCACACGCTGATAGCCGCGCAGTGTCTTCACGGGGCCGTCGGTATCGGCCGGACGGCGCAGATACACCTGCACTATCTCGGTGCCGGGCAGCTTGCCGGTGTTGGTGACCTTGGCAGTCAGCTTGCCGTTCTTGTATTTGGGCTTGTCAATCGAGAATGTGGTGTAGCTCAGGCCATGACCGAAGGCATAGAGCGGCTTCTCCGTCATGTAGCGGTAGGTGCGGCCTTTCATGTGGTAATCATCAAAATCGGGCAGCTGCGAATCGCTGGTGTAGAATGTGACGGGCAGCTTGCCGCTGGGATTGTAGTCGCCGAACAGCAGGTCGGCCACGGCATGTCCGCCCTGTTCGCCCGGATACCAGGCCTGGAGTATGGCGTCGCAGTTGCGGGCCTCGGGAGCGAGGGCCACGGCGCTGCCGCTGCAGTTGACAAGCACCACTCTCTTGCCGGCCTCGTGGAGGGCTGCGATCACATCCCTCTGTGCCTGGGGCAGCTCGATCGAGGTGCGGTCGCCGTTGTCAAAACCGGGAGCCACTACCTTGGCCTCTTCCTTTTCGAGCTTGGGCGAGATGCCGCCCACGAATATCACGATGTCGGCATCACCGGCGGCCTCTACGGCCATGTCGGGCGACGAAGGCTTGGAGAGCATGAGGTCGAAGCTCAGGCTGGCGCCATCCTTGAGCTGCACGTAATCCACCGTGAAGTCATACTTCTGGCCTTTCTTGGCCTTGATGACGTGCGAGTTGCGGTGTACGCCGTGTTTCTCCATGCGGTTGAGCAGGGTATCGCCGTTGACCACGATGCGCAGGGTGTCGTCATAGCCGTACACGATATTGAGGTCACCGTCGGCCTCGGCGGTGTATGTGCCTTGCAGGCGTGTAGAGAAGTCGGTGAGGTTGACACCGTTCTCAAAGGCGGTGTTGCCGCCGTTGTCGCGTGTCAGGGGTGCGTCGTAGTTGGTCACCACCACGGGCTGGCCCTGGCGCTTGGTATTGTTCCAGTATGTGCCCTGGAAGCCGGTCTTGCCGTCGGGACCCACAACGGCGTTCATCACGCTGCGGTCATCGGTGAGCGATGTCAGTCCGCAGCCCTGTGCGTAGGCCACCTTGCCGCCGAGAGCTGTCTCGATGCCTTCGAGCACCGTCACCGTGTGGCCCGGCTGGCCGTAATAGATACCCCAGCACATCACCGAGTCGGCGGCGTTGGAACCCATCACCACGATCTTTGACGCATCCTTCTTCAGGGGCAGGATACCGTTGTTCTTGAGCAGCACCATCTGCTCGCGTCCCATCTGGCGCGCGAGGTTGCGGTGGGCCTGGCTTGACACCACGCTCATGGGGATGTTGGTCCACTCCACCAGCGAGTTGTCGTCAAACTCGCCCACGCGGAATCGCTCGGCCAGCAGGCGGCGCACACTCACGTCTATCGCATCTTCGGTGATGTCGCCGCGCTCCACGGCCGCCTTGAGGTTGCGGTACACACCGCCGCACTCCACGTCAGTGCCGGCGATCACACCCTGTGCCGAAGCCTCGGGCGCATCCTTTGCCGTGCCGTGTCGGCCGGCCACATAGAAGTCGTTGATCGCTCCGCAGTCCGACACCACGAGCCCGTCAAAGCCCCACTCGTCGCGTAAGATCGACTGCAGCAGCTGGTTGCTGCCGCAGCAGGGCGAGCCGTCATAGCGCTGGTAGGCGCACATCACCTCACGCACACCGGCATCCTGTACCAGAGTCTTGAAGGCCGGCAGGTATGTCTCCCACAGGTCGCGGGGGGGCAGGTCGGTGATGTTCATCGAGTGGCGGGGCTTCTCAGGACCGCTGTGTACGGCATAGTGCTTGGCGCAGGCAAGCAGCTTGAGATATTTGCTTGAGGGGTCGCCCTGGAGTCCGCGCACCACACGCGAGCCCATACGGCCGTTCATATATGGGTCCTCGCCGTAGGTCTCCTGGCCGCGTCCCCATCTGGGGTCGCGGAATACGTTGATATTCGGGGTCCAGAACGACAGGCCCTTGTATTTGTCATGCTCGCCGTTGGCGCGGGCCTGTGTGTTTTTGGCGCGTGCCTCATCGCTGACAGCGGTGAAGACGGCCTCTATCAGGTCGTCGTCGAATGATGCGGCCATGCCGATACACGACGGAAACACGGTGGCCAGGCCGTTGCGGCCCACACCGTGCAGGGCCTCGCTCCACCAGTCCATCGCCGGTATGCCCAGGCGGTCCACGGCCTTTGAGCCGTTCATCATCAGTGTCACTTTCTCGTCAAGGGTGAGCCGGCTGCAGAGATCGGCCGCACGCTCCTCGGGCGTGAGGGCCGGATTCTGGTAAGGCATCTGGGCCGACGACATCAGGCTCACGCCCAACAATCCGGCCACTACTGTCTTTCTTATTATTCCCATATTATGTGATCTTATTGGTTTATTAGCTTGAATTGCAAAGTTACTGAAAAAACGCCCGTCGGCAAACAATTCACCGATGCTTTTCCCGATTTGCCAACCTTTTTTTACCTTTGTACCACAATTTGCGTCCGATCGTAACCGGTACGCCTGCATTTATATTCATTTACGATGCCACGACATCCATTCTCCATACTGCTGCATATCGCCCTTGCCGTGATTCTTGCCGGAGCCCTCGTCACGCATTTCTGCGGAGTGAGGGGATCGCTCACCCTCTATGCCGGATACGGGTATGCCGACCGCTTTGAGAACGAATCAGACCGCACTGCGGTCAACTTGCCGTTCGCGGTCAGCCTCAAGGAGGTGGAGACGATATATTACCCCGGCACCACTACGCCCATGGACTACCGCAGCGTGGTGGTGATAGATGATCATGAGATCTCCATCTCGATGAACCACATAGGTAAATATCAGGGCTGGCGCATGTATCAGGCCGGCATCGGACCCGACTACTCGACATTGGTGGTGAGCCATGACCCCTGGGGCACGGGCATCACCTACGCGGGGTATCTGCTGTTGGGCATAGGCATGGTGGGATTCTTCTTCCAGAAGGATACGTTGTGGCGCGCGCTGCTGAGACATTACCGCAAGGGAGCGGCCTTATCCATGCTCGTTGTAGTTCCTTCGCTATCATACGCTGGCGACAGCAGCGCTCCGGTAGCGATGCCCCGGCACCTCGCCGACCGCCTGGAGCAGATGCCCGTGTACTGGAACGGCCGCATCTGCCCCCTGCAGACCCTCGCGCGCGATGTCACCGTGGCGCTGTATGGCAGCGGGTCATACGCGGGCCTCTCTGCGGGGCAGGTGCTGTCAGGCTGGTTATTCCGCTACGATGAGTGGCGCGAGGATTACATGCGGTCGCATCCCAGTCTCACGTCACTGCCACCCTACCCCGTGAGCAAGAAAGACAGGAAGGATGCCGGCCGGCTGGGCCTGGTGGAGTGGCTCGGATCGGGCGAGATACCGCGCGTCTGCCCCTGTGTCACTGCCGGCGGCCTCACCGACTGGCTGCCGCTGACAGGGGGTTGTCCGCCGGGCGTGCCCCCCGGTGAGTGGCGGTCGATGCTTGCGGCGTGGCAGGAAATCGGACGATGTCTTGATGATGGCGATGATGACGGCGTGGCCCAGGCACTGAGCGTCCTGATGGAGAATCAGAGACGCTGTGTGTCTGAGGAGGGGGTGAGGATGCCGTCGCACCGCAAGGTCATGGCCGAGATATGGTACAATACCTTTGTACGGCCTGGTGTGGCGGGCATCCCTGCTGTGTGTGTAGGGCTGCTTGCCCTGATATTTCCGCTGTGCGTACGCCTGCGGTCTGTCTCGTTTGTGGTGTCGGCCTCACTCACTGCATATGTGGCGATTGCGATGGGGCTGCTGTGGTGGATCAGCGGGCATGTGCCTCTCTCCAACGGCCCGGAGACAATGCTCTTCATGGCGCTCGTATCACTCGCGGGGGCGAGTGTAAGCTCTGACCTCACTCTCAGGGGAGCGCTGCTGACAGTGGGTGGTATGGCCCTGATGGTGACGGCCATGGGTGGCAGCACCCCTCAGATCGGCTCTATGATGCCCGTACTGGCCAGTCCGCTACTGTCGGTACATGTCATGGTGGTGATGGTATCCTACGTGCTGTTCTTTCTCATGGCCATATTGTCGGCCGTGGGTCTGCTCACGCGCTCGCAGGAGCGCAGCCGCCGTTACTCGGTGCTCAACCGGCTGATACTGACGCCCGCTGTCTTCATGGCGGGGGCGGGTATCTTCATCGGGGCCGTGTGGGCCAACCAGACATGGGGACGCTACTGGGGGTGGGATCCAAAGGAGACGTGCGCGCTGGTGATGTGGCTGATTTACGCCCTGCCGCTCCACTGTGGGAGCCGCCGATTAGGTTTCTTCAGACAGCCGCGTGTGCTCCACATCTACCTGCTGGCAGCGATCCTTACCGTACTATTCACCTACTTCGGCGCCAACTACTTCCTCTCCGGCCTCCACTCCTACGCCTGATGGCCCACCGACGTAGGGACGCGGCCTCCCATCGCTGAACGGTTGCAAAAAGATGCACTTATATGTTAATATATATTAAAAATGGAGGTGGTAATTTTATTA
>VIDP01088570.1_pt1 | contig 9851 bp, 4 predicted proteins | sample 5025131 | NCBI WGS metagenome assembly VIDP01 (sample SAMN11853144, study PRJNA449069) | gut metagenome | isolation source: stool from male vole | host: Microtus ochrogaster | place: USA:Florida | collected 2017
GAATGTGGGTTTCCTCATACAGTCAAGAACCTTGTCGGAAGTGTGTTCAGGTGCCACCTTGAGTCGCCCGCTGACATGGTTGGCAATTAGCTCTTCCATATATTCTGCATTCGCGTGCGTTTTATCTGGCGAGTCAGTGGGAGCCATTGCAAGGTCGTAGCGGACACCGCTTCCAACAAACGACTTCTTCACCCCAGGCAGTGCATCGACGCTGCGGTAGATGTCAGTGAGAGGAGAATGGTCAGTGTTAAGATTTGGGCATGGCTTTGGATGCAAGCAAGATGGTCTGACACATCTTTTGCAGGCTTCCTTATTTTTTCCACCCATTGCGTACATGTTGGCAGATGGACCACCCAAGTCAGAAATATAACCTTTGAAATCTTCCATTTCAGTCACTTTCTGAGCCTCTTTCAAGATAGATTCCTTGCTACGTGAAGCAATGAATTTGCCTTGATGAGCAGAAATTGTGCAGAAAGCGCACCCTCCAAAGCATCCCCGATGCATGCAAATGGAATGTCTTATCATCTCATATGCAGGTATTGTTTTTCCCTTGTAGCGCGGGTGTGGCACACGCGTATAAGGAAGGTCGAAAGATGCGTCAATTTCCCCTTGGCTCATTGGGGGCCACATGGGATTGATGCGGATCATTTTGTCGCCAGTAGACGGATAAAGTGATGTTCCACTCCATTTGTTGCAATCTTCTTCTACATTTCGTAAGTTTGTTGCTTGTTTCTTTTTTTCAGCAAGGCACTCCTCATAGCTTGAGAGAACAATAGAATTCTCTGTATTTACTATTGCATCCGTTGGATCGGTGAAGAAAACAGTCTGAGGAATATCTTTGATATCTGATATTTTTTCTCCGTTTTCAAGTCTTTTAGCAAGTTGGAGAATTGTTTTCTCTCCCATGCCATAGGAAATCATATCTGCTCCAGATTCTGCCAAAATCGAGGGGCGTAGTTTGTCTGCCCAATAGTCATAATGAGCCACTCTCCTTAATGAGGCTTCGATACCCCCGGCTATAACGGGCACGTCGGGATAGATTTCCTTAAGAATCATGGAGTAGACGATTGTCGGATAGTCAGGACGCATTCCATGCTTCCCTCCGGGAGTGTAAGCATCATCATGGCGTAAGCGGCGGTTGGCTGTATAGTGATTCACCATCGAGTCCATTGCTCCAGCAGAAACTCCAAAAAACAATCGTGGTTTGCCAAGTTTCTTGAAGTCGCGTAGATCATCGCGCCAGTTTGGTTGGGGAACAATTGCAACTTTGTATCCCGCTTTCTGGAGTGTTCTACCGATCACAGCTGCTCCGAAAGATGGATGATCCACATAGGCGTCACCACTGAAAATGATTATGTCTGCTTGATCCCAACCAAGCATCTTCATTTCGTCGGCAGTTGTGGGCAGAAAGTCTGTTTTCTTATACATGGCTTTCTGTTTCTTTTGCAGTTGCCAAATCTTTAAGCGCAAGAAGTTCGTCGCGAAGGCGGGCAGCTTCCATGAAGTCCATAGCTTTGGCTGCCTTAGTCATGTCTGCCTGTACTTTTGCAATTCGAGCCTTAAGATCTGATGCACTCATATATTCTACTACTGGATCCGCTACTAATGCATCAGACTGATGCTCTTCCTCGACGTAAGCACGTGGCTCCACTTTCGGTATGGAGACAGGCTTCTTTTTGTTTCCTGGTTTCGAAACGCTTGGTTTCGAAGGTGCATAATCGTTGGAATCGTTTGTAGTGCCTTGGTAAAGATCAATGAGGTCGGTATTTGTCTTCTTGACAATAGGTGTCGGAGTAATACCATGCTGCTCATTGTAAAGCATCTGTTTTGTGCGGCGTCGCTCGGTCTCGTCTATTGTCTTTTGCATTGAGTCTGTGATCTTGTCAGCATACATGATTACCATGCCGTTCACATTACGAGCAGCTCGGCCTGCTGTCTGAGTCAATGAACGGTGGTTGCGCAGGAAGCCCTCCTTGTCTGCGTCAAGTATAGCCACAAGTGAAACTTCAGGCAAATCAAGACCCTCCCTCAGAAGATTGACCCCAATCAGTACATCATAAGTTCCTTCTCGAAGATCATTGAGGATTCTGATACGGTCAAGTGTATCTACATCCGAATGAATATATGCACTCTTCACTCCAAAACTTTGAAGATGGGCATCAAGCTCCTCGGCCATTCGCTTTGTCAGAGTAGTCACTAGTGTTCGCTCTCCACGTTCTATTCTTAATTGAATTTCTTCAAGGAGGTCGTCGATTTGGTTCATTGAAGGACGCACCTCAATTTCAGGATCTAACAGACCGGTCGGGCGGATGATCTGTTCTGTTACGATCCCTTCCGATTTCTGAAGTTCGTAGTCTCCGGGAGTGGCACTGACATAGATAGTCTGAGGAGTGAGGCGTTCGAATTCGTCGAATTTGAGAGGTCTATTATCAATAGCTGCCGGGAGACGGAATCCATATTCCACCAGATTAAGCTTACGTGCAAGGTCGCCGGAATACATGCCTCTCAACTGGGGGAGAGTCACATGGCTTTCGTCAATGATAGTGAGGAAGTCCTTCGGAAAATAGTCTAGAAGACAGAATGGACGCATACCAGGCTCTCTTCCATCAAAATATCTCGAATAGTTCTCTATGCCGGAGCAATGACCCAGTTCCTTTATCATTTCAAGGTCATAGTTTACTCTTTCCGTCAGGCGTTGGGCTTCCAAGAACCGCCCTTCATTTCTGAAAAATTCTGCCTGTGTACCCAAATCAATTGCTATCTGATTGACAGCATTGTTGGTGCGTTCTTTGCTGGCTACGAAGATGTTGGCAGGGTAGATATTAAAGCCATCAAGTTCGCTCAATATAATGCCTGTTTGAGGGTCTACGGTCTGAATTTTTTCAATTTCATCACCCCAGAACACAACCCTGAGTTGGATATCTTCAAATGAAAGTTTGATATCAACGGTATCACCCTTTACTCTGAATTCTCCGCTTCCGAGATCGGTCTCTGTCCGGCTGTATAGTGAATCCACAAGTTGACGGAGGAAGGCATTGCGTGAGATTCTCTGCCCAAGTTCGATTCTCACTACGCTCTTCGAGAAATCTTCCGGATTTCCCATACCGTAGATGCAACTTACAGATGACACTACGACCACATCTCGACGTCCGCTGAGAAGGGCTGCAACGGTGGAAAGACGTAGTTTTTCAATTTGGTCATTGATCATCAAGTCTTTCTCAATATACTTATCGCTTGAAGGAATGTAGGCCTCAGGCTGGTAGTAGTCGTAATAGCTGACAAAATATTGCACAGAGTTTTCCGGAAAGAAGTTTTTCATCTCTCCGTAAAGCTGAGCAGCGAGAGTCTTGTAATGGCAAAGAATTCGGGTAGGGCGCTTCACTTGCTGAATGACATTTGCCATAGTGAATGTCTTTCCGCTACCGGTCACACCGAGCAGGGTCTGCGATGGATGTCCATCAAGCACACCTTCCGAAAGTTCTGCGATAGCTTCCGGCTGATCGCCTGTAGGTTTGTATTTTGATGTAATTTTAAAGTCCATATCAAAATGCCTTTTTAGGGCAATTCATAATTCTTACAAAAGTAATTAAAACATTTGGAAATTCAAAATTTAAGTCATCAAAAAAGCATCAAAAAAACATAAAAAGAGAAAGCTTCCTTTGTGGAGCTTCCTCTTTTTCCTTAAATTAGTGTGACTTCTGAATTGAATGTCTATTTTTCGATGCTAAGATTTGAGTATAAGGCGAAATATTTCCAAAGAGGGGCAGCCATAAGCGCTTGTTTCATTTCGTCTGCAAGTAGCATATCCAAAACATCCTTTTCTGAGAGAAGTTTTATCGTAATGTCTTCCGTCGCATCAAGGTGTTGTGTGCCGGTTTTCTTTACTCCTCTTGCAAGAAAGCAGTGGGTAAGATTGTTGCTGGTAGATGGATTCTGGCTGATTTCCATAAAAAGTTCCCATTTACCTCCTGAATATCCGGTTTCTTCAAGAAGTTCCCTTTTAGCAGCCTCTAATGGTTTTTCTCCTTCTTCGATCACGCCGGCAACAAGTTCTGTGAAATAATCCCGCAAACCATGGCGGAATTGCTCCACCATCACAAACTCTCCTTCATCCGTAATGGCTATTACATTGACCCAATCAGGATATTCCAGCACATAATATTCTGGATTGATCCGTCCATCGGGAAGTTTAACCTTATCACGTCGAGCTGTAAGCCATGGGCGACGAAAAAGATACTCACTATCAAGAATCTCCCATTTATCCTTTTTCATATTTAATCTATTTTATTTAAATCTTGAATTCTATAAAGAATTTATCCATTGTGTGATTATCTCCAGTACTTCTGGTGAAATGGTTTCCTCTGTCGTGGCGTATTCCTGGATTGAACCCGTCTTGCAATGCTGAAACAGATGGTTGAGATCATTTAATGCAATCACTTTATTTGATTTGTTAGATTGCAATCCCTTAATTAAAGCTTCTATATTTTTCTCGTAGAAAACCTGAGTATCTTTTGTTCCATTCAAAGCCAATACCGAACAGCTGACCTCACCTAATCTGTCGCTGACATCTAAAGTAAGGAAATACTGCATATAAGGAGTTTGCAATTGTCCAAGACCTAACTGCAAGTTTTGTTTTAATTCTTTCGGCACACTTGATGACTCTATTTTTTTGAGAATCTCTTTGTCTCTCTCGAATGCAGAAGTAAGAAGATCGCAATATTCATCCACAACTGATTGTGAATATCCAGCTTGAGAAAGCGAGTGTCGGTTTTGTTCCATAAGTGTTTCCTTGCCCGACACGATCATGCCGGCCAAACTAATGATAAAATCAACCTTTTTGTCAGCACCTAACATGAAAGCAATCGTGCCCCCTTCACTATGTCCAAGAACTCCAACCTTATTGAACCTTTGACGCAAAAGATTTATGCCTGCCAAAGCATCGTTCATCAAGTCTTCCGTCGTGCAATTGATTACATCACCCGTAGATTCGCCAAAACCGCGGTCATCGTAGCGAAGAGAAGCCACACCATTTCTAGCTAAGGCGTCTGCAATTACTGCAAATGGTTTGTGTTCGAACATCTCTTCATCTCGATTTTGGAGACCGCTTCCGGTCACCATTATAACAACTGGTGTATCCTTGCTATACCCCTCAGGCAAAGTCAAAGTCCCTTTTAGCAAAGCGTCTCCATTTGCAAAACTTACTTGCTCCTGGGCATAAGGGTAGGGCGGTTGCGGAGTCTGAGGTCTATTTGCAATTTTCTCCCCTGGGATAAGGGTCAAAGGAAAGGTCATTCCGCTCTGAGTGAATTTGCCGATTAACTTATTTCCTGAATTTACCCCCTTAAAGCTGGCACCAATAGCGGGGATAGTAATTGTAATGCCAACTGGAGCTTCTTTTGAAATCTGAATTGGCATACCCTTTACGGATTGCGAAGGAGAATCAACTGTAGGATTCTCCTCATCCAAATGAAACACAAGAGGAATTTTGATGCCTTGCACCTCCAGATCACCAGACCAAACACCACTCTGAGAATATGCTAACATAATTCCCATCAAGATATTGATTATTACTAAAGAAATCCTTTTCATTTTTATAAAATAAGATATACAATTTATCGAATAGTGTAACCGAAAGAAATATTCGGCCAGCAGAGCAGTCCATCAAATGGTGAGCAATCCAAATCACCGACCATGAAGGTAAGTCCTACTCGAAAGAAGAATCCGCTATTGCGCTGAAGGCGATAGCCGATATTCATAGTTCCAAAGATATTGAGTCTTACCCCATCTCTGATGTCTGATGAAGAATGAGAACCTCCGAATCGACTATATTTCATTTCATATCTATCGAGTATACATGGGGTAGCACCTATACCAAGTTCAAATTTGCTTGCTCGATTTCCAAGAATAGCATTTGCTTCTAATGGAAAGGTTACTCCTTTGAATTCAACATATGAATAATATGTATTTACGTGATTATCCCAATAACCGGTACCATCAGCATTACCATTTGTATAAGCAATTCCGACTCTGAATCCGAATGGTGAATTTGGTTTAAATCGTTGGTCGTAACCAAGTCCAATGCCAAAAGAAGGTCCCCATAACTCTACAAAGAGGTTTCGGCTAATCAATTCAGCTGATCTATTATTGACAATTATTGAATCTGAATCAGAATCAGCTTTAGTTACGGTATCCATATTATCCATTGCCGACACATTGCTGAGTGTCAACAATAACACAAATAGGGAAATAATTCTCTTAATCTCCTCTCTCTTTGCTCCTAATTTGCTCTTACTCCAATTACACATGGCGATATTTTTGTTTAGTTTTATTCTTATGACGAAAAAGAATGGAAAAGTCCTACTCTTTTTTCATCTTTTTTTAATTTTTCCATTTAAATTTTCAAATCACCAAAAATAAGATTATTCTAAGATGATTCTATCTGCAAAATTAAGAAAAAAATATGACATTCCTCTAAGAAAAAATATTCAAATGTTGTAATATCTTAGATGTTTCCATCCATCAAGTATAACTTTTAATCAGGCGTTAAACTAAATAAGAGGGTAGGGCGTTATAGTCAGTGAAAACACATTATAAACATCTAAAATTTTGATACTATGACACGCACAATGCTTAAAACCGCCTCCAAATATTGGTGGATTCCAGTGATTACAGGTCTGCTTTCTATCGGACTTGGTATATGGTGCCTCGCAAGCCCTTCCACTTCACTTCCCATTATGGCTTATACTTTTGCCTTGGTGATCTGCGCCGTCGGCTTCCTAAATACCGTTTTTGCACTTCTTAGCATCGGCAGTATTTCTGGATGGGGATTCAAACTTTTTATCGGAATAATAGAAATCATCTGCGGCGTATGGCTAATACTTCTTCCAGAAGCTTCCATGGTCAGCGCATTCATATATGGAATCGGATTCTATCTGATTTTTGTAGCGTTGAACGCAATTAGCGAAGTAATACTATATTACGGCGACACCAAATATTGGCTTGCAATGCTCCTCTCCTTCATAGTCTGCACATTGATTCTTGCAGTTATCTTCCTCGCAGGTCCTCTTGCCGGTGGGATTGCAGTATGGCTCTATATCGGAATTGCATTCATAACATTCGGTCTCTACCGTATGCTTCTTGGAATAAAGATCTGTCAAGCCAACAAGATGCTAAATAGATAAATAAGCGATAATAGAATAGATAACAATAGTTAAGATTGAGAAAAGGGAAGACTTGCGATTGCGAGTCTTCCCTTCTTTATGTCCGCCATTCCATTGGGTTGCTAATGGTCGGCATGGGGCGGGTAGGAACCCACCGTACATAGAGTCTTATTTGACAATGAACTTATGGGTTTCTTTTGAAGAGCCATTATCGATGACAACGACGTAAATACCCTTCTCAAGACCATCTGTGATGCCCTTGACGTCCGTACCCTTTACTGATTTAACTACCTGGCCGGTAAGAGCATCTACCACTGTGAAGGTGGCATTGCCGCTGACAGCCGCAATGATTTCCTCAACAGCTGAAGGAGTTAAACGATCATAATTTGCCTTAACGTCTTCTGCTGAGAGGGCATGAGGATAAATAGTTAACTCATCGAGAGCTCCATTGAATGTACGGTTTTCACGACCGGCAGTGGGTTCGTCATCGCCTCCGATAAACATGAATTCCTTCGCATTGAAATTGATAGCTCCAGTGCCATAAGAGCTTGAGACATTCAACACGCCGTCTGTATAGATAGTCAATGACTTAGCTTCTGAATTTTTTACACATACGATATGATGCCATTCTCCATCGAAATAGTCGTCAGGATTGTTAGCGTAGCAATCGCTCTTTGTCACATTGTCGTCAATTGAGAAGCAGAGACGGTTAGATTTATCATTCTTGAGACGTTCGAGTCCAACCCAATTTCCTGTGCCACCATCTACATTAGTAGTGTTGTGAGTACCTATGCAGAAGATGTAGCCATCGTTGTCAGTTGATTTCATCCAAAGTTCAATGGAGAAGTCTCTGTTGCCAAACATTATTTCATCATAGACTGTCTGTGTAAGGTAGCCATTCCCATTGAATGAAATAGCCCCATTGCTTACACCAGTGGTAGAGTCTACTGTCCCATTTATGTCGGCAACAGTTCCTGTCTTAAAGTCATTAGCTACAGTTTTAGCACCTACAGCATCGAATGAGAAATATGCGCTACGTCCGGTTTTGTCAATATATGTCACCTTAATCGTGCCGGAAATAGAAATGTTGTCCCCATCTTCAGCTCCTGTAGTGGTTATTGAATATTTCCATTCTCCTTCGCTTTCAGGCACTCCGGAAATATATCCCTTTGCGGAAGCATCATCGAAAGAGTATTCTACACCCTCAGGAAGCCCTTCAACAGTGGCACCTGAAGCTCTGATCACACTGAATTCTACTGTCTCAATAGCATCCCCAAGAGAAATTGCTTGCTGCAGAGAGCCTGATGTGACTACTATTCCAGGACGGGTGTCGTATTTTGATTCAAGATTGTAGCTGAGGTGAGGAGGTTGGTTGTAGGCTATATTTTGCCAAGCTATTGCTTCGCGGTACTGACGGTCGGTCATAAGACACGGCACTTTGTAGTCGCTTGGGATAGTTGTGGTGAAAATGATCAGGTCAGCCTGCGTTTCGCTATCATGAAGTATCACTTCCTCTCGCCAGTCGCCGAAGATGTCAGCTTGAAGGTTAGGAGTGGCTTTTGTAGTGTTGCAAGAAGCGGCATGAGATGTGCTTGCAAAGGCTTTGAGGGTAGAAATTGACGTCAGATTACTGTTTGGCTTCGTAATGGTAGTTCCGTCAAGAAGTTCATCGAGAAGGTCACCATCCCAGTACACTCGAAAATTTACAGATGGACGCTTGGACCCTACAACTTCACCGGAGTTCATCACATTGCTGTTGTAAGAAGACCAGTACTCATATCCGGCATGCTTAGAAGAAACGTTGGCTATCAGACCTCGTCCGTTGTCTTTTCCATTCATAGCCTGGCTATATAAAATTTTGCCAGTCTTGCCGTCACGAAGTGTAGTTGCGTATTTATTTGATGTATCCTCGTGAGGCATGAAGATCTCAAGACCTTCGTTCTCAAGAATGAAGTCGCCTACATGCAGGGCATCTCCGTGGCCAGCACCTGTCGAATGTAAAAAGGATCCATCATGGTCCACTGCTCCTGAACCAATGATGATTTCATCAAAACCATCCCCATCCAAATCGGCGATGGAAAGGGAGTGGGAACCTTGTCCGAAAATGCCTTCACCGGATTTTTCTGACTTGTGGAGCCATCTTTCCTTAAGCTCTTTACCGTCGAAATCTACAGCCCAAACATATGATGCCGTATAGTAACCTCTGACGAAAATAGCACTTGGCTTAACTCCATCGAGGTAAGCAACTCCAGCGAGGTAACGCTCAGAGCGGTTGCCATAATTGTCGCCCCAGCCGGTGGATGACTTGTCGTTTTTACGTATAGATCTTGGAGGATTATAGGCTATTGTACTGATTGCAGCACCAGTCTGGCCATTGAATACTGTAAGATATTCAGAGCCGGACATTACTGTACCGTCGCTTTTGCGGAAGTCGTCGGTCACTTTATCATTGCCCATAAGCACTGCTTTGCCAGTGCCGTCGATTGTGCCTGGAGCAGTCTTGCAGATCAATTCTGCTTTGCCGTCACCATCAAAATCATATACCATAAACTGGGTATAGTGATTGCCGGAGCGGATATTTACTCCGAGGTCGATTCTCCAAAGCTTGGTGCCATCGAGCTTGTAGCAATCAATAAGAGTGTTTCCTGTGAAGCGAGTGTGTGAGTTGTCGGCAGCATTGGTTGGAAACCA